>Ga0310811_10002043_pt1 | contig 25126 bp, 23 predicted proteins | sample YCmetagenome_FD_207642 | JGI IMG/M metagenome (GOLD analysis project Ga0310811, IMG submission 207642) | Soil microbial communities from experimental microcosm in Duke University, North Carolina, United States - YC | ecosystem: Engineered > Artificial ecosystem > Soil microcosm > Unclassified ... | reverse complement strand
TATCGCGGAATACCTCACCAACATCGGCATCGACCTGAAAGAGGTGCGGGTGGTCGCCGACGAGGAGGCTGACATCGTCGCGGCGCTGGATGCGCTGCGGCATCGCTACACCTACGTGTTTACCACCGGCGGCATCGGGCCGACCCATGACGACATCACCGCCGATAGTGTGGCCAAAGCCTTCGGCGTCGGCATCGATCACCATCCGGAGGTGGTGGCACGTTTCCGCGAGCGCTGGAGCGGGCAGGATCTGAACGAGGCGCGGCTGCGCATGGCGCGGATTCCCGATGGCGCCGAGCTGATCCAGAGTGCGACCATCCTGGCGCCCGGCTTCAAGCTCGGCAATGTCATCGTGATGGCCGGCATTCCCACCATCATGCAGGCGATGATGGACATCGTGGCGCCGAAGCTGAAATCCGGCGTGAAGATGCTGTCGGACAGCGTGCGGGCCAATGCGCGCGAGGGCGATATCGGCGGTCCCTTGCGGCAGATCGCAACTGCGCATCCCGAGACCATCATCGGCAGCTATCCGTTCATGGACGAGAACCAGAAGCCCAATACCAATCTCGTGGTACGCTCGCGCGATCCGGACAAGCTCCACGCCGCGATGGGCGCGATCAAGGAGATGCTGGCCGGATTGAGCGTGGCCCGATAGTCCGGCGGCGTCATGAGACCCTCATGGTGAGAAGGCGCGAAAAGCGCCGTCTCGAACCATGAAGCCCCGCTACCGGCCTCATCCTTCGAGATGCCGCTTGCGCGGCTCCTCAGGATGAGGGGATAGAGCAGCCTTTAGGAGACGACGAATCGACATGGTTGAAAAAAGCTCAGACCTCATCGCGCAGGAGCGGGCCGGAAAGGCGTTTCCGGTCTCCTGGGACCAGTTCCACCGGGATTGCCGGGCGCTGACCTGGCGGCTGAACGAGGTCGGGCCGTTCCATGCGGTCATTGCCATCACCCGCGGCGGCCTGGTGCCGGCCGCGATCGTCGCGCGCGAGCTTGGCGTACGCATCATCGATACCGTTTGCGTGGCGAGCTACGACCATACCAAGCAGGGCGACCTCATGGTGCTGAAGGGGATTTCCCCCGATACGGCGGCGCTCGGAGGCGGCACCGGTAAGGGACTGCTGATCGTCGACGACCTCGTCGATACCGGCAAGACCGGCAAGCTGGTGCGCGAGATGATGCCCGACGCGCATTTCGCCACCGTCTATGCCAAGCCCAAGGGGCGTCCGCTGGTCGATACGTTCATCACCGAGGTGTCGCAGGACACCTGGATCTTCTTCCCCTGGGACACCGCGCTGTCCTTTGCCCCGCCGCTGCGGGACGGGGCGGCTTGAGCAAGGGCGAATAGGGAGTGGCGAATGGCGAATAGTAGATCCTCTATTCGCCATTCGCTATTCGCCACTCGCCCATTGCAAAATCGCGTTACGCCCACCGGCGAGATCATCGCCACTCCCCATCGCGGCTTGTTTGTCGGTAACCGCGGCATCATCCACGATCCGGCGACCAGGACGCTGCTGCGCAAGCGCTGGTCGTGCCCGGCCTGGCTCATCTGCGTGCTCCAGTTTCGTGGTCGCCGCCGCAAGGTGATGGGCGGGCGGAGCTGGACCGAGCTGTTCTTCCTCGACGAGGCGACCGCCTTCGCCGCCGGTCATCGTCCATGCTTCTTCTGCCGCCGCGAGGATGCCAACCGTTTTCGCGCGGCGTGGGAGGAGGGCAATGGCGTCAAGGATGTGCTCGCGCCTGACATGGACGCGGCGCTGCACCACGAGCGGCTGGCGAGCGGCAAGAAGCTGCATCCGCTGCCGATGAAGATCGAGAAGCTGCCTGACGGCACCATGGTGCAGGACGGCGACGACAGTTTTCTGATCGTCGAGGGCAGGGCGTTGACATGGTCACCGGCCGGCTACACCAAGGCCGCACGCGCGCTCAATCACGCCAAGCTGCTGACGCCACCCTCGACCGTGCACGCCTTCGCGGCCGGATTTCGTCCGGTGCTGCACCCGAGCGCCGGTTCGTAGCCCGCGTGAGCGAAGCGATACGCGGGGACAGTCCCGCGTGTCGCTGACGCTCACGCGGGCTACGGCTACGGCAAGTCACTTCATCGGCTTGCCGTTCTCGTCGACGCTCATGCGGGAGTCGCGCAGGGTCCATTCCTTGATGATCTGGCGGCATTTTTGCAGCTCGGCAGTTTCCGGCGCAGCACCCGACGCCGGTGCGTGCCCGACCATGGTCTTGCAGGCGTTGAGCCGGTCACGTTCGCCCGGCACGGCGTGCGCGGCGCTGACGAGCAGCGCCGCGGCCATCAACGCAACGAACAGCCTCATGCCAGCCGCTGCCGCGCGAGCTTGGCGCCGGCGCCGAGCGCCATCAACTTGGCTTCTGCGATCTCGCGGCGCATCGGCGCCATGCCGCAATTGGTCGTGGCGACGATGTTGGCCTTCGGCACGAACTTGGCAACTTGCTCGATCACCTTGACCACGTCCTCGGCGGTCTCGACCTCGTCATTCGCGACGTCGATCACGCCGGCCTGCACCACCTTGTTCGGCAGGAGGCTAAGCAATTCCAGCGGCACGCGCGAATTGCGGCACTCGATCGCGACCTGCTGGATCGTGCTCTTGTCGATCGAGGGGAAGGTCTCCTCATATTGCCGCCACTCACCGCCGAGGGTCTGCTTCCAGTCGGTGTTGGCCTTGATGCCGTAGCCATAGCAGATGTGTACGGCGGTGGTGCAGAACAGGCCTTCGGCTGCACGCTCCAGCGCCTTGATGCCCCAATCGCGCACCTGGTCCATGTAGACGTTGAAGGCGGGCTCATCGAACTGGATGACGTCGACGCCGTCGGCCTGCAACGCCTTGGCTTCCTCGTTCAACAGCTCCGCGAAGGCGAACGCCATCTTGACGCGGTCGCCGTAATATTTGTCGGCGATGGTGTCGATGATGGTCATCGGGCCGGGCAGGGTGAACTTCACCTTCCTGGCGGTATGGGTGCGTGCGACGCGCGCCTCATCGGCATGGACGCGGCCCCTGAGGCGCAGCGGCGCCACCACCTGCGGCACCATCGCCTTGTAGCGGTCGTTGCGGATTCCCATCTCTATTCTGTGGGCGAAATCGATGCCCTCGATGTTCTCCAGGAAGCCGTGCACGAAATGTTGCCGCGCCTGCTCGCCTTCGGTCACGATGTCGATGCCGGCGTCTTCCTGCAGCTTCACGGCAAGCAGCGTGGCGTCGCGCTTGGCGCGCGACAGCTCAGCGCCCTCCGACTTCCAGGGCGCCCACAGCACGTTGGGCTCGGCAAGCCATTCCGGCTTCGGCAGTGAGCCTGCGATGGTCGATGGAAACAGCATGAGGAGGCCTCCCAAGGATGGTCTAAAGGATGGTCTACAAGGGTCGTCCAGGTTCTGATTGAGCGCCTGTCTGCCATGTCTTATGCTTGAGGTACAGAACAACAAAAGTCTTTGTGACGGGGAATAGACAGGCATGATCGACCTCCATTACGCGCCGACCCCGAACGGCTGGAAAGTCTCGATCATGCTGGAGGAACTGGGCCTCCCGTATCAGGTCATCCCGGTCAACATCCGCTCCGGCGAACAGTTTCGCCCCGAGTTTCTGGAAATCAGTCCGAACAACCGGATCCCCGCCATCGTCGACCATGAGCCCGCCGACGGTGGCGAGCCGTTTTCCGTGTTCGAGACCGGCGCGATCCTGATCTATCTCGCCGAAAAGACCGGCCGCTTTTTGCCATCAGGCATGCGTGGTCGCTCCAGCGTCATCCAATGGGTGATGTGGCAGATCGGAGGCCTCGGGCCCATGCTCGGCCAGCACGGTCATTTCGCGCTATATGCGGCGGAGAAGATCCCCTACGCCATCCAGCGCTACCGCGACGAGGCGGCGCGGCTCTATGGCGTGCTCGACCGGCAGCTCGGCAGGACCGGCGCCTATGTCGCCGGCGCCGACTATTCGATCGCCGATATCGCCTGCTTCCCCTGGACCATGACGCACAAGGCGCAGGGCTTTACGCTCGACGACTATCCGAACGCGAAACGCTGGTACGCCGAGGTCCGCGCGCGGCCAAAGGTACAGGCGGGGCTTGCGATCGGCAAGTTCGTCAAGGAGCCGTTCGACGAGGAGGCGCGGAAGAACATGTTCGGCCAGCGCGCGAAGGAGTTGGTGGGGAGGAAGTGACGGCCTAATCGTCGTCCTTGCGAGGAGCGCCAGCGACGAAGCAATCCAGACTATTTCCGCGGGCGCATTTCCGGATTGCTTCGCTTCGCTCGCAATGACGACTAGACTGATAACGAAGCGGTACAAACAAAAGGAAACGCCGATGATCGAGTTCTTCTTCGACTGCTCCAGCCCCTGGACCTACCTCGCCTTCCACAACATCCAGCCGCTGGCAAAAGAGTTCGGTCAGGAGATCATCTGGCGGCCGATCCTGGTCGGCGGCATCTTCAACTCCATCAACCCGAGCGTCTATGCCACGCGGGAAAATCCGGTGCCGGCAAAGCTCGCTTACCAGAAAAAGGACATGGCGGATTGGGCGCGGCTTGCCGGGCTCACCATCAAGATGCGCCCGACGGTGTTTCCGGTGAACAGCGTCAAGGCGATGCGCGGCTGCATTTTCCTGGGTAAGGACTTGGGTAAGGACTTGGGCAAGGACATGGTGCCGTTCGCACGTGCGGTGTTCGAGATTTATTGGGGCGAGGACCAGGATATCTCGCAGGATGCGGTGCTGACCGAGGTCTGCAAGCGCGTCGGCGTCGACCCGCAGAAGCTTCTGGCCGGCATCGCGCAGCAGCCGATCAAGGATCAGCTCAAGGCCAACACCGATGAGGTGATGGCGCGCGGCGGCTTCGGCTCGCCCACCATCTTCATCGACAAGACCGACATGTATTTCGGCAATGACCGGATGCCGCTGGTGCGCGAGGCGCTGGCGCGGCGCAGGGAGCGGGCAGCCTGATGCCGAAGACTGTCGTCTGCCGCGAGCTTGGTCCGCCCGGGCAGATGCGGCTGGAAACCTTCGACTCGAAGCCGCTCGCGGTGGGGCAGGTCCGCGTCGCCATTCGCGCGGCGGGGATCAATTTTCCCGATATCCTGATGGCAGCCGGCGAATATCAGCTCAAGCCGGAGTTGCCGTTCACCCCGGGCATGGAAGCGGCCGGCGATGTCGTCGAGGTGAATGGCACCGAGGCTGTCGCGGTCGGCGAGCGCGTCATCGTCAAGATGCGGCATGGCGGCTATTGCGACGAGGCGGTGGTGAGCCCGTCGCAGCTCACGCCGATGCCTTCGACCTTCGATTATGCGGAGGGCGCGACGTTCCTCGCCGCGCACGGCACGGCTTATCACGGCCTGGTCGATCGCGGGCAGTTGCAGCCGGGAGAAGTATTGCTGGTGCACGGCGCGGGCGGCGGTGTCGGCCTCGCCGCGGTCGAGATCGGCAAGCTGCTCGGTGCGACCGTGATCGCGGCGGCCTCATCGGAAGAGAAGCTGGAGGTCGCCAAGGCGAGGGGCGCCGATCATCTGGTGCTTTATTCCCGCGAGCCCTTCCGCGATGCGGTCAAGCGCATCACGGACGGCCGCGGCGCGGACGTGGTCTACGATCCCGTCGGCGGGCCGATCTTCGAGGACAGTATCCGCTGCATCGCCTGGGGCGCACGGCTCTTGGTGATCGGCTTTACCGGCGGCATCGGACTTGCGCGCACCAATCTCTTGCTGATCAAGGGCGCCAGCGTGCTCGGCGTCCGCGCCGGCGAGGCGGCGCGGAGGAATCCGGCGCTCGGAGAAGTGCGGATCAGGAAGCTGCTGCAATGGGCGGAGCAGCGGAAAATCCGTCCCAACGTCTCGCACCGCCTGCCGCTGGAGGAATTTGCGGCGGCGATGCAGCTTCTCATCGACCGCAAGGCGATCGGAAGGGTGGCGTTGATCACGTAATTCGTCGTCCCGGCCAAGCGAAGCGCGAGCCGGGACCCATACCGCGGAAACTATCTTTGGGCACCATGGCAGTCGGTCTTCGCCAAGCGACCGCCTGTGGTTATGGGTCCCGGATCGCGCTCGCTTCGCTCGCTTGTCCGGGACGACAGCTTTATTTGTACTCCCTTTCCTCCCACCATGGGAAATAGTCGGGCATGTCGCTCGACACCTTGTCCTTGAACTGCGCCGGGCGCTTTTCCAGGAACGACACCACGCCTTCCTTCACGTCGTCGGATCGCCCGCGGGCATAGATGCCGCGGCTGTCGATCTTGTGGGCTTCCATGGGATCGTCGGCGCCCATCATGCGCCACATCATCTGCCGGATCAGCGCCACCGACACCGGCGCGGTCTTGGCGGCGATCTCCCTGGCGAGCGCGCGGGCAGTCGGCAGCAGTTGATCCGGCGGCACCACCTTGCTGACGAGACGGCCCGCGAGCGCTTCCTCGGCCGGGAAGACGCGGCCGGTGTAACACCATTCCAGCGCCTGCGAGATGCCGACGAGGCGCGGCAAAAACCAGCTCGAGGCTGCTTCCGGCACGATGCCGCGCTGGGAGAACACGAAGCCGAAGCGTGCCGCTTCGGATGCGATGCGGATGTCCATTGCGAGCTGCATGGTGACGCCGATGCCGACCGCGGGCCCGTTCACCGCCGCGATCACGGGTTTCAGGCATTTGAAGATGCGCAGCGTCACCTGGCCGCCGCCATCGCGCGCGTTCTGGTCGCTGTAATCGACCTTGCCGTTCGCAAGCCGCCGGACCGGTCCGCGCCGCGCATCGCGGTCGAAGGTGTTCGCGCCGGAGGAGAGATCCGCGCCGGCGCAGAAGCCGCGGCCCGCGCCGGTGACGATGATGGCGCGGATATTGTCGTCCTTGTCCGCCGCATCGAACGCCTCGATCAGCTCGCGCTGCATGGTCGCGGTGAAGGCGTTGAGCTTGTCGGGGCGGTTCAGCGTGATGGTGAGGATCTGGTCCTCGACCTCGTATTTGATGGTCTCGTAGGCCACGGCGATTCCTCCCGGTATCTTCTTCGTTCTGGTTCTTCGTCATTCCGGGGCTCGCGAAGCGAGAGCCCGGAATCCATATCCACCGGCTGTGGTTATGGATTCCGGGCCTGCGCCTTCGGCGCATCCCGGAATGACGGAAGAAGTTATTTCTTCGGCACGCCCGGCCATGGCTGCTGCGGGCCGCGCAGGCCTTCGAAGGCCTTGGCCATTCCGAGCACGCCGAGATCGTCAAAGCGCCGGCCGATGATCTGCACGCCGATCGGGAATCCCTGCGCGTCATAGCCGCCATTGATCGTCACGGCCGGATTCTCCGACATGTTCCAGGGCACGGTGTAGCAGATGTGCTCGAACGGCTTATTTGGATCGTTGATCGGCGCGGCCAGCTCGGCGTTGAACTTGACCACCGGCGACACCGGCGAGATCACATAATCGAGTTCGCAGAACAGCTTTGCCGCCGCGGCGCGGATTGCCAGCGTCATGTTGAAGCCGCGGATGACTTCGACGCCGGAAAGCTTCGCGCCCTTCTCGGCCCATTGATGGATATAGGGCAGCACCTTGCCGCGCTCGCCCGCCGTCAGCAGCGAAAGATCGCTCCACATCCGCGCGCGCCAGAAATCGTCGAGCCCGTCGAGCATTTCCCGCGTCAGGATGCCGTCGACCTCGGTGATGACCGCGCCCGCGGATTCGAAGGCCTTCGCGGCCTTGACCGCGGTCTCGCGCACCGGCTTTTCCAGCGCTTGTCCGACGCCGAGATCGAGCATCAGGCCAAGGCGAAGTTTCCGCGGCGATTTCTCCAGCCCCTTCCAGTGAATATCGCTCGGCGGCAGGCTCATGCCGTCGCGGCGGTCGGGCTTGGACAGCACGCTCATCATCAGCGCGGCATCGTCGACGGTGCGGGTCATGGGCCCCGCGACGCGGCCGACATAGGGCGGGTCGATCGGAATGCGCCCGAGGCTCGGCTTCAAGGCGACGAGGCCGCACCAGCAGGCCGGCAGCCGCACCGAGCCGCCGATATCGGTGCCGAGATGCAGCGGCCCATAGCCGGCGGCACCGGCCGCGCCCGCGCCGGCGCTCGATCCGCCCGGATTTTTCGACAGGTCCCAGGGATTGCGGGTGAGGGGATGGAAGCTGGAGAGCCCCGACGACAGCATGCCGTAATCCGGCATCGTCGTCTTGGAGAAGATGATGGCGCCGGCCTCGCGCAGCCGCGCGGCGGGCGGCGCGTCTTTCGGCGCGGGTACAAGCGGCACGCTCGCGGCTCCCAGCGGCACCGGCTGGCCCTTGGTCGCGATATTGTCCTTGATGGTGGCCGGCACGCCGTCGAGGGCGCCCATTGCCTCGCCGTTCTGCCAGCGGTCGGTGGAAGCCTTGGCGGCCTTCCGCGCGCCGTCGGGATCGTAGAGATAGAGCGCCTTGATGTGCGGCTCCCATGCTGCGACATGCGTGATCACATCCTCCAGCACTTCCGACGGTGAGAACTGCTTGGCCTTGTAGCCGGCGATCAGGTCGACGGCGGAAAGATCGTGCAGCGAGGTGACGGCTTCTTTTGAGGCTGTTTTATGCATCGTCTTATCCTTGGGCACCTACCGGCATACGGGTTTCGATGATGCGCGCGAACATGCTGGCGCCGATCGGCAGGATCTTGTCGTCGAGCACGTAGCCGGGATTGTGCACGGGCACGGAGCCGTCGTGACCGACCCAGAAATAGGCGCCGGGAATCGCCTGCATCATGTCGGCAAAATCCTCGCTTCCCATTTTCGGCTGCGAGCGCGTCAGCACCTTGGCCGGATCGACCACGGTGCGCGCCACCTGCTCGACAACGCGCGACTGTTCCTCCTGGTTCACCAGCACGCTGAAAGTGTCGCGGATATCGGCCTCGATTTCGCAATTGTAGGCCGCAGCCATGCCGGTGCAGATCGCGCGCATGCGCTCGCGGATCAGTGCACGCACCTCGTCGGAGAAGGCACGCACCGTGCCGCACAGCCAGGCTTCGCCGGGAATGACGTTATAGGCCGAGCCGGAATGGATCTGGGTGATCGAAAGCACCGCCGCCTGCAACGGATCGACATTGCGGCTGACGATGGTCTGCAACGCCTGGCCCAGTGTCATCGCGATGACGACGGCGTCCTTGGAGCGCTCCGGCATCGCGCCGTGCGCGCCATAGCCGTGGATCTTGATGTCGAAGAAGTCGGCGCCGGCCATCGCGGGGCCGGGCAGGATGGCGATCTCGCCGTGATTGAGGTCCGGCGCATTGTGCAGGCCATAGACCTCGTCGCAGGGAAATTTCTGGAACAAGCCATCCTTGATCATGGCGCGGGCGCCGCCGAGGCCTTCTTCCGCCGGCTGGAAGATGAAATGCACCGTGCCGTCGAAGTTCCGGGTCTCGGCGAGATAGCGCGCGGTGCCGAGCAGCATGGTGGTGTGGCCGTCATGGCCGCAGCCATGGAAACGGCCGGGAATGGTGGAGCGCCATTTCAGATTGGTGTTTTCCTCCATCGGCAGCGCGTCCATGTCGGCGCGCAGTCCGATGCGCTTGCCGCCCGAGCCCTTGCCCTTGAGCACGCCGATCACACCGGTGCCGCCGAGCCCGCGATGCACTTCGATGCCCCATTTCGTAAGCTTGTCGGCGACGATGCCCGAGGTGCGCACCTCCTCGAAGCCGATCTCGGGATGCGCGTGCAGGTCGCGCCGGATCGCGGTGAGTTCGTCGGCAAAGGCGTCGATGCGGTCAATGGTCGGCATGTCTCTCTATCCGGTTGAACGTGATCTGGTTTGAGGGTTGAAGGCGGGACCGTTCGGCTTGATGCGGATGCCAGGACGCAGCCGCGTCCAGGGCAAGGCGGCGGTGTCGGCCGGCATCGCGCCCGGCGCGGCACAGATCAGCAGCTTTTCGGCGATAGGCTCGAAATCGGCGCGGAAATGCACCGAGCTCTTGTTGACCAGGATTTTCTGCTCGGTCGGCTCGATGCCGACATAGCGGTACATCGCCTGGTCCGCGAGCTGCGCCTTGTGGGAAGCCACGACGACCCTGATCTCGCCGATACGTAGGCAGGCCGATGGCCCCATTTCCATCGCGCGCCCGCCGAAATAGGGGCCTGGCGCGATGAAATTGCCGTCGGACAGCTTCTCGACGATGAAGGTCTCTTTATAGGGCGCGTCGCCGGTAATGCCGGACTTGCCGCCGAGCGACAGCGTCACGGTCGCACCGACGCCAGCCTGATGTGCAGCCCTGGCTGATTCCGGATCGTAGATGACGCCGGTCGCAGCGCGCTGCGCCTTGTTGCGCACCAGCGCGCGCAGCATGCCCGTGGTGTCGGAATCGCCGCCGGCGCCGGGATTGTCCTGGGTGTCGGCGATGACGATCGGCTTCTTCGCGGTTTTGGCGAGCTCCATGGCAAGCTGCACGCCTTCATCGGGCGAATAGATCCTGCCGTCGAAATCGTCTTCATGGCTTTCGATGATGGCGGCGATCTTGTCTGCGGCGGCGTTCGCGTCCGCCTGCGTCCGGCCATAGGCGAACACGCTTGGTCCGCAATCGGCGAAATCGGCGGCCGGAAATCCCGGCGCAAAGGACAGCGTCGGCACCGCATCGCTTTCGAGGGAGGCAAGCTTCTCGTAGATGCCCTTGGTCGGCTGATCGTTGGTACACTGCCAGCTGATCGCGATCAGGAACGGCAATTGCCGGAATGCTTTCGCGAAACGCTGCTTCGACTTTAGCAGTAACGCGAGATGCTTTGCGCAGGCGCGCCCGGTGTCGGCCATATCGACATGCGGATAGGTGCGGTAGGCGATCAGCGCGTCCGCATGTTCGACCATTTCCGGCGTGACATTGGCATGCAGATCGAGGCTGACGACCAGCGGCAATTCCTTGCCGATCACCTTTCGCACGCGCGAAAGAATCTCGCCTTCACCGTCGTCGAAATGCTCCGCCACCATGGCGCCGTGCAGGTCGAGATAGACCGCGTCGAGCGGTCCTGCCGACGCGATGCCGTCGACGATGACCTTGGCGATGCGTTCATACGCATCCTTGGTGACATGCGCCGATGGCGTCGCCGCGGTAAAGATGGTCGGCACCAGTTCCCAGCCGTTCGCCTCCGCGGCGCCGATGAAGCCGGCGAGGCCGACATTGATATTGCGGATGGTGAGAACGTCCTTGCCCTTGACCATCGAGGGCCACCCGCCGCCATGCACAAAGGCGTCATAAGTCGCCTTGGTCGGCGCAAAGGTGTTGGTCTCGTGCAGGAAGCCGCCGACAGCGATGCGGGTCATTTAATCGGGTCTCGATCCATCGTCTGAAGGCGTGACGTTACCCTTGCGTCGCCGACAAGCGCAAGCAGTCGAGCAATGCGGCTTTGCATGACGCGCACCATCCGTCGTCATTGCGAGGAGCGTAAGCGACGAAGCAATCCAGAAATGTACCCTTGGAGATGGTCTGGATTGCTTCGCGGAGCCTGTCATCGGGCGCGCGTTCGCGCGACCCGTTGGCTCGCAATGACGGGGAGGGGACGTCAAGCCGACGCCGCCACCGGCCTGAAATTCGCAAAATCCCAGCCTCGACCCGGCGCAGCATCGAGCAGCGCGCGGGTATAGGCCTGCCGCGGATGGGTCAGCACTTCTGCCGCGGCGCCTTGCTCGACAATGCGGCCATGCTGCATCACGGCAACGTCGTCGCAGATTTGCGCGGCGACGCGTAAGTCGTGCGTAATGAAGAGCAGCGCGATGCCCAGCCGCTTCTGGATTTCGTCCAACAGTTCCAGCACTTGCGCCTGCACCGAAACGTCGAGCGCGGAGACCGCTTCGTCCGCCACCAGCACGTCCGGGTCGAGCGCGAGGGCGCGCGCGATTGCGATGCGCTGGCGCTGGCCGCCGGAGAACTGGTGCGGATAGCGCGATATGGCATCCGGCGGCAGGTCGACGAGTTCCAGCAGTTCGCGAGCCCTGGCCAGCGCCTCTTTGCGCCGTGTGCCGTAATTGATTGGGCCCTCCGCGATGCTTTCGCCGATCGTAACGCGCGGGTTGAGCGAGCGATAGGGATCCTGGAAGACGATCTGGATGCGCTTTCGGTGCGGCTGCAGCAGCCGGCGCGAGAGTTCGGAGATTTCGCGGCCCGCGAGGCGGATGCTGCCCGTGGTCGGATCGATCAGGCGCACGATGCAGCGCGCCACGGTGGACTTGCCTGAGCCGCTTTCGCCGACGATGCCGAGCGTGCGGCCCTTGCGCAAGGTCAGAGTTACATTGTCGGCGGCGGCGACCTCGCGCGCTTTGCCGAACAGCGAGCGCTCGCGATAGGTTTTGCCGAGGGCGCTCGCTTCCAGCACGATCGGCTCGGTGCTCTCCGCACGCGGTGCGCGCGGCAACAGGCTCGGCACGGACGCGAGCAGGTTGCGGGTATAATCCATGGTCGGCGTGCGCAGGATGGTGTCGAGCGCGCCGGTCTCGACCAATCTGCCGTTTCGCATCACGGCGACGCGGTCGGCGATCTCGGCGACCACGCCCATATCGTGGGTGATGAACAGCACCGCGGTGCCGTGATCGCGCTGCAGGTCGCGGATCAGGGTCAGAATCTGCTTCTGCGTGGTGACGTCCAGCGCCGTGGTCGGCTCGTCCGCGATCAGCAGCTTCGGTTCAAGCACCAGCGCCATCGCGATCATGATGCGCTGGCGCTGGCCGCCGGAGAGGCGGTGCGGATAGGAAGCGAAGATGCGCTCGACCTGGGGCAGGCGAACTTGCTCCATCATGTCGAGGATGCGTTTCTTCCGAGCGCGCCCGTCGAGGGACGTATGCGCGCGCAACACCTCGTCGATCTGGCGGCCGACCGGGACTACCGGGTTGAGCGCGGTCATCGGCTCCTGAAAGATCATCGCCATGCGCGTGGCGCGGAGCTGGCGCAGGCGGCGGTCGCTGGCGGTCAGCAATTCCTCGCCGACCAGCTTCACGCTGCCGCCGGTGGGGGTGAGCGCGCCTTTTTGCAACAGGCCCATTACGGTCAGCGACGTCACCGATTTGCCCGAGCCGCTTTCGCCGACCAGGCACAGCGTCTCGCGCTCGGCGACCTGTAGCGATACGCCATCGAGAATGCGCGTACCCTCCGCGGTTTTGCCGAGGCTGACGACGAGATCGTTGATGTCGAGGATGGGGGAGGTCATGCCAATGCTCTCTCTATCGTCATTCCGGGATGGTCCGAAGGACCAGACCCGGAATCTCGAGATTCTCTGGTGCGCAATTGCGCACCATAGTTCGATGCTGCGCATCGCCCCGGAATGACGTTCCTGCTTCGTCGCATTGCTCCTCGCAACAACGTCACTTGCTTCCCTCCCGCTGTTTCATGCGGGGATCGAGCGCGTCGCGGGCGGCGTCGCCGATCAGGTTGACGCTGAGGATCGTGATCGACAGCAGCAGGCCGGGCCAGAAGATCAGCGACGGCTTGATCAGAAAATACTGGCGGCCTTCGGCGATGATGTTGCCCCAGGTCGGCGTCTCCGTGGAGATGCCAGCGCCGAGGAAGGACAGGATCGCTTCGGTCAGGATGGCGGCGGCGCAGAAATTGGTGCCCTGCACGAGCAGGGGCGCGATGGTGTTCGGCAACAAATGCCGCCACATGATCTTCGGCAGGCTGGAGCCCAGCGAGATGCCGGCTTCGACGTAGGGCTCTTCACGCGCCGACAGCACGACGGAGCGGACCAGACGCGCGACGCGCGGGATTTCGGGAATGGTGATGGCGATCATCACCGTCAAGATGCTGGCGCCCGACAACGACACGACGGCGATCGCCAGCAGGATCGAGGGGATCGCCATCACGCCGTCCATGATCCGCATCAGGATCGCGTCGAGCCAGCGGAAGAAGCCGGAGAACAAGCCGATCACGAGCCCGCCCGCGACGGAGATGATGGTGGCACCAAACCCGATCAGGAGCGAGATGCGCCCGCCATAGATGACGCGGGACAAGAGATCGCGGCCGTAAGCGTCGGTGCCGAGCAGGAATTGGTCGCTCGGCGGCTTCAGCCGCTGCGCCGGCAGCAGTTGCATCGGATCATGCGGTGCGATCCAGGGCGCCAGGATCGACATTGCGGTGATCAGGACCAGCAGGATGGTCGCGGCCGCGATGATCGGCGTCGAGGTGAAGAAGCCCAACCGCGGCCGGAGCGGCGAGGCGACGGCAATTGAAGGTTCGGGAAGGGTCTCGATCGCCATCAGCACCGGCCTCAATAACGGATTCTGGGATCGAGGAGCGTATAGGCGACGTCGATCAACAGGTTGATGGTGACATAGAGCAGCGAGGTCAGCAGGATCATCGCCTGGATCACCGGATAGTCCCGCGCCAGCACGGCATCGACGGTGAGGCGCCCGATACCGGGGATGTTGAACACGCTCTCGGTCACGACGACGCCGGAAATCAGCAACGCAAAGCCGGTACCGATCACGGTGATCACGGGGACGGCGGCGTTGCGCAGCGCATGGCGGAACAGCACCGGAATCTCGCCGATGCCCTTGGCGCGCGCCGTGCGCACATAGTCCTCGCCAAGCACATCCAGCATCGAGGTTCGCGTCATCCGCGCGATCAACGCGACATAGATGAAAGACAACGAGAGCGTCGGCAGCACCAGCCGCTGGAAGAACGGCCCAAAGCCGTCAAAGATGCTCTTGTAGCCTTGTACCGGCAGCCATCGCAGATCGATCGCAAATATCTTGATCAGCACGTAGCCGATCACGAACACCGGCACGGAGAAGCCCAGCACCGACAATCCCATCACAAAGCGATCGATCCAGGTGCCTTGCTTCCAGGCTGCGATCACGCCGAGCGGCACCGCGACGACGACCGAGAGGATGATGGTCGAAACCGCAATCGAGATCGAAGGCTCGACGCGCTGGCCGATCATCCTCAGGACCGGCACGTTGGAGATCAGGGACACGCCGAGATCGCCATGCAGGAGCTTGTTGATCCAGGTGAAGAACTGGATGTAGAGCGGCTCGTTCAGACCGAGCGAGGCGCGGATGTGCTCGAGCTGCGCCGTCGTCGCATTGTCGCCCGCCAGCACGGCGGCGGGATCGCCGGGCGTCAGCCGCAGCAGGAGGAACACGACCAGGGCCACCACGCCCATCACGGGGATGGCGGCGAGCACGCGGCGAAGCAGATATCCAAGCATGGTGCCGTCTGACGCCTCTACACCGCTCTCAATTCGTCCCGGCCGAATGTGAATGCCTTTGCACGTCCCGTGCAATCCACCATTTTGCCGATACCCGACTATTCACGACCGCGCCTGCGGTGCAATCCCCGTGCCATGAAGGAGCTTAATGCGGCGCACGGTTCTCGCCAATCGACATCGCGCAGATCCGCGACAGCTGCACATAGGGCAGGCCGGTTTCCTCGGCCCAGACATTGAATTGCGCCTGCACCTTGGCAAGGTCGCCCTTTGATTTCACCTCGGCGGCGATGTCGAGGCCGGCGTCGCGCAGGCAGGCGACGACGTCCTGCGAGGTCACGAACCCATCCCAGCCGACAAAACGCAGGAACATCTGCCCGGTGTTGCCGCCGAGCCGGCTGCCGCGCTTGCTCAACAAATTCAAAAGCCCGATTTCGTCGGAGGAGGGCCACTTCGAAAGGAACTTGCCGAAACTGCTATGCTCCCTGGCGATCTCCTGCACGAAAGCTGCATTCTCGCGCACCGAATTGATCTTGGCGCCATTGCGCACGATGGCGGTGTCCGAGAGCAGGTCGTGCCAGAAGTCGTCGGGTTGGAAAGTCAGCTTGGCGGGCTCGAAGCCGAGAAAGGCTTTCTCGAAGCCCGGCCATTTCGATTCGATCACGCTCCAGGCAAAGCCGGCGGAAAACACCCGCTTGGTCATCTCGCTAAGGATGCGGTCGTCGCCGAGTTTTTCCAGCGCCTTGGCGCTGGGTTTGGCCGGCAGCAGCTTTCTCAGGCCGCTGGGGCCGCCCTTGCGCTTCTCGGCGCGGGCCAAAATGGTCTTGAACGGGATGCTTTTTTCTTTCGCCATCGCAGTTATTCCAGGGTCGCCAAAAGCCCCGCCATCAGCCGGCCGCGCTCGGCGAGGCTTTCGACGATGATGTGTTCGTTCAGCGTGTGCGGATCGGCGCCGCGTACGCCGAGGCCATCCAGCGTCGGGACGCCCATGGCGCCGGTGAAATTCGCATCCGACCCGCCGCCGGCGGAGGCATGCGGCAGTTCCATGCCGAGTTGGCCCGCGATGCCCTTGGCCTTTTCATAGAGCGCCATGGTGGCGGCGTTCGGCTCCCATACCGGGCGCGTCACCCCACGCGTCACCGTGAAGTTCACGTCGTTCGCGGTGTTCGACAAGGCCAGCATGCGTTCCACGCCGCGGTCGAGATCGGCCTGGCGCTTGGCCATGCTCAGGGCTTCGCCGGTGCAGGTGGTGGCGACGCAATTGACCCATTCACCGCCATGGACGATGCCGACGGAAAAGGTGCAGTCCTCGGTCGTCATGCCATCGATTTCGATGATGCGCCGCGCCATCTCGCGGATCGCGGATCGGCCGGAGGAGAGGTTGGCGCCGGCATGGCTCGGCTTGCCGGTGGCTTCCAGATTGAAACGCGCGATCGCGTAGCGGCCGGTGACGACGCCGTTGTTGGCGCGGCCGGGCTCGGGCACCAGCACGTATTTGTTGCGGGCGGCCTCCGCCTCGATGAGGTCGCGGACCGATGGCGTGCCGACTTCCTCGTCGGGCGTGAACAGCACCGTGACCGGGAGCGGCGTGGTGAAGGAAGCGCGCGCCAATTGCCGGATCGCTTCCAGCGTCAGGTAGCTGCCGCCTTTCATGTCATAGATGCCGGGACCAAAGCATTTGTCGCCATCGCGGCGGAATGGCAGCTTTTCGAGCGTGCCTATGGGGTGGACCGTGTCGAAATGTCCGGCGATCAAAATGCCGGGCTCGCCTTGTTTCGGATGCGGAAAGCGGGCGCGGACGCAGCCGGCAAAGCCTTGTCTTCCCGCGATGCGCTCGATGCTGGCGCCCATGATCGCCATGTCGCGCGCGGCGATATCGAGCATGCGCTCGACCGCGGCGGCGTCCCAGGTCGGGCTCTCGCATTCCACCCAGGTGCGCAAGCCGGCCAGCATGGCCTCGGAATCGAAGGGAAGGTTGGCGGGGTTCATGATTTTCTCTCGCGTTTTCGAACGAACGGTTGGGAAGGATACGAGAATGATCGGCGAAGGATTTGTAAAGAGCAACCTCGCGCCGGGCGAAGCACCCGCGAAATCGCGATTGACGCGCCAAGAGCTTGGTGCAACTCTCAAATGATCAGGATTTCCAGCGTGTTAGTCCGCTCAAAGAACGGACGGCATGCTTAATCGATGACCGGGCATTGACTGCTTTCACGCCAGGAGCCTTTCACGTCAGGAGCTTTGCGCTCAAGTCAGGAGACAACGAATGTTCCATATCTCGCGCCGGAAACTCCTTAAAGTATTGGGCATTGCGCCGCCGGCCCTTGCGCTGTCGAGCGCATGGATCAAACCGGCCGCCGCCGCTGCCGGCAAGAAGACCATCAGCGCGGTGATGCATTCGGACTTGCGCATCATCGATCCGCTCTTCACCACCGCCTACATTACGCGCGATCACGGCTACATGGTCTATGACACGCTGCTCGCGACCGATTCCAATTTCAAGGTCCAGCCGCAGATGGCGGACTGGAAGGTCTCCGACGACAAGCTGACCTACACCTTCACCCTGCGCGACGGCCTGAAATGGCATGACGGTCCGCCGGTGACGGCGGAAGATTGCGCCGCCTCGCTGAAGCGCTGGGGCAAGAACGACAATATGGGCCAGAAGCTGATGGACTTCACCGCCTCGATCGAGGCGGCCGATGCCAAGACCATCGTGCTGAAGCTGAAAGAACCCTACGGCCTGGTGCTGGAATCGATCGCCAAGCCTTCTTCCTATGTTCCCTTCATGATGCCGAAGCGGCTGGCGGAGACGCCAGTCGGCAAGCAGATGGGAGAGCAGATCGGCTCGGGCCCGTTCAAATTCGTCAAGGAGGAATTCCAGCCTGGCGTGAAATCGGTCTACGAGAAGAACACCGATTACGTGCCGCGCAAGGAGCCGCCGAGCTGGACTTCCGGGGCTAAGGTGGTGAAGGTCGACCGTGTCGAATGGATCACCATGGCGGACGCCCAGACCGCGGTGAATGCGCTGCAATCGGGCGACATCGACTTCATGGAAAACCCGCCCTTCGATCTGTTGCCGGTGCTGGAAAGCAATCCCGACATCAAGATGCAGGTGCTCAACAAGTTCGGCTTCCAGACGCTCGGGCGCATGAACTTCCTGTTGCCGCCCTTCGATAACGTCAAGGTGCGCCGCGCGGCGCTGCTGGCGATCAACCAGAAGGAAGTGCTCGACGCGCTGGTCGGCAACCCCAAATATTACGAGCAGTGCGGCGCGTTCTTCGTCTGCGGCACGCCGCTGGCAACGGATGCCGGCTCGGGCGACATCACCAAGGGCGGCAACATCGCGGCGGCGAAGAAGGCGCTCGCCGAATCCGGCTATGACGGCACGCCGATCGTGATCATGGCGCCCGGCGATGTGGTGACATTGGCGGCGCAGCCGGTCGTCGTGGCGCAGCAGCTTCGCGCCGCCGGCTTCAAGGTCGACCTGCAACAGACCGACTGGCAGACGGTGGTGAGCCGCCGCACCAGCCAGAAGCCGACCAGCGAGGGCGGCTGGAACATGTTCTTCACCAATTGGGCGGCCGCCGACGTGATGAACCCGGTGGTCAATTTCTCGATCGGTGGGCGCGGCAAGAACGGCGGTTGGTTCGGCTGGTCCGATGATCCCAAGCTCGAAAAGCTGAAGGATCAGTTCGCGCGGTCCTCCTCGCCCGAGGAGCAGAAGAAGCTCGCGACCCAGATCCAGGAGGAAGCCTACGACCAGGTGATCTACATTCCGCTCGGCCAGTACACGATCCCGAGCGCCTGGCGTAAATCGCTCTCCGGCGTGCTCGACGGCCCGGCGACGCCGATCTTCTGGAACATCGACAAGAGCGAGTAGGGCACGTTCGTAGGGTGGGTTGAGCGCAAGCGAAACCCACCATGATGATGGTCGCGAAGCGCGATGGGTTTCGCATTCGCTCAACCTACGTTCCCGTCATTGCGAGCGAAGCGAAGCAATCCGGACTGTTGCTGCGGAGGTACTCTGGATTGCTTCGGTCGCTTCGCTCCTCGCAATGACGATGTTGTTTGCCGGAGCCCCCATGCGCTTTGATCTGATCCTGCGCGGCGGACGGGTGATCGATCCGTCCCAGAAACTCGATGCGGTGAGTGATGTCGCCTTTGCCGGCGGCAAGGTCGCGCAGGTGGGAAAAGAGTTAAGGGCGGACGCTGGCACAGACGTCCGCGACGTCTCGGGCTACATCGTCACGCCGGGGCTGATCGACCTGCACACCCATGTCTATTGGGGCGGCACCTCGCTCGGCATCGACGCGGAGGAATTTTGCCGCACCTCCGGCGTCACCACTGCCGTCGACACCGGCAGCGCCGGACCCGGCAATTTTGCCGGTTTCCGCAAGCATGTGATCGAGCCGAGCCAGGTGCGCATTCTCGCCTACCTGCACGTCTCCCACGCCGGCATCTTCGGTTTCTCCAACCGCGTCATGGTCGGCGAGAGCGAGGAATTGCGGCTGATGGACCCGATCACCGCGGCCAAGGTTGCCGACAGCAACCGCGATCTCATCGTCGGCATCAAGGTGCGGGTCGGCCTGCATGCCTCGGGTACGTCGGGCATCGTGCCGCTCGAGATCGGGCTCGAGGTCGCCGAACAAATCGGCATGCCCCTGATGTGCCATATCGACCACCCACCGCCGAGCTACGAGGAAGTGGTGTCGCGGCTGCGCCCGGGTGACGTGCTGACCCACGCCTTCCGGCCGTTCCCCAATTCCGCCGCGACGGCGCAGGGCACGGTGAAAAAGGTGGTTCTGGAGGCGCGCGAGCGCGGCGTGCTGTTCGACATCGGCCACGGCAAGGGCTCGTTCGCGTTCAAGACCGCGCGCGCCATGCTCGCCAACGGCTTCTATCCCGACACCATCTCCTCCGACATCCACAAGCTCTGCATCGACGGCCCGGCCTTCGACCAGGTGACGACCATGTCGAAATTCCTTTGCATGGGGATGTCGTTGCCTGACGTCGTCGCCGCGTCGACGGCGAATGCGGCAATGGCGCTGCGGCGGCCGGAGCTCGGCAGTCTCAAGGTCGGTAGCGCCGGCGATGCCACCGTCATCAGGGTGAGGGAAGGCCAGTTCGATTACGTCGACGTGGTCGGCGAGCACCTGACCGGCGATCGCAAGATTACGTCCGAAGCCGTCGTCATCGCCGGCCGCTGGTGGCACGCCGCGCCCTCGTTCGGACAGCGCACGAGCTGAAACGAGCCGGCTATCGTCCCTTCAAAACGACGCTCTCGAGCGCCGTTTTTGCTTCTGGCTTGACTCGATGTAAGTCATGACTTACCGTTAGTCATGGCTTACGGAACAGCTTTGGCAGTCCTGGCAGACCCGACACGGCGCAAGGTGTTCGAGCGCCTGCGCGGCGGGCCGCGGCCGGTCAACGTGCTGGCGCGGGGGCTGCCGGTGTCGCGGCCGGCGGTATCGCAGCATCTGAAGGTGCTGAAGGAGGCGGGCCTCGTCGAGGAGCGCAGCGAAGGCGTGCGCCGCATCTATTCCCTGCGCCGCGAGGGGCTGATGGAATTGCGCGAATGGCTCGACAGCTTCTGGGGCGAGGCGCTCGAGGCGTTCAAGCTGGAAGCCGAGCGATCCTACAAGATCAAGAAGGGAAGCAAATGAACGAGCAAACCGTGATTGCGCCGGTGCGCAAGACCGTTCACGTCAAGGTGCCGATCGAGCATGCCTTCGAGGTCTTCACCAGCGGCTTGACGCGCTGGTGGCCGAACAACCATGGCATCGGCAAGAAGCCGATCCAGAAAGTGCTGATGGAGCCGCGGCTCGGCGGCCGCTGGCTGGAAATCGCGGAGGACGGCACCGAGACCAGCGCCGCCACCATCATCGTCTGGGAGCCGCCGCATCGCTTCGTGATGGTCTGGCAGGTCAATGCACAGTGGAAGCCGGACGTTGCGATGAAGTCCGAGGTCGACGTGCGCTTTGCCGCCGATGGACCGGAGGCGACCCATGTCGAGCTGGTCCACCACAAGTTCGAAACCATGGGCGCGGAAGCAGGTAGCTCGATGCGCCGGGATGTCGACGGCGGCTGGCCCGGCCTGTTGCAGCGCTTTGTCGAGGAAGCCGAGCGCAGCGTTTAGTTCTCATCGCAAGTAGGGAGGTCGTCATGTCTGAATTCATCGTGCATTCCGTTCCGGGCAGCCCGTTCGGCCGCTCGGTGCTGGCGACGCTGGAGGAGAAGAGGGCGCCGTATCGCCTGGCGGCGGTCGCGCCGGGTGCGACGAAGACACCGGAATATCTGGCGCTGCATCCATTCGGCCGTGTGCCCGTGATGGAGCACGACGGCTTCAGGCTCTACGAGACCCAGGCGATCCTGCGCTATCTCGATCGGCAGATACCTCAGCCGTCGCTGACGCCAACGGATATCAAGCGCGCGGCGCGGATGGATCAGGTGATGAACATCAACGACTGGTATCTGTTTCACGGCGTCGGCAATGTCATCATCTTCCATCGCGTGATCGCCCCGCGCCTGATGGGAATGGCGCCGGACGAGGAGGCGATCAGGACGGCCATGCCGAAAGCCCATGCCGTGTTCAACGAGCTGGCGCGGCTGCTCGGTGACCAGCCTTATTTCACCGGCGATACGCTTTCGCTCGCTGACCTGCTTGTCGCCCCGGCGGTCGAGTTCTTCACAAGCGTTCCGGAATGGTCCGCGCTCGGTGCGCCCCACGCCAATCTGGTGGCCTGGATGACGCGCATGCAGGAACGGCCGAGCATGAGGGCGACCACCTGGGAGCGTGTTTCCGAACTCGCGAAGGCGACTTGAGGCAGGTGCGCTAGATCGGATGCGCCTGGACGTGCTCCAGCATCAATTCGCTGACGCGCTCGGGCGCCTGATCGGCGGCAAAATGGCCGACGCCGGGCAATACCTCGAAGCGATACGGCGCGGCGACGAAGTCGACCGTGCCCTCGGCGGCGACACGGCCGACGGTGTCGTCGGCATCGCCCCAGATATAGAGCGTCGGCACGCGTATCGGGCCCAGCGGACCGCGGATCGCGCCGCGCGCGCGATACCACGCAAGCGCGGCCTCCATCGCTTGCCTGTTGCCGAGCACGGAGAGGTGCGTCTCCATCGCCGCCCGCGGCACGCCGTTCGCGGTCCAGCGATCCCTGAGCCATCTGGCATCGTCAGCCAGCACGACATCGGCGGCATCAGGCTCGAGGAACGCCTTGTGATGACGCGAGCGATGCGCCTGATCGCCGTCCGTCATCTGCAGCGCGCGGTTGAAGGCGTTCGGATGCGGCCGCGACAGGATGGTCAGCGAGGCGATGCGCTCCGCATACCGGTCGGCCAGCGCCCAGGCGATGCTGCCGCCCCAGTCGTGACCGGCGAGATGAAAGCGTGCCTCACCGTAACCGCACGCCGCAACGATCGCCATCGCGTCGTCCATCAGGCGATCGATGTGATAGCTCGGATGGTCGGCCGGATCGGGCCGCGCGAGCGGCGAATAGCCGCGCTGGCTCGGCGCGACCGCGCGATAACCCATGTCGGCCAATGCGGCGATCTGCGCCTGCCAGCAATGCATCGATTCCGCAAAGCCGTGCAGCAACAGCACCAGCGGCGCGCCTTGCTGGCCCGCAGCAAGCGCATCGAAGGTGAGGTGGGGTGCGGTGGTGATCTGTTCGAGACGGGGCATGGTCTCCTCATCGGCGATCATTCCGACCAAAGCAAGTCCGAGTGACAACCCGCTGACGCATTTAGGGCCAGTTCGCGGCTAAACGACTGTCGCCCGGGCAAGACCGGGAAGCGATCGAACGGCCAGGCGAAGGATTGTTCGCGCTGGAATGCTCGCCTTGGTTGTGTAAGAATACTGTCTGTTCTTTCAGATATCCAATGCTGGCGATTCTTTTTTTGAGGAAAAAATCATGGCAATCAATGTTAAGGCCTATGCGAACGCCGACGACGTTCTGATCGCGTGGCAGCCCGACACCTGGTCGAACGACTGGGTTGGTTTTCAGCTCGAGCGACGCAACAACACGACGCAGCAGTCGACCGTTCTGTTCAACCGCATCCCGCCGAAGCCCGGTGAAAAGCCGCTGCCGAATGGTGCTATCGCCTCGACCCAATCGCCATTCCGGCGCTGCATCTGGACCGACCACAGCGTTGTCGACACGGACGATGTGTCGTATCGCGTCACCGCGATGAAGGCCGGGCCGAACGAAACGTTCACGCCTGATGCCCCTACGACGACGGATTGGACCGCGCCGCTGGTTGCCACGGGCGACGCCGGAGGCGGCCTGGAAGCCTATTTCAACCGCGGCACGCTGATGTCCCAGATCGTCTCACGCTTTGTCCAGGGCAATACGTCCGACGATGCGCTGCGTAATTTCGTCAAAAGCCTTTCAGATCCGGCGACACCGGCGCGGCGATACCTCTCCGGCGATGCCCTGCATCAGATCCTGGCCTTTCTGCACGACGCCGATCGCCGCGGCAGCCAGATTCACGCCGCCATCTATGAAATGAATGATGAAGAGCTGGTGGATGCGCTCAAGCCCTTCAAAGGCCGCGGCCATGTCCTGCTCGGCAACGGCAGCGCCACCAGACCAACCATCGCCGGCGAGCTCAGTGGTGCCGGTCTCGAGGTCAAGCACCGTGATCTGTCGAATGCGGGCAGGTCGTCCCCCAGCGTTCACAACAAATTCGTCGTCGAAAGCGACGCGCAGGGCAACGCGATCCGCGTGCTGACCGGCAGCACGAACTGGACTACGACGGGGTTGTACACGCAGCTCAACAACGTGCTGATCATCGAGAACGCGGCGATCGCCAAGCGCTTTCTGGACCAGTGGGGCAAGTTGGCCGCCGCGGGCAACGCCATGCCGCCCGCGCTGAAGACTTCGAACTCCAGCCCGACCACCGACAGCAACATCACGGTCTACTTCGCTGCGACCAATAACGAGGCCGAATTCAAGCCGGTGCTGGACCTGATCAAGAACGCAAAGGACGGCGCTTTGTTTCTGATGTTCATGCCGGGGCAGTCGCCTCTGCTCGAGGCACTGCTGGATCGCGCGCAAGAGAACGCGATCTATGTTCGGGGCGTGGTGTCGACCATGATGGCCAGCAAGAACGGCGACATCGTTTCGGTCGGCGGGGAAGTCGTCAAATCGGGCGCCCCGAAGCAGGCCTTTCATGACGACGTCCAACTGCCGCGCGGCGTCAGCGCGGACAATGAACCCTCATGGGCCGATGTCGAGTTCAGCGTCTCGCAGATTCGCAAGGCGGGGATGATCGCGATCGTCCACTCCAAGACGATCGTGATCGATCCGTTCTCCGACAATTGTGCCGTCATCACCGGATCGCATAATTTCTCCGTGGCCGCCTCGGAGAAGAACGATGAGAATCTGGTGATCGTGCGCGGCAACAAGAAGCTTGCCCAGGCCTATGCGCTGCACATCAACGGCGTCTATGACCATTATTCCTGGCGCGGCTATCTTGGCGGCGGTGGCAACCCGGATCAGATCTATTCGCTCGACGGCTGGAAACCGGGCGGCGGGAAAGAGCAGGAGCTCGATTTCTGGATGGAAGAGCTCGTCCCGCCGCGCCGCGGTGGTGGAGGCCGGGGGCCTGGCGCCGGTGGAGGAGCGGCTGCAAAAACGGGAGCTGCCCAGAAGGCAGCCAAGAAAGCTGTGAAGAGGACGGCGAAGAAAGCCGCGAGAAAATCTCCAGCGAAGAAGTCGAGGGTAGCGGTAAAGTCAAAAGCCAAGAAGGCTAAAAAGAAGACCAACAAGAAGCCGAAGAAGGCAAAGGCCAGGAAGGCGAAAAGCTAGCTAAGGCCCGGCGTTAAGCCAAGAGCAGGAGAAGGCGTGGTCGTGGTCGAACGGCCCGACGCTCCGACCGACCTGCGAAGCGGCTAAAACTGATTTGCGTGGTGCGGGCGGTGGGACTCGAACCCACACGACGTTGCCATCGAGGGATTTTAAGTCCCTTGCGTCTACCAATTCCGCCACGTCCGCTTTTGTCGC
>Ga0310811_10002041_pt1 | contig 25146 bp, 16 predicted proteins | sample YCmetagenome_FD_207642 | JGI IMG/M metagenome (GOLD analysis project Ga0310811, IMG submission 207642) | Soil microbial communities from experimental microcosm in Duke University, North Carolina, United States - YC | ecosystem: Engineered > Artificial ecosystem > Soil microcosm > Unclassified ... | reverse complement strand
TTAGGATGCATACGTCCGCCACAAATGGCTTCTACTATATCGAAGACTCTTTCACGATCGGTGAACATGTAAAATACCGGAGAGAGCTGACCAACATCTTGCGCAAAGGTTCCATACCACACCAAGTGACTTGCGATACGAAATAATTCGCACATCATGATCCGAATAACTTTTACGCGATCTGGTACAACAATACCTGCAAGTTTTTCAACTGTGAGCAGATAGGCCAGGTTGTTGTTTACACCTCCGAGATAATCAACACGATCGGTGTATGGAATATAAGTGTGCCATGATTGGCGCTCTGCCATTTTCTCAGCACCGCGATGATGAAACCCAATATCAGGTACGATGTCTACAATGTCTTCACCATCCAATTGAAGTATAAGACGAATCACACCGTGTGTTCCTGGATGCTGAGGACCTATGTTTAAAAACATAAAATCACTGTCATCACTCTGACGTTTCAATCCCCAGTCTTCTGGATGAAATTGTAAAGCTGCTTGTTCTTTATCTTGTTTCTCGTCCCACAATCTGAAAGGTCCCATCTCTGTTGCGCGAGCAGGATGTTCTTTTCTCAATGGATGACCAACCCACGATTCGGGCATCAATATTCTTTTAAGATGTGGATGACCTTCGAAGCGAATGCCAAACATATCAAACACTTCACGTTCATACCAATTGGCATTAGACCATATTGATGTAATGCTCGGAGCTATGAGATCACTTTTGAGTGATGTTTTAAGACGGAGAAAATTATTTCGGGAGAATGAAAAGAGATGGTAAACAAGTGTGAAGGAAGAAGGAGGATAATCATGTTGTTTTTTGCGACTACGTTCATCAATTGCAGTAAGATCATACAGCATTTGATAAGGCTTGTCTATTTCTGTTTTTAAGTGAGGCAGCACCTCTCTTAAACGCTCCAACGGCAGCCACAGGGTGAGGATGTCATCCTGAGTAGTCTGTCTGGTGAAGATGTCACCAAATAGATTTGTTAACTGTTCCGTTAGATCAATTTGATTTTCCATTTATAACGCCGAACACTCTAATGTCCAGTTGTTAAATCTTAATTTAAATCAGTCAGTCATACATAGTTTAGTTTTCCATTCAACACAATTCAATTTTGCTTACACCATTCAATCACTTTTAAATTTCATCTGGTGATCTGAATGTTGTCATCTCTTTACGTTTATCATGTCGTACTTCTTTCATTGAAATTTTTGCTGGTTTAATTACACCTTGTTCACCAATGACCCAGCTCAATGGTCGCTGTTCTTTTCCCACTGAAGCAGCAAGCAGTGTTAGTCCTTCCATAAATGCATCGGGCCGTGGCGGACAACCTGGTACATAAACATCAACGGGCATAAATTTATCTACGCCTTGTACAACGCTATAGATATCATACATACCTCCTGAGTTGGCGCATGAACCCATGCTGATAACCCATCGCGGTTCCATCATTTGTTCATGAAGACGTTTAATAATAGGAGCCATTTTTATGAATACTGTTCCTGCAATGATCATCACATCAGCCTCGCGAGGTGTACCACGAATTACTTCAGCACCAAAGCGTGCAACATCATACTTGGGTGTCATGCTCGTAGCCATTTCTACAAAGCAACATGACAAGCCAAAATGAAATGGCCATATCGAATTTTTTCTTCCCCAACCTAACAGGCTTTGCACTGATGTAAGCATGATGCTTTGCTGAACAGTTTCTTCAAAAGAACTTGTTCCTTTCAGCGCGCTTGTCTGTTCTTCGGGTTTACTTAGCCACCACTTCATTAGGAGTCTTTTTTAGTTTCTTATATGCTTTAAGAATTTTATTTCCATCAGGACCAAAATCAAGTGCGCCGTTACGCCACTCATAAATCAATACTACAACCAACAAAATAATAAAGGTGAGCACGCCAAAATATCCAAACCAGCCAAGATCGCGAAACGCGATAGCCCATGAGAAAATAAAAATAGTCTCCACATCAAAGATGACGAAGAGCATGGCAATGAGATAGAACTGTGATGAGAAACGTAAGCGCGCAGAGCCAGTACTCAGAATACCTGATTCAAAAGGTTCGCCTGTGGCCCGGTCGTTATGGTGCTGACCTAAGAAATAGGAAAGACCGAGAATAGCGCCGATGAGGCTAATCACGATGGCGGCATAAACTAATATGGGCCACAAAAGCACAGTATTTTCACTTGAACTATCCAAAACGTATTTGCCTCCAGCAAATCATTTTTTAAAAGTCCCAACTTCAAAATACCAACTCCAATTATTATTTATCAGCGAGTTTGAACAACACCCGCGTTAACCTGATTAAACAAAATTTCATTCATCTGTTAATGGTGATGACTGGTTATGTATTCTTCAAGGTTTTCAATAATAAATTTCTGCTCTTCTATAATATATTTAACAACATCTCCGATGGAGATCAGACCAGTTAATTTATCACCACACAACACAGGCAGGTGACGAATAAATTTATTGGTCATGATTTTCATACAGTCTTCAATCGTATCATCTTCTGTAACGGTAACTGGCTGCTTAGACATAATGTCGCCAATTAATGTATCCCGAGATGATTTACCTTTCAGAATGAGTTTACGTGCGTAATCCCGTTCTGTAAAGATGCCTACAAACTTTTCATTGTTTGTAACAAGCAGTGCGCCTATATTTTTTTCAAACATTAATTCAAGCGCATCATAAACAGTAATTGTTGGTTCTACAGAAAAAATCGAATGCCCTTTTGACTGTAGAATATTTCTAACATGTCCCATAGCTTTGATTTATTTACTGACGTGATATTATGAATATAACACATATACCCGTAAAACACAAGATGATTTACGTGACGTAAATCATCTGTATTTCTGAAGAAAAAATTCAGAATCTATAATAAGCTGTTAATTAATGCATTATTGAGGGGAATTTCGCACTAATCATTGTGTACATCGTACATAATAATTTCTTTAGAAAAAGAACCGCAACAATAGCTACCGGCTTTTTAAGTAAAATTTAAGCCGAAAGCACCACAGCATCTTTAGACCAAATTTTATGGTACTCTATATAAGAGATAATTAAAATGGCGAAAATGATTAAAGGAAAAAATGTCTGAAAGTCCAGACCGTCAACTACACCATGGCCAATGCATGCTGATATAAAGTTAATTCCAAAACCAACATAAGCCCATTCTTTATAACGCGGAGGCACTTGTGGAAAAATCAAAATGATACCACCGATAACTTTAAAGACTGTAAGCTGAACTCGGAAATAATCAGGATAACCCAGATGACGAATTCCTTCCACTGCAAGTTGAGTGTGTGACGTAAGCGCTGGCATAACTGAATCAAAAAGAAATATTATCGATGTTGTTACCCAATAGATTATTTTGTTCTTTTTCATGATTGTGTTGTTTTAATTGTTATTGAAATATTTAAAGTGTGTGATTCATATGTTATAAAATTATCCAGATTCTAATTCTTAGAAAAATTAAGCATCCACAGCATGCCGAACTTATCCGTTAACTCACCATAGGTTGCTCCCCAAAAAGTTTGGTGCAATGGTGTTTTAACTTGCCCGCCAGTTGAAAGCCTGGAGAAGAAATTAGTTATCTCGCTTTCATCACTGCAGTTCAGGCATAATGTTATAGCATTTCCATGGATTAGTCCTGCACCCATCATGTCCGAGCCCATCAATACAATGTTATCATTAACAAGACTGCTATGTAAGATGTGAGCTCCTGCTTCAGATGGCATTTGTGCAGCCATCGGAGATTCAGAAATTTTCTGCATGGTAAGTTCACCGCCTAGGCACTCTTGATAAAATGTCATGGCTTCACGGCATTTGCCGTTAAAATTCAAATAAGATATTACTTGTGTTTTCATAACGTTGCTGGTTTGATTAATTGACAATACAAACCTAGTGTCATGTAGCGTTATGCCGGCTGTGTAAATACGTCAATCTCGGGGGTTGATCGCGACAGGTTTGCTGCTTACCTTCGTAATGTCATCTGATAGATCTGTACTATGAAAAACGTAACAATATTAGTCCCTGAAACTGCTGTGTTAGCAGCCATTGTCGATCCGCGTTATATGTTCACTGCTGTAAATGAGTTTTTAAAAAGCGCTGGAAATCCTCCTCTTTTTAATGTACAGTTAGTGGGACTTACTGATGAGGTGAAATTAAGCGATGGATTATTTTCTGTCCATACGGATGCGACGCTGAAAAATGCAAAGAAATCTGATCTCATAATTATACCCGCCATAAGTGGAAACCTGGAAGGCGCCATAAAACGCAATAAAGAATTTCTTCCGTGGATTGTTAAGCAGTACAAAGGCGGCGCTGAAGTTGCAAGTCTTTGTCTTGGTGCATTCTTACTTGCCTCCACCGAATTAATGAATGGCAGACAATGCTCTACTCATTGGCTCTTTGCTAATGAATTCAGAACTATGTTTCCGGAGGTAGAATTGGTAGACGATAAGGTTATTACGGATGATAATGGATTGTACTCCAGTGGTGGGGCAAGCTCGTATTGGAATTTACTCTTGCATCTTGTAGAAAAATATACCAACCGTGAAATGGCCATACTCGCTTCTAAATTTTTTGTGTTAGACATTGCCCGTACCAGCCAATCACCTTTCAGTATTTTCAAAGGACAAAAAATTCATAACGATCCTGAGATTGTTAAAGTACAGGAATTCATCGAAGCGAATCACCAGGAAAAAATTACCGTTGATGAGTTGTCAGATAATTTCAATATCGGTAGAAGAACGCTTGAGCGAAGATTTAAAAAAGCTACTAACAATACCGTGATAGAATACATTCAACGCGTAAAGATTGAAGCATCAAAGAAACAATTTGAAATAGGAAGAAAAACTGTAAGTGAAGTAATGTATAATGTTGGATACACGGACATGAAAGCCTTTCGTGATGTATTCAAAAAAGTTGCAGGACTTTCGCCCATGGAGTATATGAACCGTTACAAAAGAGATATGGCCCGAGCGTAAAGCAGCACCTAGGTCAACAAGCACTTCATGGAAATACGCCGCGAGTATCTGCAGGAAATTCAAAAGTTCACCACCAGTCAATACTGGAATTCTGGCGTGCGTATTACAGCCGGCGTTTTGATTCCCATGTTTCTCATGATCAGTCAAGACTGGTTAACTACTGGTATTCCATTTCTTTTCGGAGCACTCTTTGTAAGTCTTACGGATACACCTGGCCCGATTCACCATCGCAGAAATGGAATGCTGGCGGCCATTGCACTAAACACATTCACAGCACTTGTTACCGGTTATACTCACGACCATCAACTGTTGTTGCTGACTGAAGTTGTGGTCTTTTCATTTTCGTTTTCCTTATTCGGAATCTATGGTGCGCGCGCTGGCGCTATCGGAACACTCGCACTGGTGATCATGTCAATTAACATGTCACCGCGGCAGGATGAACACACTGTAATGAACGCTGCACTCACAGCTGGTGGTGGATTATGGTATGCATTATTCAGTCTTTTACTTTACAGACTGCAACCTTACCGATTGGTAGAGCAAGCTATGGGCGAAAATCTTTTGATGATTGCTGAGTATGTAAGAGCGCGTGCTGCATTCTATAAAGAGGGAACTGATGTTGAGATTACATTTAATCGTGTTATGAAGGAACAGGTTGAAGTATTGAAATCTCAAACACAGATTCGCGAATTACTTTTTAAGACGCGTCAGTTTGTTGCTGATGCCAGTCCCCGAAGCAGAAGCCTGATGATGATCTTTCTTGAATCATTGGATCTCTTTGAAGAAACTATGTACTCTTATCAGGATTATAAACTATTACATAAAAATATTTCGGCAGATTTATTGAATAAATTCTATCGCAGCATATTACAAGTAGTTGCAGAATTCGAATTGATTGGCCTGTCGGTTCAGTCCGGTATTGTTATCAAAAAGATTCCTTCACTTGAAATTACAATACATGAACTGGAGCAATCACTTAATGACTACAAAACAAAATCATTAACTCCGGAAGAAGCCCAAAGCGTACGTGCATTAGAACAAACGCTTAAAAATATTCACGGCATTGTTAACCGGTTAACAAAAATCATTCTCTATACCCGAATGGAAGCGCACGATCCTGAGCGTTTTCCTGATCAGGATATTGAAAAGCCACCGGGAACAGAACCCATAACGTTCTCGTTGCTGCGAGAGAATTTTACATTCAAGTCAAACACATTTCGTTATGCTACGCGGCTTTCGATAGCATTGGTGGTGGGTTTTGTTGTTGCTTCTCTTTTTGAATTAGGACATGCTTACTGGGTAATGCTTACTATCATCACTATTCTTAAACCAGTTTATAATCTTACGAAAGAGAGAAACATTCAACGTGTAGCAGGTACTCTTGGAGGAGTGCTTATAGCTAGTGGAATTTTATACCTTATTTCCAACACTACTGTTCTGATGGCGATCATGATCATTTGCATGCTCATGGCCTACAGTCTGCTTCGATTAACATATCTTGGTTTCGTTACTTTCCTCACCATCTATGTACTCATCACTTTTCATTTTCTTAATCCTATTCAGTTTAAGAGTTTAATTGGAGAGCGACTGATTGATACCTTGGTTGGATCTGTGGTTGCAGCACTGGCAGCACGTTTCATCTTTCCAGTGTGGCAGCACTACACTATTCAATCTGCTATGAAGAAAATGCTTCTTACCAGTACAACCTATATGCTCTCTGCCTGGAATGCATTTCGAAATGCTTCACATCGCACACAATACAATGCAGCACGTAATGAAGCAATTGTTGCGCTGACAAATCTTTCTGATAATTTTCAACAAATGCTTGCTGAACCTGAGCAATCGCTTCAATATCCGGAAACACATCAATTTGTTATTGCCAGTCATACACTGATAAGCCGAATTTCAGCATTGACACCAAAAGACTTTGGCCACCCTGAAGTGGCTGAAAAAATTATTGAACAAATTACGGATGCATTACAAAAAGCGGAAGCGAATCTTAATACAGAGATTTCAGATCTTCATTCGCTGACAGAAAATTCTCTTCATCCTGAGCACATCACTACATTACCTGCACTTCATCCATTATCTATAATCCTGTCTCTTTCGAAGGATATTAAAACCATTACAACAAAACTGAAGGTTATATCTGAGACAAAAGTTACTGATTGAGTAACTCCTAGAGACTGTAAAAAATTGATCTATTTCTTTATCGTGAATGTAAACTCAGAGCCAACACCAAGTTCAGATGTAACATGAATTGTTCCACCTAATCTCTCTATTAATTTTTTAACAGTAGAAAGTCCAATGCCTGTACCCATATTACCATCTCGGTCCTTCTTGTTCAAGTGAGTAAACAGGTTGAATATTTTGGGAAGATCATCGGCATGCATGCCCATTCCATTATCTTTTACACTAAAATGGTAGAATTCATCAGTCTGTAGAAAAAGAATTTCAATAACAGGTTTGGGCTTATCGTTATACTTGATGCTGTTAACAATAAGATTCAATAATATTTGTTGAAGTGCAACCTTATTAGCCTGAATGAAAATTGTTTCATGCAGGTAATTAAATTGAACTTCCTTTTTAGCGTTAACAAGACTTATAATTTCCTGAAGCAAAAGTTGTACATCAATATTTTCACGCTTATCATTCTCAACCTGACTTCCCCGATAGTAGTCCACTATCCCATCAATAAGTTTCTTTAATCTTTCAGTCGATTCGTTCAAATATCCAATGTATGTATTGCCTTCTTTATCCAATTGAGACGAATACTTATCACCTAGCAGCTGAATAATTGAAATGATATTGTTGACTGGTGACTTTATATCATGTGAGACGACGTATGAAAATTCCTCCAGCTCAGTATAACGTTCATGTAAATCTCTCCTGCTCTTTTCAAGTTCAATGTTTTTCTTGCGAAGTTCAAGAACAATCATAGTCTGGTTTGCCAATGAACGCAATGAAGCCTTCTGATTTTCTGTTAGCTCTCTGGGCTTCCCATCTATAACACATAATGTTCCTAAGGCAAATCCTTTATCGTTCACTAGTGGCACACCAGCATAAAAAATAACATGAGGGTCTCCCACTACCAGTGGATTGTCTTTAAATCGGATATCCTCCCGGGAATCAGACACCACTAAAATATCTTTTGGATTATTAATAGCATGTGCACAAAATGCATATTCACGTGACGTTTCAGATGAATCTAATCCAATCTGAGATTTAAACCATTGGCGGTTAGTATCAATGAGTGTGATCGTTGAAATTGGAGTTTGACAAATTTCAGAAGCTATGCGTGTAATGTCGTCAAAATCTTTTTCTGGTAGCGTGTCCAGAATTTCATACTCGGTCAAGGATCTTAACCTTTCTTTTTCATTTACAGGAATACTGGGAGCTACCATTGTTTTTCAAAGCTAGATTACTGGGTAAACAATCATTGTAAACAAATGGTTTATCGGGTAATAAATATCATTGTTCCTTAGAACCATTAATCATTCGCTCAATCCGCTTATCAGGTATGAGCCACATCAACGCAACGAAAACATAAATGCTTCCGGCAATCCACGGACTGATGGCTGTTGATGCAATTGCTGTAATGTATAGTACTGGTGATGATTTGCCTTTTAAATCATTACCAATAGCTTTTGCCAGCACTGAATCTTTGCCGCCATTTGTACGAATAATTTTTTGCTGAAGTAAATAATAGGCCAGACCAGCCATTGCCAGCACAACACCATAGAGTGCTACGGGCACAGGTGCAAAGTTGTTCTCACCCATCCATCCCGTAGTAAACGGAACAAGTGATAACCAGAAAAGTAAATGAAGATTAAACCATAAAATACCACCACTAACTTGTTTTACTGTATGCAGCATGTGGTGATGATTATTCCAGTAGATGCCCAGATAAATAAAACTGAGAATGTAACTTAGCAATACAGGCAATAACGGTTTGAGTGAATTGAAATCAACACCGTGCGGAACTTTAAGTTCCAATACCATAATGGTAATAATGATGGCAATAACACCATCACTAAATGCTTCTAACCTCCCTTTATTCATACTATGACGTCAGCTACTTGTTAGATGAAACTACGCTCCAAACTAAACAAATGCAAACAATAATTTCAGATATTGAAGTATTAGCATTTGGAGACAGCTAATGCTTCAATGTAAAATCTTACTTATAACCCAAAGATTTCATCAGACCTGAAATTATTATAAAAAGTATTTTACTAAAAATCCCGAAGGGATGACATGATGATAGCCCGGAGTTAAAACTCCGGGCAAAGAAAAAATAATGGGTACCGTGTCGACTACAAATTATCCATGAAAAAGAAAATGCTCACGACACGACATGATTCAAGTAGTGACGTCGAAATAAATTACCGGTTCTTATCTTCAATCATATTCAGCATTTTTAAAGTAGCTGTAATGGCAGCTGCCTGCTGATCAGATTCAAAGCCTCTGGTTTTAAATGTTCTTCCATCGAGCTCCCAGGTAATTATGGTTTCAACAAAAGCATCTGTACGTCCACCTGGAGGAATGGAAATTTTATAATCTATCAGATGAGGAAGCTTTTTATTAAACTTATCGTAGATCGATTTCACGGCTTGCATGAAGGCATCGTATTGTCCATCACCTGTAGAAGTAGCTTCATGTACCTCTCCATTGATTTCAATACTTAGTGTTGCTACTGGTTTCAGATTGTAAACATGGCTGGAGTAGTAATTGCGTATTTTGATGCGCTCCTGAAATGATTCACGACCCAACACATCAGAAATAATATACGGCAGATCTTCTGTTGAAATATTTTCTTTCTTGTCTCCAAGTTCAACTACACGCTGTGTAACTTTTCGCAATGCTTCCGGATCAAGTTCTATACCTAACTCTTCCAGATTTTTCTTGATGCTCGCATTGCCTGAAGTTTTTCCTAACGCATACTTACGCGTACGACCAAAACGTTCAGGCATAAGTTCATTGTGATAGAGATTGCCTTTGTTATCACCATCGGCATGAACACCACAGGTCTGTGTAAATACATGTTCACCAATAACAGGTTTGTTATTAGGCACACCAATACCAGAAAATACTTCTACTAATTTACTTACGTTATAAAGTGTAGACTCATCTATAGAGAAGTCTGCATGAAGATGATCTTTTAACAACGCTACTACACTAGAAAGTGGCGTATTGCCCGCACGTTCACCAAGACCATTCACTGTTACATGAAGACCGGTAGCACCCGCCTTCACACCAGCAAAACAATTTGCTACAGAAAGATCATAATCATTGTGAGCGTGTAAATCGAATTTCTTTCCGGGGAATGCATCCACCATTTGCTTCACATAGTTGTACGCTTCATCAGGGTTTAAAACTCCAAGTGTATCGGGAAGCATGTAATGATCGATAGGCTGATCTTTCAATGCATTAACTAAAAAGAAAACATAGTCTGGCGAGTTGCGCATGCCGTTAGACCAGTCTTCAAAATAAACATTGACCTTGATACCCAATGATTGCGCGTATGCAATTGATTTTTTAATATCGCTTACATGCTCTTCAGGCGTTTTACGAAGCTGACCTTGCACATGCTTCAATGATCCTTTGCAAAGAAGATTAACAACTTTACCTCCGGCTTTATTAATCCAGTCGAGTGAACGATTATCATCAACAAAACCAAGTATCTCAATACGATCAAGAAAACCATTATCTGTTGCCCACTTTACAATTTTAGTAGCGGCATCAAACTCTCCATCTGAAATGCGAGCTGAAGCAATCTCAATGCGATCAACTTTCACTTCTTCTAAAAGCATCTTGGCAATATTCAACTTCTCAGTAGCCGTATATGACACGCCAGAAGTCTGTTCCCCGTCGCGCAGGGTGGTATCCATTATTTCGATATACATAGATTAACCTGCCTCTTGAATTCTTAGCAGCTCTTCCAAGCAAAAAAGCAGGACAGCAAAGTTATAAAATAATGAAAGAAGATATTAGAAAGGTAACGCTATATGAAAAGCATTTTTATCCTTACGACCATTTGTTTTTAGTCACTATTGTCAGCGTGATTTTGAACTAAATTATTTCAAGCGCCCACTTTGAATTTCACTTGTATAACACACTTCACACGCACGGGTTTACCTTCCTGACGGCCAGGTTCCCAATTAGGCATGGATCGAACTACTCGTTCTGCCTCTTTATCGCAATCAGCAAAGAATCCACGCATAGCATGCACGTCTTCAATAGAGCCATCGGCGTTGACTACAAAACTTACAAATACAGTTCCGTTCAATCGGGCTCGCATAGCAGTGATTGGGTACCTGATATTATTCGTTAAAAACTGATTCATGGCCGGCTGACCACCAACAAAATGCGGCTGCTGTTCTGCCAGTTCATAGATATTATTATCTGTACCTTCACCATCTTCGGTGCCTGTAGTACTACCTTCTTCTGTTGACGCTGTCTCTTCTGTTGGAGTTTCTTTTTTAACCTCCACTGGAGGTGGCTCTTCCGGAATTACAACATCGTCTTTGACTACTTCTGGTGGTGTGTATTTATCAACAGCTTTTACCGATGGAGCCGATGTTAATTTTGCAGGATTCTTTTCAATGGGTGGTGGTTGCTTGAGGTCAATATAAACAATGCTTTCAACCGCCATAAGGCCAGGAAGTTCTTTTGGCTTGAAAAGAGAAATGATAAGGGGTATGAGGATAAGCAATACCAGTAATGAAACGGTAATGATCACCCCTCTAAAAACATGCTTCTTATAAAGTTGGCGAATGATATAGGCCCCGTAATCTTTATTACGATTCTGAAATACCATCTCATCCCATTGCTCCATGGCGTAGCTTTCTGCATTCATCTCCGTCACTGATTTCTAATTATTTAGTAGCACGGTATCTGTTTTCAAAATCATCAACCCCAAAATTAAGCCAATCTTTCGACATCAAAATACATAAACATACGGAATAGTAAAACCCTGCGTTTAGTGGTAAAAAGCTAATTTTGCTCCCTTCCAAGGATGGTTTCATGCCATACCGAACAATTCCCGGCATCCTTGTAATCCATCTTCGTTCAATAGGTCACTATTCCATTCCACTTAATTCTGGGACTGTCTTAATTACAGCCCACAGAAAGATGAATAAAGGCACTGATTAGTTTTATGAAAGCGCTTCAGAACTGTAGAACAAAAAAAGAGGCTGCCTAACAGACAGCCTCACATTTAACAATAAGAAATAAATTTACTTATCGATTACAGAGATTGGAAAGTCGTTACCCGTGATATAACCTGTTGGGTACTGGGCTTGTCCTCCATGTTGTTTTGTCAATTCCGGTACTCGTTCTTCCATAAAGAATTTTAATTCGTTTACCGTTATCTTATGATCACCATTATCAGCTTTTCCATCAAGCGCTTCTAATAATGCATAGGTAAATACACCATGTTTCAATTCTTCAAACTCGGTAGCAAATTGTTTTGTACCACTTGATGCAATCATTACCACGCCTGAACTTCTGGCAAGCTGTACGATTGCCTTTTCATCTGTTGCCGCCGCACGTACATTAAGTGATTTCAATGCTCCGCCCGAGTGACAGGCATCCATCAGAATAATTTGTTTCTGAGATTTCACTTGCGTCAGATAACCTCTTAGCTCTGTGGCCGAAATTCCTCTGGCGGTTAATTGTGCCGGGTCACCATAAAGTTTAGTGATATCGGTTGGCACTAAGTAATATTCGTTATCGTGCTCTTCGTCTAATGTGCCGTGACCTGCATAGTAAAACAGAAATACATCTTCTGGTTTGGCTTTAGCTACGATAGACCTGAAGCCTTTCTCTATATTTTCTTTTGTAGCATCCTGATCATAGATTTCAATGCGGGTTACAGCTTTGAAAATATTCTTGCTTTTTTCAACAAGCTTGTCCGTAAATGCTGATGCATCGGGTTGCGCATAATTCAATGTGTAAGCAGCATTCTGGTATTTGTTAATACCAACGGCCAGAATATGAAGTGATGATGTAGCAATAACATCACCGGTATAATCAATATCCAATACATCAGCGCGTGATTCTATTTTCTGGTAATTGATAACCTTAACTTTAAATTCATTTGTTTCATTACCCATTTCTACGGCGTAGGTTTTTACTACCTTCTGTCCTTCACCTGAAGTTTTTACTTCTTTATCACTGATGATGAGTTTATCATTCTGATAAATATCAACTTCTTCAACACCGCCACCACCATCATATACTTCAATAGTTAATGGAATTGTATGAGCCTGTGTATAAAACTTTCCTTTATCATATTTCAAAAGATCTGTCGAACGCGTAGTTACAGTTACATCAAAAAAGCCAACGGATGGTCTGTGAAGTTTTCCAAGATCAAAAATACGTTCACCTGATTCACGTAGTATATCCTCAACACGCCTGCCCTGAATAATACTCTTCTCCATTTCTTTCGGGCGATACAGAATTTCGAAGTATTGTTCAGCAGCAAAGAAATCTGCCAACTGGTTAATACCTCTGTTGATGTGCCATCCAAAATACTGACTGCCTGCAGACGAACATGAGAAATAACCACGAGGTGTCCAGCATACCCACTCATTATCTTCCGTAACAAAGAGCGTTGTGAACGGTATCACTACTTCACCTAATCCTTTGTAAGCTTCTTCAATTTCTTTATAGGCTTTATTATTATTTGATTTCAGAAAATCAATAACCTGTTTCCATGCTGCCTTGGTTGGCTCCTTGGTTAAGGAGTCCATTGGCAATGAACTGAAAAACTTATCATAGTCATCGCCTTCAAAAACTTTTCGCAAGCTGGGTGCATAACCCGTCTCTGATAACTTCCATAGAATGATGGATTGATCTTCACCACCTGAAGCCATGTATTTACCATCAGGACTTAATGTGATCGCGCGAACTGCACCTGAGTGCCCAATAAACTCTTTACTGAGATAACCATTCTTATCAAACATCTTAAGAGAGAAATCGCTGGCTACCATCACGCTTCCATCGGCCATTCCCTTAAAACTTAAAATGCGACCGTCCTGATTAGGGTCGGTTTTTATAACTTTTCCCTTGGGTAATTCAATAGAGTTTTCACTTACCTGATTCAGGTCTTTGTTATAGTCTTTTGCTGGCGGAACTACGCCAGGATTTCTATCAATTGTAAGTGATGCAAAATTGAAACTGGATCTGTAATGAGGCTTGCCTGTCTTTGCTATTTCCTGAGATATAAAGAGTTCAAGATTTTCTCCAAAGGCAAGATCCTGAATGGCACTGCCTTTACCTTTTATGCGCCGAACGGTGAGTCCGTTGATAGGGTTCCATAATAGAATCTCATTGTTGGTTCCACCGGCTGACGCTACGGTATAGTTTCCACTTAAGGATGGTGAGAATGCTGCACTAAAAACAGTGTTGTCGTGAGCCTTATAATCTGTAAAACGAGATCCGGAAGGGATGCTCCAGCTCTGGCCGACACCTGTAATGTCCAAGCCAACCAGAATTTTTGCATCGTATGAAAATGCAATGGCGTTAATAGGATTCGAAAGCTTCTCTATTTCTTTTGCTACTGTGCCATCGGACTTCCACAAGATAAGTTCATTCTCAAAGCTACTGCTGGCCAGGTATGTACCATCAGGTGAGAAGATAACTTTATCAATAAGGCCCTTATGTCGCTTCAATACTTTGGGTTGAAACTTTGTTACGCCTTTATCTAAACCGCCCAGCCCAAACAACAACACATCTTTACTTTGTTGTGCAACGGCCAGATCTTGTGTTTTAGGATTAAATGAGATGCATGAAGCCCCTGATAATAAAGGAAGGCTTGCTACAGTTGTAAGCTCCTTTGAGCCATCTACTTTCCATACTCTTACCGTATTGTCATCGCTACCACTGGCCAGGTATGTTCCTGTGCCGCTAAAACTTAAAGTATTGATAACATTGGTATGACCAACGGCCGTGCTGACCTGTGTATTCTTTTCAAGGTCTATTATGATTATGTAATTTTCTTTTTCAGAGCTAACGGGATAACCCGCAACAGCCAGGTATTTGCCATCAGGCGATATAGCAGAGGCATATAGCATACCTTCGGGGCCATCACCAATTTGCGATTCGAATTTCTTTAGCATTTCCCCAGATTCGGGGTTCCAGATGCGGATAGTTTTATCCTCGGATACTGAAATGAGCTTATGCCCATCAGGAGTAAATAAAAGGTTATGGATTTTGGCCGAATGACCCATCGGATTTATGACGATCCTCGGGGCTTGTGCAACGCTTTTGAGGGACATTACCACTAAAACCAAACACAGACAATGATTAAGCCTTGACATGTTCATAGTTTTTGGAAATCAGTAGGTAAAGTTAGACTATAATAACGGTAAAGTAAAATGACCGTTTTGTCCCTTTCTACATCCCAAAAAACGCCGATTCAAAGTCTTAATGTAAAGAATTCAGAGGCTTTAATGCTCCTTGTCGTTCTCCTTCAGTCAATGATCTTGCTTGGATAGTTTTTTTAGTTTTTCGGCGCTCCAAAAAAGCACGCTGAAAAACATTATAAATGCTGTAAAAACAAAAATCATAAGCAGTAATTATTAGTAGTGGTTGATGAATCAAATGTCAAAAGAAAGCCTGATGTAGAATTGACAGAGAGAGCAAGTCAGGCACAGAAGTAAGTTTCGAGAGGGTTTTGATCAATTTTTGGATGCCTTTAAATACGTAATTTTATGCACCCCATTGAAACTGGCTAAAAACCAAACAGATAATATTCAGTTAATAATAAAGAGCCGCTTATATTGCGTCATAAAAATTTTATAGAGTTCTTAAAAAATCAGATTATGAGTAGATACTGCCCAAAGTTTTCGATAACCTTAATTCTTACCATACTAACATGGGGTGCGTTTGCGCAACAGGCCGATACCACCGAAACACCAAAAGATTGGTTTCTGCGCGATCCGGAAACAGACCACGTACTCGGCGTTAGTGCAGAAAAAACATATTCAACTTTATTAAAAGGCAAGCCCTCTACTACTGTTCTTGTTGCGGTAATTGATTCTGGCATTGATATTAATCATGAAGATCTAAAAGATATCATCTGGACTAATGAAGATGAAATTGCCGGTAATGGAATTGATGACGATAAAAATGGATACGTTGATGATGTGCATGGATGGGATTTTATTGGCGGCAAAAACGGTAACGTTGATCACGACAACCTGGAACTTACCCGTGAATACAAACGTCTGAAAGCGAAATATGAAAATGCTGATGAAACCAAAATCGGCAAGAAAGAAAAAGAAGAATATGCATACTGGAAAATAGTAAAAGAAGATTTCGAAAAATCTGCCGGCGATGCAAAACGCAAATACGATTTCTATCAAAGCATCTATGACAACATTAGTTTTGGAAACGATACGCTAAAGCAAATACTTGGTGTAAAGCAACTAACACCTGAACTTGTTGATGGCGTTACTTCAGAAGATAAAAGAATACAAATTGCAAAAGGCTCTGTTGCTATCATTTTTCAAAAGGCCGGACCCGATGCCAATGTAGATGAGGTTCTTCAGGAACTGAAAGGTGCTGTAGACTATTTTGGAGACCAGGTTAAATATGGATACAATCCTGATTTTGATGGACGTGCTGTGGTGGGTGATAATTATAGCAATCTCGAAGAGACAGCGTATGGAAATAATGATGTGAAAGGACCGGATGCAACACACGGTACTCACGTTGCTGGTATCATTGGTGCAAACCGTAAAAATGAAATCGGTATAAAAGGTATAGCGGACAACGTTCGTATCATGTCAGTGCGTGCTGTGCCTAATGGAGATGAACGTGATAAAGATGTAGCGAATGCTATTCGTTATGCTGTAAACAATGGAGCAAAGATTATTAACATGAGCTTTGGTAAAGCTTACTCTCCTAACAAAGAAGCTGTAGATAAAGCTGTAAAGTATGCTGAATCTAAAGGCGTACTATTAATACACGCGGCTGGTAATGATGGTAAAAACAATGACTCAGATAAAAACTTTCCGAATCGCTATTATCTTAAGAAAGGAAAAGAAGCTAAAAACTGGATTGAAGTTGGAGCGGCCGCATGGGGTGCGAATAATGAAATGGTTGCCTCTTTCTCTAACTATGGAAAAAAATCAGTTGACCTGTTTGCTCCTGGTGTAGAGATCTATTCAACTACGCCTGAGAATACATATAAAAATGAAAGTGGAACCAGTATGGCCAGCCCTGCTACTGCAGGCGTTGCAGCATTAGTCATGTCGTATTTCCCTGAGCTAACAAGCGCACAGGTAAAAGAAATCCTCAGACAATCAACGCGTAAGTTTGATAATCTGAAAGTAAACAAGCCAAACGATAAGGATGCTGATGAAGATAAAGAAGAGCAGATAAACTTCAGTGACCTGAGCAGTACCGGTGGTTTGGTTAATGCTTATGATGCTGTTAAACTTGCCATGACATACAAAACCAAGAAAACTGAGAAGTAATAATTCCTGGTCATTACCTTAAAAGAAAAACCTGTTGATAACCTCAACAGGTTTTTTTTATTCACCCAATATAAGTGAGACGATAGAGTAATATTTACCGAGGTCAATACCGACTTTGGATGTAACCCAGTGTCCATTCTTCTATTTGCTCCTTTTGATGTTGATCAAAAATCAACCTTGACGCGTGTTTTAGCGCAGTAGGTGCAAGGGTAACTTTCATTATGCCAAAATACATGCATTATGAAAACCATCTACATAATCATCATCCTTCTCTTTCTCACCACCTCACACTCCACATCCTTATTGGCAAATGATAAACGTGCTGGATTTTACATGTCGGATTCTATATGCGAGACATCCATGACTTTCCGATCGGTTAATAACCTGGTGATATTGGCTGTAACTATTAACAATGATCTTCATGTTAATCTGGTAATGGACACAGGCTGTCGAAATCTTGTTTTGTTTGGCAGAAAGTTTCAGAAGCATTTTTCCTTTGAGCCATCACACATGGTTCAATTTTCAGGACTAGGCCAGGGCAATGCCTTACAAGGCAGGTTATCATTAGGAAACACTATTTCCATTGGCGCCATACAGGGTGAAAGAATTCCTGTTATAGTGGTGCCATCAAAAAATGTATTCGAATATATGAATGAGGTTGATGGTGTTATCGGGTATGATCTTTTATTTCGATTTGAAGTGGAGATAAACTCAATAGCCAAACGAATTATTTTTAGACCTGCAATGCTCACAGCCATCACGGAAGGTTATACTAAAATACCTATGCACATTAATGATTCAGCGCCCATATTAAATTCATCCATTATATTCAGCACTAACAATGAGGTTTGCGATCTGATGATTGATACAGGCTCTTCATTAGGACTTCTGCTTAAAACTACAAATATTGAAAAGTTTAACATGCCTAATCGCGCCGAAGTATTGGGTCGTGGTCTCAACGGACTCATTAAAGGTTATAATTTAACTGTTGATAAATTAACATTACATGGTTATGAGATGATATCTCTGCCTACAAGCATTACAGAATCGCCATGGCACAACTATGCCTCTATAGGCATGGAGATACTTAAAGACTACATCGTCATTTTAAATTATCACAAAGAATATATTGGCTTGAAAAAATTGGACGTGGGCTCTATCAATTTATGACAGTGATGAAAAATACGTACGTATTTAAATAATGGCACAACCGGAAAAATACCAGCCTTTTATATTTTCACCTCCGTAAAAGTATTTTTTAATTGAGCAGAAAATAATTTCTATTATGCTCAATAAAAACATATACCCGAAGGGTTATGGATTAACTTCTTTTAGAATAGCGCTAATTTTTATTTTACTGGCGCATACAACCTTGCTCTTTAGTCAGTCCTACACAACAATTAAATCTGGTGACTGGAATGATCCAACAATTTGGTCTCCAGCACATCCTTCGGGCTATCCTACTTCAGCAGATCAATTTATAACTATTTCAAATTCCCATCATGTTACTGTCCCTGCAAATCTCTCGATAACAGCAGATGAAATGATTATTAATGGCACGCTTGAAATTACGTCCAATGCCAGTCTTACTATTACAAATGGTCCAGCAACTGATCTACAACTCACAGGTACGTTGAATGTATATGGAACATTAAAACTTTCTGACCAGGCAACTCATACAGGATTAACCAGTAGTAACACAACATTTTATCCAGGCAGTCGCTACAGTCATCTTTATACAGTAACAGAAGGTATTATTCCATCTGCTTCATGGAATTCGACATCCACTCTTGAAATAACTGGCTATACTACATATTCGTCAGCAACAGCATCAGGCAACTGGAATCAAAGTTTTGGCAACGTTGAATGGAACTGTGTACTTCAATCTACCAGAATGAAAATGAATGGATTGCTTCAGAATATCACTGGCAACTTTTCAGTTATAAATACCGGTAGTAGTCTTCTTGAGTTGTCAACTAATCAGGCCTTGACCATTAACATAGCTGGAGATATGACTATAACAAATAACTCAATAGTCTATTTTTCGACAGCACCGACTTCAGGAAATAGCATAGAATCACTTCAGATAAATATTGGTGGGAACTTTAGCTATTCTTCCACTAATCCGGCAGGATCAGAAACAAATGAGAAAAAGAAAACAACATTAAACATCAATGGAAATTTCTATATGAATGCGCCGGGTGGAAAACTCATCGTCAGTCTGAAAGATAGTAATACCATTTCCGGTGAAGGAACAACATTTAATATTGCAGGAAATTTTAATCTTGTTGCCGGGGAAATCTTTTGTAATGACGTAGGCACAGAAGTAGGATATTTCAATTTTATCGGAACCAATGCCGTTCACACTTTTCAAAATACGGGTAGTATAAATGGTGCAATTAGTTATAGCGTAGCTAAAACTAATACCTTACACCTGATTGAAGAAGCGGCTCTTAGTGGTGGTACAAATAGTTCCTTCACACTTGGTGAAACTACAGGTGGCGCGACTTTAATTGTTGAATCTCTGGATTCTTCCGGCGCAATTCAACAAGGCAGTAAAGGAGGAAACATTCGTGCAGGCAACAGCGCACATAGAACGTACAATGCAAATTCTACAATCATCTACAAAGGGCAAGCGGCTCAATTTATTGGTAACGGTCAGCCCGGAACAACGGATGCTGGCACAGCTACTAAATCTTTAATAACCATTGTTGACAATAGTTACGGAGTAAGTTTAAACAGCACTACAACTACTGTTACAGTAGCAGGAGAATTTCGTCTTAGCCATGGAGACTTATCAATCGTAAATAATTCTTTCACCGTAAACGGAGATCTTAATCTTGATGGCGGAAACATCAATATGAATACATCAACAGGTAAGGGTGCAAAAACATTAACTGTAAAATCTGTTATAAATTTATCAGGTGGACAAATAAATCTGCTTAGCGGTAATGCTAATGGTGAAAATGCTACGCTGGCAATCAATGGAGATGTTACAGGTACAAAATACTTTACCTTTACTGGTCCTAATTGCAGAGTTACTATTGGAGGAACTTCTCCCTTACAATTCAGTCGCACATTTCCCATTGATCATCCTGCGAAACTTGAACAGCTAACCATAAATCGGAATGGTGCAACACTGATTGTGCCTCAGAATTTAAACATTGGAAACGAAGCAAATACTACGAGTGGTCTTACACTTGCCGGTGGTGATCTTCAAATGAAAGGCGATCTTACTGTTGATGTCAACTTAAAATTAACATCAGGCACGCTTTACTTTCAAGATCACACGCTCGAACTAAAGCGCGCTATTACCTGTACAGAGCAAACCTCGCCTACTCCATCCGGATATCTTTCTGGTAATGAGAATTCGATATTAAAAGTAACAGGATCTTATAGTAACTCCTCGGCACTCAATACAATGTTATTTTCACCTCTGGGAAATACGTTGGGAACGATGATCATTAATCGAACAGTTCTTCAGAATCTTCCACATGTTACGTTGAAGAATTCGTTGCAAATAGTTCACACTTTATCTCTCATGAATGGAAAACTCCATAACCCTTCAGGACTTACTATGGCAAGTAATTCAACTCTGATTCGAACGAATAATTCAGCTTTATATGATGGGAGTGTTGCCCCACTTGGAGGTCCCTATAAAGTTCAGTATTCAAATGGCAATTCAACAACACCAACTAAACTTGTTACTGGTATAGAATTAAAGGGCTTGCTGAGTAATCTTGAAAACAGATTTAGCGATACGTTAAAACTTTCCACCATAGCTACAATATCTGATACCTTAATGATTGCTTCAGGAACATGGTTGTCAGGAATAAACAATATCAAATCGAAAGTTTTGTTGAACAAATCCATTTTCGTGGCGCCTGATACATTAATACTCGCCGGTAATTTTATAAACGATGGCACATATTATAACAACAATGGCCTGGTTTCATTTAATGGCACGTCTGTTATCACTGGAACAGTAAAACCTGTTTTCAATACAATAGAGATTTCCGGAATACTGAGTAGTCCTGCTAATTTCAATTTGGAGTTGCGCGGTGATTTCATTAATAACGGAATTTTTAATCACGCGAATGGTACAGTGCTTTTTGCCGGTACAACCTCACAGAAGATAAGTGGAGCATCTAAAACTGAATTTCAAAACATAAACCTTACCAATTCGTCAACAAGTCCTTCGCTGTTTATTGAATCAGACTGCGATCTCTTTGGCGTATTAACATTAGCTGCGAATACAACAATGGATGCTGATGGTTCAACTGGAGAAGGTAATTTAACACTTAGGTCAACAAACGATTCTCCAAGTGCTGATGCTTCTATAGCTGAACTTCCATCAGGTGCGGCAATTCTTGGCGACGTAACTGTACAACGCTATGTAAGTGGTGAAGGAAGAATCTATCGTTATTTATCATCACCTGTTAACAGTGTAACTGTTGCTGATTGGATGGATGATTTTCCAGTAACTGGAAAATTTAAAGATCCAAGCACATCAACGCAATGGCCAGCTATGTATGGCTACCCCATCAATAGCAAGAGTACAACCTTGTACTATTATGATGAAATGAAATCCAATTACGTTGCATATCCATTCGAAGATAAGCTTTCAAAAGAAAGCATCTTAGAACCAGGAAGAGGTTATACGGCATTCATGCGGCAATGTGCTGAACCCATCCTAATTGATGTTAGGGGTCAAGTTAATCAAGGACAAATACAATTACCTGTCACTTACACTTCAGATACTTCGCGTTACATTGGATGGAATTTAGTTGGCAATCCATACCCAAGCTCTATCAGTTGGGAAGCTGACGGTTCAACAGGATGGACAAAAGAAAATGTAGCTAAAACTATAGCTATCCGGGATAATGGTCTTGGTGCTTTTAAATATTGGGATGGGACCGGAATCCCTAACGACATACAAGAGGGTGTCATTGCTTCTGGTCAGGCTTTTTGGATTCGTACTACCGGAGCTAAACCAAAACTTATCGCGAGAGAAGGTATTAAATCACAAGGCAATTCATCTTACTTTCGAAAAAGTCAGCCAGTGGCACTTACCATTGAACTCAAGCAGAATGAAAAAAGTGACATGGCTTACGTTAAATTAAGATCCGAGGCACGCGAAGGGCTTGATGATTACGATGCTGTTAAACTAGACAATAGCTTCTTTGATATTGCAACGTTATCGACCGACTCAATTGCGTTGGCCATTAATGCCATGCCACAATTTTTATGTACTCAAGGCATAGACATAAAACTAACTGATTTAAGTGATGGAAATTATACTATGAAGTTTTCGTTTACTGAAGACACGCTAAACACGCACATTAAACTTCATGATAACTATACAAACACAAGCTATTCTTTGTATTGGGATAAGCCTTTTACCTTTACAGCAAGTAAAAATGTTGTACGTGACGCCGTCCGATTCACACTATTCCTCTCTAATGACAATATTCCAGAACCATTTGTCACTTCAGAAAGTATTTGTGCTTCAGAAAACATCTTGACTGTTACGAATACCAATCTCAAGACGAATTACAGTGTCTGGCTCTCTTCAGGAGAAAAAATATCAAACGACATAAATGGATTGGATCACGATACTCTCCACATTCCAATAGAAACGAGTCTATTAAAATCAGGAGTAAATCAGATTTACCTAAGGTCTGAAGATTTATGTCAAGTCAGCACTTCACCATTCGAGTTAAAATATTCAAATCCGGTGATAGATTCAGTTTCAACAAATTATAGCTGTCTTGAAGGACCTGTGACATTATCTATTTACTCTGATTCTATAAACTACACTTACAATTGGTATACAGAGAAAGATTCATCAACTCCAATTGCAAGTAGTCAACATTTCACAACACCAATTTTAAATGAAAGTAAAACATACTATGCTTCTATTACCGAGCCTTCAGGTTGCGAAAGTAAACGGGTTGAAGCTGTCGCTAAGATTGTAAAGTATGAAAAGCCAGTTATACGAGTAGAAGGAAACGTGATGATTACAAACTATTCAAATCATGTTCAATGGTATTTCAATGATGTTCTGATACCTGGCGCAGATTCATCAAGGATTATAATCAATGAAACCGGAATGTATTCAATGCATACTGAAGTAGATGGCTGTACTGCCAAAACTGAAATGCCATTCATTGTTACCGGTAATGATTCATTTATTTCTGAATTTAATATTTATCCTAATCCTTTTACTGATTTTTTATCCATTGAATTACCCAAAAACATTAAGATTATTAAACAGATTTTTATTTATAATAGCAAAGGCGCTGAGATTGATATCCAAAATCATCAGCATGAAAACAAAGTGTATTTCAATACCTCCAAACTTCCAGTCGGATTGTATGTGATACGATTAACGACTGAAGAAAATAATTCTACGATTTGTAAAGTTCTGAAAGCTAATTAGTCAAATAAAAAAAGCCTGCGACAATTCATCGCAGGCTTTTTTATGATGCTTAAGAAATTTATTTCGGTGTTCCCACCAACTCCACATTCAATTCAAAAATATCTTCAATTGCTTTATCACCCAGGTTTTCGAAGAAACTACCAGAATGAAATTTGATATCGAACTTTGTGCGATCTACAAGTATTTTTGCTTTCGCTGTTATCTGATCTTTGTTAAACTGAACCGTAGCGGGAAATTCAATTTCATTAGTTATGCCTTTAATAGTTAGATTTCCTTTTATGGTATATTGATCACCCGCAGAAGGAGTAACTTTTGTTATTGCGAAATTAGCCTTTGGAAATTTTTCCGCAGAGAAAAAATCATCAGACTTTAAGTGACCTTCAAGCCTGGCATTTGCTTCAGCATCTTTTATAGAAGTAATATCAATTACAAAAGAACCGCCGGTTATTTTATTTGCTTTAGCTGTTAATGTACCGTCTGCAATGTTAATGGTACCAGTATGCGAACCTGTAACTTTTTTACCAACCCAGGTTAGTTTGCTTTTCTGTCCGTCAATTTTGTATTCACCATCTTTAAATGTGAATGACATAACCAACGTTGCAACCGCAGCTAATACTAAAAGATAATGTTTCATAAGTGTCTTGATTTAAGATTAGTTATTTATGAAACTAAAGAACGATCATTTTTAATATTAGATGCAGGCATTTCGACCAATGACTCAATCTTCTCGACTTATCTGCATATTTTATTCTTTTTTAACAAATCATTAACAAGTATATTTAATGAACCTAAATTTGTTCGTATGAAATCTTTCTACTTCATAATCTTCTTGCTCCTCTTAGCTGCCTGCCAGTCTCAACCTGCCAGCTCTACTAATGAACTCTCAACTCAAATCAACCTGGATGAGATTACCATTACTCAACTAGGACAAGGTTATAAAGAAAAGAAGTATACCATTGCTGATGTTGTGAACGCCTACCTTCAGCGCATTGATGCCATTGATAAAAAGGGTCCAGCACTTAATTCTATTATTTATCTAAATCCTAATGTGTTAAAGCAAGCTGAAGCACTGGACAAGGAACTTGCCGATGGAAAAATCAGAGGGCCACTGCACGGAATACCTGTTATACTAAAAGATAACATTGATACGCATGACATGCCAACAACGGCAGGTGCCACTGTGTTACGCAATTCATTTCCAATTCAAGACAGTTG
>Ga0310811_10002040_pt1 | contig 25149 bp, 40 predicted proteins | sample YCmetagenome_FD_207642 | JGI IMG/M metagenome (GOLD analysis project Ga0310811, IMG submission 207642) | Soil microbial communities from experimental microcosm in Duke University, North Carolina, United States - YC | ecosystem: Engineered > Artificial ecosystem > Soil microcosm > Unclassified ... | reverse complement strand
ACTTATGAGTTGTCTCTTGTCCAACAGGGCAGACCTTTAGGTCCCTATGGTACTCTGAACCAAGGTGCTCAGGGTGGCTATGCGCGTAACATCGTAGAGAAGCTAAAGACTATCAATGCTTCTTCCAGAGCACTAGCGGGTATCGCTGAATTAGATTCCGATAAGAACCCAGACGTAGAGGCACAGATTCTTGGTCTACTACGACTAGCTGGTTGGAATATCAATCCAGATCATGTCGAGAACTTACCCGATGCTATGATCCAAGCTATCAAAGCTTCCAGACAGAAACAAGAAGCAGCGACTAAAGAAAGGTACGCAGACTAATGCCAATTGGTACCTCTGATGGTGAAATTTTCGAGACACCATTTGATCTAATCTCAGCTGACTTTGGATCTATCAATCGTCAGAATACTTACATGGAGGAAGTGGGCACAGACCCAATCCTCCATTCTTCTCTCGGCCAGGATCAAGCCTTTCGAGCTAACTTCGATGTAGCTAAACCAGTTGCGTCTAGTTACGAAGGTTACTTCCAGAATGATCCCATTCAAAAGGGAGATATGTTAACTGCCTCCAAAGGAGATAAACTTGATCAAGCAGTGGCTACACCACCTGTACAAGCTGGGATGGTGCCGGGTAACATTGATCTTAATAACCGGCCTGTTGTTAGAAATGCTGATGGTTCTATTTCTACTGTACGTTCTATTACATTCGAAGATAATGGAAAACATATAGTAATACCCACTGTCAAAGATGATGGGACGATAATGACTGGTAAAGAGGCTATTGCAGAATATGATCGTACCGGCAGACATTTAGGTATATTTGATAATGAAGATGAGGCTAATAAGTTTGCGCAACAACTTCATCTAGACCAAGAAAAGCTTTATACTCAGAATTCTCCTAAGACTGCGATTACAGTCCGTCCTACTACAGACCAAGGTTGGGGAGATTGGATAGTAGCTCAACATGAGAAGGCTTTCGGACCAGCTCCAAAGGATTGGACTACATTCGTCCGAGATGCTTTGGTTGGTCTCAATCTAATCGGCAATCGTGCTGCAGGTGGAGTTACTCCTGCCAGACCTTTACTGTCTATTCCTAAAGCTAGACTTTCTGAAGCAGAAACAACTATTGTTGGTGGCTCTAGAAAGATAACTGCAGTTGAAGATTTTAGTAGCGAAGGTACTGGTGTAGGTGTTGGCGGAGATACGGCGTATACAGGTATTGCCAATGCTAAAACATCTCCAGGCGCTGTACGTGGTGAAAGCTCTACAGCAGGCTTAGAAGCTCAAGGTGTCTTACGTTCTGCAAACGCAAACATGGACCCTAAAATCTTAGCTAGACAATTGGTAGATGAAGGTCATGATTCTATTCCAGCAATGTATAGAAATATGGGGTCTGGGGAATGGCGTAAACAACTATATGAAACATTTAGTGATTATGGTTCTTCAAGACTCCAAGGTAATACAAATGCTGGAATCGACGCTGCTTGGAATAAATTAATTAAAGAACAGACTGAAGGTACTTTTGAACATGCGGTCAAGCAACAGGAAACTAAACAGATTAAGAATGACCTAGCTAAGCGTATTCGAGGTAACTTTCAAGTAGTTGAAGGGGGCAATCAACCCACACCAATGGAACCGCAGCAACATGAAGCTGGTGGCTACCGTAACGCAGAAGAAGCCAGACAGATTTTAGCACGTCAACGTGCTGCTCAAGAGATTGAACGTTCTTACCAAACCTACAAAGAAGTTCCCCCAGAAGATAAATATACTGAACGTGATCCCCACTTCGTCAAGGCTCAACAAATGGTTGCAGAAATGGCCCAGACACCCAGGCTAACTCCGGCCATTCGTATTAAAGGTCAACAGTTCACTGGAGAAGCACATTGGATAGCTTTTGAAAAGGCCCAGAAAGAGTTTGGTCCTGGTGTTGCAGAGCCTACTCCAGAGAATGAAGGTTTCATTGATAGCAGAGGTACTTGGTATTCAAGAGCTGCCGCAATGGAATATGCTAAGAAGTTTGACCTGATGAATAAAAGCGGACCTAGAGTTAAGAACTATTTAATGTCAGAGGATTTGAAGTAAAATGGCTAAGGCCTATGAAGAACAAAACACCCCCGGTACAGGGGTACCGGCCCCTTACGAAAAACGCACCAGTGACCTTCCTAGGGCGATTGAGAGGGTATCTATTCGAGAGGGGTACTCCTTGTTTAAGAATCCTGGGGAGATCAATATCTGGTATGTAGAGGGTATGAATGTCGATGGGACACCTAATGACAACAGACCTAACCAGTTTAGTGATGCACGTATCGCAATCGAATACGTATCTGGACAACCTGTCATCAGGGGGATTTGGGATGCTACAACAGAGCCCAGTCGCTACTGGACAGAGCATCCTATGAATGCAAATGGTGCAGCTAGGATTAAGTTCGGACAGCAGAGAGCTTGGGTTATGGGCCACTACCATGGCTATGAAGCGCTGATTCAGAGTTCCCCTGTGACTGTATATCGAGATAAGAATAAGACATACAAAAGAACCGCTGGGACAGAAGACACCGGTATGTTCGGTATCTTCCATCACAACGGTTATGACTTACCTCATGATGACCTAGGACGTAGTTCTGCTGGCTGCTTAGTCGGAAGAACTAAGTACGGACATCAGCAGTTCATTGACTTACTGAAGAAAGATCCTCGCTTTCAAGCTAATAACAAGTTCGAGTTCACTGCAACGGTAATCCCTTTTAGTACCTTGTAATATATAACGTTTCATCTAGACAATAAAAAAACCCACCAAGGCCGGCGAGCCCTGGTGGGTTTTAGTTTGTCTAACGTATGACAAGTACGTTAGTCGCAGCAGACTCAGGAGGCTTAGCCTTCAACCGTCTGCTCTTTTTGTGCCCCTTGTGGCTTCGTCGCGTCGGTCGCCACAAGCTGCTCCATAACAGCTTCGAGCTTATTGAGCTGCTCTTCCGAGAGCTCTTCAGCTTCCTTAACTGTATTAACTAATTCTTGATTAACTTCTTGCATTATTTCCTCTTACGTTTAGTGGGCGGTTGCCTCACTCTATTTGCGTGTCTTGAAACAACTTTAACAGGAACATTATCTAATGAACCAGTTCGATGGTACCCTTGGTGATCTAGTTCTTTACCGTCACCTTTATGGACACGGCCTTGGGCCATCGCTTTTCGTCTAGCTCTATTGCGAGCTACACGTCTGCGTACTTGTTCGGGACTGTCCTCATACGCAGCTTCTTTCTTATAATTTCTAGCCATCTAACTTTTGAACTTGCACCTCCTCCCCTTTGAAATTTATCTTCAGAGGGATGACAGAGTCCTTGTTAAGATTGACTAGCTTCCCGAAATCCAAAGATTTAACATCTTCGTCCTCTCGGACGATGCCCGTTGCATACAGAAACTGAATGATCTGATCACGAATCATTCCTGTCGAAATCGCTGTCTCGATAGTGCGTGAAGTCATTTTCCGCTTCCTGTTCTCGGGCCTGATTGATTTTCCTACGCCGTACACCACCTTTGGTTCGGCGCTTTTTCTTTTCTTCACCTAACTTAATTCTTTCTAACTTATTAGTCGGATGGATCATAAGCAATCCACAGGTAATATCGGAAGTCTAATGTAATTAGTATCGACTAAATACTCAAGTACTTCGTCTTCCGTTAAATCATTATATTCTAATAATTCTTGAAACGAATAGGTTTCAAGTACGCGTTCGTAATTCACTTAATGGTAAACCCACCAGAGTACGAAAGCTGCTGTAAGAAAGACAGCAGTGACAACACCAGAGAAGAAACCACACACATAGCTAGAACGTCTGTAGGTTTCCATGTCATCTTTGTATTCCTGTCGTGTGTACCAAAACTTCTCTTGATTATCCATGTAATTCTCTAAAGGGAGGAAAGGAGGTGGGCTGTTGGATTGCACAACGGGACCAGGGTTCTCATGAGTACCTGTACCCACCACCAGGAGTTAGTTGATTGAAGTGGACGTGAAGCCGATCTTGGCTTTGTCCTCTTCCTTTTCCTTTAATTTCTTTGCACGCGCCTTGAGCGCCTTGCTCAAGGTAATCCTGAATTCCAGGTCCTGCATCTCGCGCGTAGCCGCGAACTCACCCAGGAGTTCGGCCAGCGCCCGTTCGGTCGGCGTGTCGTCGTTCTCGACGGCCTTGATAACCAGCTTGACGAACTGATCGAACTCCTTGGTGATGTTCTCGATCAGGAGCTTGCCCATCAGGGCGTCTTCGCTTTCCGTGACCTCAGGGGTCGGAACAGGGGCAGCAGTCATTCCAGTAGTGAAACCGATAGCGTTCATAGCAACCACTCCTTTGGTATTGTTGCAAATGAATATGGAAAGCCATGCTTGATGGCCCACCGTTCGTTCGATTTACTCTTACGATAGAACACTATACGTATATCCTTCTCAGGATGTTGGCGCTTAACAGCAGCCATCTTACGTTTGTGTTCTGGTCTGAAATAGCCTTTAGCTTCAATATATATCTTACCCGATGGGGTTTCAATAATGAAGTCAGGTTTGTAGTGACCGGCGATTACGTAGGGTATTTTCTCCGCTTCGTACTTTACGCCGACCTTAGCTCTCTTCAATTTACGAAATAGTGTGTTTTCAAATGTATTTCTAGGCACACACTATCTTATCATAAGATAGAGACTTGGTCAATAGATTACCACCAACTCTCATTCTTCTTGTCTTTCATCCGCTCCTGCATTTCTTTCTCTTGCTTCTCAGCCTCGTCATCCCACTTCGGGAACGCCGGACAACCGAGCTTGCGAAGATGATTAACTAGAAGTTGGACCCCAAACATGATGGTCGTCTCTTCTTCCTTGAAATACTTACTGTTGTCTTGTGCAGAAGGAACGTAATAAACCTTATGCTCTTCGGCCATGGCCTTTTGATCTTCTGGATACATTGTCTCAACGCATCCAAGGCCATCACCGAGTTCACTGTTCTCGCTATCTCGCCCCCATTCAGCAAAGACCATCCTACGAAACATCCCTGCATGGCCCAAGCCAAAGGCCAGCCGAGCTACGTCTACTGGCTGTCCTGCCGCCTTAATAATGACGGAGACCGTTGCAGAGAAGTTCTTATCTTTACGTCTATGGGACGAATAGCCATGCGTGATGGCTGCTGAGATAACTTCACATGTGTACCCGTTGTTCTCAATGATGTCGATGATCGCAGCTAGCGCAGCTGCGCGATTACCGACAGTCTGGTGCTTGATGTACCAAGCAGCACACATATCAGAGAACAGCGTGATGATGGGTTTCTTCTTGGACAGAGTGTTGTCGATCTGCCTCATATTCTTGAATTCGCCAGCCACAGCACGAGGAATGTGAGGAAACGCACCAGCAACGTCATACTTAACCTGACGCTTCTGCAGAGGGAAGCGAGCCTGGATTTTGCTACGCATACTCTCCACAGCCTTAGCGCCCTCTGGCCAGCCACTCCGAGCCATCTTAATGGCCTCTTGCATAGAACAACCAGCGAAGTCATCTCCATTCTCCCATCCACCCTGATGCCATGCATCTTTAGGATTAAGCCCTTCGACATGCTTGGCAAACTGTTCTGGACTGCTCCAGACAGAATGATTGCTGAATGTCGGAAGGATAGGAAGAAGGTTAGGTGCAGTCCCGAAGGCCTTTCGGCCTCCGGGGTTCCGCAACTCACGAGGAGCATCGGGATCGTTGTCAGGTTGTTGTTGCATTGGAGCAAACCTTTCCAACCGTGTTGATTAGCGCTTCTTCTTGATGCCCGACACGTTGCCGGTCGAATTGGCATCTGCAGTTACAACACCAGCGGACTTCAAGATGCGCTCTCGGAGGTCCTTATCGATACCCTTCCAAATCACGCGATCTTCGACCTTCCGCTGATCCCAGCCGGCAGCCAAGAGCTTGGCACCGTTGATCGACGCACGAGGCGACACGACCATACGCGCCTTCTCCTGAATGGCACCACGACGGATCGCCTGGACGCGCTCGGCCCACTTCTGGTTACCAGACAGCACGATCTCCAGCTTCTCATCGTAATGGAAATCGATGAACACGAAGCGATCCAGGGTACTGGCATCCAACTGGTTTGCACCAACGTACACACGGTCCGCGCCATTACCGTACGTATTGGCGGCAATGATGATGCGGAAGTCCTTGTGACGCTGAACAGGCTCCGGGTTATCCGGGAAGAGTGCGTACCCGTTGGCGAGCGCAGTGTTCATCCACTTAAGCGCCCCTGCATCGCTCGTGTCCACTTCGTCCACGATCAGCACACCGCCGTCCTGGAAGGCACGACGGAAGCTGGTGGTATGGTACCGGCCCTGAGCATCAATGAAGCCGGTCAACTCGTACTTCGAGTCCACGCCGTTCTGGAGATAGAACGAGAGCTTGATGGCCTTGGCCACCTGCTCTGCCACAGTCGATTTGCCCGAGCCGGCCGGACCAATCAAGGCGACCGGGAGGGCGTTGTCAACTGCAGTCAAGATTTCCGGGAACAAGAAGTGCCGAGGTTCGTCGTCCAGCTTGGTGATCGTATCACCGCGTTTGACCTCGAACTGGTTCAGCGTATTGAAGTCGATGATCCGCTGAATGATCATGTCGTCGATTTCAGGCAACGTCGCCGCGCCGATGGCCTTACGAAGGGCCTCGAACTGGATGTCCTCCGTGGGCATAATAGGCTGGATCGGTGGGGCAATGATGTCGGTGTCGATCTTGATGGCCGGTTCCATTGTTCTCTCCTTAGAAATAGAACTAATGGTAAACTACTTTTCCAAATCGGTTGACTTCTTTGACGTCGGGTCTACGGACAACTCTCGTAAGGTAAACTGGACCTCCTTTGTAAAGGAAGGTTCGTAACCCAGGATTGCAGCAATACTTGTATGGTGAATAGCTAGCCTTCGTATCAAGTTTGAGATTACCAGACGCTCCGTCGGGGATAGAACGACACTCGCATGGAGGTGGCACGCTTGCTCCAACAATATGTTTGTAAGCCTGTATTCGAGCGCGTAGTCCTTGCCTTCGCTCATCTGTGACCTCATGTTTGTACAGGGTCATGTGACCCAGGGTCTTGTCTATGGCCAGTATATACCCTTTATCTTTAACACGAACAAGAGGGTCGTCAGCGGCAGCCATAACGTAGCCGTCAAGCTGGTCCAAATAACCGAACGTATCGTGTACTGAATAGTCCAGGGTTTTGAATTTGCTAAACCCAAGGCTACTAGATGATTTAACATCAACTGTATACCCGTCGATGACACAATCACGATGACCAACAATCCCATCAAGGACCAGTTCATCTTGTTCCCCTGTTACCTCATGCCCTGCTGCCTTGGCAAATGTTATTGCTAAGACTTCAAGAATATGACCGAACGAAAACTTAACCTCCGCCCACGGAGGTAAACGTTCTGCCATTTCCGGATGGTTGATTGAGAACCAAAGAGCGCACGGGCATCGCGGACCCATTGCCGACAATCTGAGCGTAGCCCTTTTGGCATCATAGCGCTCTTGGTTAAAATGCTCATGTAACCGAGTTGAAAGTTGATTTGTGAGTGCAGTTGAGCAAGCGTCATCGAACCACCCTTTCTTATCGGTAACGATGTGTTGTATATCTTTAATCAAAGTTTGTATTTGCGGCACGAATTACTTTAGCAGTCCTTTCAACTGATCTACTAACTGAATTAACATATACAAGTAGCCAATGCTAGCTCCGAAAGCCACAATAGGAGTGAGACCTAACAGAACTAAGCTAATTTTAATTGGATCAACAGAAGGTTTATCCTTTGGCTTCTTGCTCTTCTCTACTTCTTCCTTAACCCGGTTCTTAATCCGCTCTTCTTCCGCCTCAATATAACGGCGCATTTCTGTCAAATTCTCTAAGGTCGGAGATTTATCGGGCACCGGGTAAAACCAAGGTGCGTTATTCATTTTTGTTCTCCGTTGTATGAATTGAAGTTAAGGGGCACTACACCCCTCCTCTTAAGGTGGCCTTGCATTCGGCTCGTGTTTTTCGTGCGTCATGGGCTACACCTCTAATCATTCCTGTTGTGGGGCAGTACCATCCAAAACGTGACCGAGGTAGCAGGTGTATGCTGGTGCACTATAACCGTCCGGTGGACGGCACACCAATCCTCATTCGAACCATCCGGGAGACCAATCGTCAACGTCCGGCGGTTCTAGGTCTTACACAGAGGATGCTATTTCGCTCATCAGATTAGACCCATCATAAAGACTTCAACCGACTTAGGCGATGGCATCTGTCAGGGTCGCAAGCGAGGGTCGTCAACCAATCATGAAGGGTAGATGAACCCTAGCACGCTGAGCTCTCAGCTTCAACACTGAGCGAACAGTTCTTGGCCCGGGGGAAAGGTTAAGCCCGCCGATACTTTCCGTTTCAGACATCGGTTACTCTCGGTACAGAGAGCATTGCGACTGCGTCTACCAATTGCGCCATATCCAACAAACCGCTCGATAAGGGACACTACTCCGAACTGGTTAAGCTCGTCATCCGCGTAGCGGATATTGCCATCTTCGTTTCCCATGGAGTTAACATTGAAGGATAGCAGGACTCGAACCTGCAATAGGAACGTCTTTGTAGCACGTTCTTCCCTTGCTGTCTTTCGACACTCATGGCACAGCTACCGTGAAACGCAGGCTGGATTTGAACCAGCACAAGACAGGATGCACCCGGTCCACGTTACCCATCTGTCGTTGTCCGGAGACCGTCTAATGCACTAAGACTCGGTCTCATACCTATGCAAGTAGTGCCCGATTGGATACCAAGTTTGGAACGTCGTTCCTAGCTGGGATCGAACCAGCGCTCGGATACATGCAGAAGGACTAGGATGTTTTTTTCCGACACTGCGTTAGTTTCTGTGCGTCACCGCCTGCCGCCTTAGACACTTGGTGTTTAATTCACAAGGACACTTGCCTACTGATGAATGATGCTCAAAGAGAACTGCCGGGCTACACATTCCGTCAGGAGACGTGTCATTCAATGTTCGGTCTCACGGGAGCCGATCCCCGTTCTAAGGCTGCTGATGTATGTCCAGCGACATACCCGGTTCCTTGCCATGTTCCGTTCAGTCGCTTACAGAACCTACCGGTTGACCTGTGGTATACGTTGTTAGCCAACAACTCCCACGATCTCTCAGCTACGAGTAGCAGACGCCTAGCAGCTTAGTCCCGAATGGGGGTACGTGTTTACAGCACGTCGCTAGCTTAGTCTCTGCAGACCCATGCCACACTCAGTTGTTCTGCCTCCCGAACCCACGTTTTCTCTGGCCTCCCTGCCAGCAAGTGGACACGTGTATCCACCAGTCATGGTAGAACCATTCACACCATCAGGGATTTTAGTCTACACTGCGATGGCGGCTCTCAGCGATCAGCTATCTACACACAGCGGCCTTCTTACCCCATCCACGCGGGGCTGATACTATCCCCGTCTTCCTCCTGCGCCCTTCAGCAACAGTGGGGCCAATCTAACCCCAAGCACAAGAGTACAACGATCGGGCAGCATAGAGGACACTTTACCGTTGGACCGGTTGCCCCGGTGGGCTTGTGTCCTGCGCACTAGAGGATCACGACTCCTCTCACTCCTGGAGCCCACAGGTCTAGGGTTGCTGCCCCCAGTACCGCCTTCCGATAAACAGTCGGTGGGTACCTGCGTTGGATAGTCTTCCAGGTGTGTACGTTGTTGTCGGTGTAGCGACAACGTGCGTCTACACTAAGTGCTTAATGAAAGAAGTTGATGGCGTGGCGCACCAATTCAAGTGCGCCATAGCCAGCCAGAAGAACGATTACAGAAGCCCAAAAACCTTCGAACTGGACCGTTCGCATCATTGTCTCCTGATGTTACCAGGTGATCTTGGGAACAGAGGCGAAGTCACCTGAGCTCTTCTTCTCTTCCTCTGTATACAATTCCATCCCTTCAACAGGGACTAGATTGTCAACGCGGAGGCTCTCCCAGCGCATCGCCTTAGCCTTCTTGCCCGGCTGGTTAGGAATGCGGTGTTCATAAACCTCCACCTTGACTGCAACGTCGGAGCTATCTCCGATCATCTTGGACTTGTCCCAAGGCATGAACCCCGAACCATCGGGCAGAGGCCGGGAACCATCCCAGACTAGCGGCTCAGTAAGAGCCTTAGTTGTACCGTTGCGTAGACGGATTTCAGCTGGCCGTCCTAATCGGACATGCCAACCGTCATCGTCCTTCTTGATCTCGTTCTTAACGCCTTCTCCCTGAAGCTCCCTTAGCTTCTCAAGAGACGCAGCGTCTGGATACAAGACCATATCTCGCTTGCCCCATTGGTTAACATGCCAGGGGCGAACGTACTTACCCTTGCCGGTTAAAATAACAAATGCCATTACTGTTTCTTCTCAACTTCTGAACGGATAAATCCGAAAGCTTCATCCAAATTCTTAGCAAAGAACTTGCCAAGATCATTATATTCTGTATCCCGGATAGTCACAGAATATCCGTTATTCCAGACACTGATACTAATTGTATCAACTTTCTTTTCGCGTTTACGCATTTTCCACAGTCTCATTTTGTAAATCATCTTCTATTAAAGATATGATATAAATGATTTCGTCTTCGGAAAGATCAAACTCATTTGTTTCTGATGTAATCAACAACTTTAACAAGTGTTCCCTGTCAGTGCGTCTGATACCAGTTGGTTCCAATTGTGTAATCCTTTATGTCATCATTGAAATAACTACCCGCTAATGGGCAGCGTAATTTAAGTTCTTCTCCAACTATTCTCAAACTATCCGCTTGTATCTCCGCAATACGTTTAGCTATTTTGAAATCGTTCTTCACTTCCGTCTGCCATTCGTCATGAACCATATTGACGAATAGCCATCGACCTAAGTCTTTCTCCTCCATCAACTGGCTGTGCCATAATAGCGCAGCCTTCTTCATTATTACTGCCTCACCGGCCTGCAAATATCCAGACATCGCGAGGTGTTTTCGACCGGAGAAAGATTGGTCTGGTATTGAAATACGTCTACCATCCAATCCAATGAACCACCCACGGCGCGCATCGCGCGGGAAAACTTTTTCGCGCATCTCCGCGAACCCGCTATATCGCTGTAATAGACGATTAAGAGCTTCCGTTGTTTCCCCGGTTGAACATCCAAGGATTGAAGCCAGTTTAGCAAGTCCCCCGCCAAGGAGAAGGGCAAAAATGAAGCGTTTAGCAGCTTGTCTAGTCTTACAGACACTGCCAAGAATTCGCTTGTTGAGCGAATGCGGATCGGACTGATCTGCTTTTTGACCGCGGACCAATGCGTCAGTAAACTCGGGGTCGTTGATGTAATGAGCGAAGACACGGAGCTGTATCCCTTCTGCATCTACCCCGACAAGGAGACGGTTCCTAGGAGCACACCACAAGGAACGCATCTCCTTGCCCAGGAGTTTCACTGACCCATCCTCTTGGAATTCACGAGGGATGTTTGCCGTGTTAGGGTTCTGGTGGGCCATCCGATGGGTCCAGGCCCCTATACCGAGAAACTTACCGTGTATTCTGCCGTCATCCCGTACAAGAGATAACCATTCAGTAAGTGTTCTACGGCGCGACTCCAGCAGAATTCGCTTCGCTAGGAGCCTGGCACCATTCGGTGCCCCATCTGGCAGAGTAGATAAGTTAGCTTCGTTGATCTGCCAACCAAATCTTTCTAAATGAACCTTACGTTCTTTGTCAGTATCTTTAGTACGAAGGAATTCAATGTGTGTCTTCGTCTTGTCTACCGGTTTCCATCCGGCTTCCCACAAGACTTCGATAAGCTGTTTGTGGCTGGCGGGGTTGAACTCGCGGAGTTTAGTTTGTTGATAAGTCTTTCCAGCTTCATACGTGTGGGCCTGGTCCCAAAGCGATCTAGGTATGCTTGTCTTTGACAAGGTTCCATACTTAGTAGTTTTCGGAGTAAACTCTCGAACAACGATGACCTTAGGTGGGAAGGCATCTAGGATTTCCTTATCTAGTCCTTGGAGTTCCTCAGTAACTTGTCGAAGTAGTTTATTAGCACGATCAACGTTGAAAGCGAACCCGTTGCCATTAAGACTATTAACCAGTAGCTGGAAGTGTTGCTCCAAGTGAATAGCATTCTTCCATGCATTATCGTTAACAATCCTTGAATAACGATTGAATATATGGTGGCAAATTTCCACATCACGTTCACAGTATGATTCCATCTCTTCAGAGTATTTGTCAAAGAAAGGGTTATGGCCTGCGATTGACTTACCTACATCAATCTTTTCTAGACCAAACTCCTCGCCATAGGCTTCTATCGAGTGACCCTGTGGACGAGAGTAGTCCACCAATCTCGATAGGATGAGCGTATCCACCGATACAGAATGTACGGAGGGGATACTAAGGCCAAGTAAAGAATTAAGAACGGGGTAATCATACTCAAGCCAATTATGACCAACCCACAGACTAACAGTATCTGCATACTTAAGGAAACGCGTTCTCTCAGCGGTATCCTGAGTTGGCCTTCGGAAGACATTGATCTCTCCTGTGTCTATGTCCTTACAGACAATTACCCAAATCTCCGTCGGAGAATGAAGTCCGTTAGCCTCAATATCAATAACAACTCTCACTACGCAGCTTTCTTGACGTATTCTTTAAGTAAACTAGTATAACGTTTACCATCTTCAATTGCAATATCTATTGTATCCTTATTGTTTAATAGTTCTCGTTTAGTACGATTATATACCTTAAGGGCCAACCAGTACTCTAATCGTTCCTCTGGTGTACCCTTATACCCAATTACATTATTATACATAGTAACCCTATTCCATCAGGATAATACTATGGTACTTATTACCTATAAGGTACTTATAGTACCCTAGTATTAGTCTTTGTCTTTCTCAAGAGCCGTATCCAGCTCCTCCGACAGCTCATCAAAAGCCTTCTTAGCTTCCTCATCTGTCGCCTCAAAACCATAGTCCTCGTAGAGACGATAGTTCCGAGAGAAGACAATAGGATCAGCATAGATAGGCAAATTAGAACTAGGAGTGACTAGGACAATCGACTTCTCATTCTTCTTAACAACCTTAAAGAGCGGAACAATCCAGCTGTTCGGGTTGTTCTTTTCCTTAGCGGTAAACTCAGTACCCTCGGGCAACAGACTTAACCAGTCGTTGCTGTCCACAGGTCCCTTACCACCAGGTAAAATCTGCAATTTAGAATTCATCTTTTCTTTCTCTTCATTCAAATTAATAATAGTACCAGTTTTAGCATCTTGTTGCATGAGCCTACCTCACAATTAGAATGCCTCCCATTCGCCCTAGGAAGCCCGCTGGTGCGTTATTCTAGGTACCCCTGTACTACCCTACCGGGGTGTTTTCAGTCTCTCTAGGAGACACCTAGGACAGAAGCCCCAACCATGTCTTTTAACTAGAAATGTATGAACGTGTTTCAAACAAAACCAAGTATTTTTCTTAACTCTAAACAACCAACTATACGTCAATCAAGCCTCCAATCTACTTCAGACTTCCCCTCCGCTCTTCGGATATCATTCGCTCTAGAGAACACTCTAGAACCAAGGAAGCCATGTTTAGCTCCAAGAGGTGAGGGATGTGATGTCTCGATAATCCGTTGTCGTTCGCCGCAATAGGGGGCGAACTTCTGAGCAACTCTCCCAAGCAAAATGAATACGACGCCTTTCTCAGCACACTTTTCAACCAACTCTTTTGTGAGAGGCTCCCACTCAACCCAATGGTGAGACGCAGGCTTTCCTGCTTCACATGTTGGATACGCATTCCAAAGCAATACCCCTTGCTTTGCCCACTTGGTGAGATCGCCTGATTGTGGACAAGGATAATGGAGATCATCTTGATACTCCTGGAAGAGGTTTATTAGGGTTGGGGGTCGGGCGGTACGTCCATTCCTTGGAATAGAGAAAGCAATTCCCGTAGCGTGCGCAGGATTTGGATAAGGGTCCTGCCCAAGGATGACAACACGGACATCGTCCAAATCCAACAGATCAATGCTACGAAAAAGTAGGCTTCTTGTTGGGTTATAACGGATGTGCCGAAGATCCAATTCATTTAAGTTCTCCTCTACAACTTGCCATTCGCCGGTTTGAAAATACTTTAACTCATCTCTCTTCATACGTTATGTCTGCGTCCTGTAAATATTTAATATAATCTTCTAAGTGTTCTTCGTCAATTGTAACAGAAGATGGACTAAGGCTGATAATATTATCCGCTATCCATTTCTTACCTTGCGAACTCTCGGCTACGATAGTGACCTGCATCTTCCCCAAGCTTCGGTTGAAGTGGCGGGCTATAAGTAAATCGGCCATTGTCATCTCCAGAGTTATCGACCTCAGTATACCGTTTGGTATATGGATCAAACAGATAAGAACCAGCAGGGCCAGTCTTACCTAATGGTGGACGGTTCTTCTCAAGAGTAAAATTAATGATATTTGAACCAGCTTTTACGTCACGTTCAACCTTGATAATGATATTGGCAGTCTTTCCAATGTACCGACTGCCTCTAGTCTGACCTTCATCGTTGACGTGAGAGACGAAGATCAGACCGAAGTCGAGTTCCTTCACCAACATTTCTAGTTTGGTGGTGAGGTAGTCGAGGGTTCGGCGTTCATCTTTCTCTGTTGCCATGCCACTAACCACCATGCCGATATGATCAAGCAGCACCCAACGAACATTCCAACCAGCACAGAGGGTTCGGATTGTATCCGAAAGAACGTCAGGATCATCTGTACCAAAGTGATTGTACAGATGTAGCCGGTCATCCGTTTTAACCGCTCCTTGTATGGCGTCCAGGACCTCACTGTTGGGATGAACTGGTCCCTGTAGAACAACTGTACGCCCAAGCTGGTAGCTTGCCAGAGCCTGAAGGTGATCTCTCTTAGGCTCTTCGATAAAGATTGCAGCGACATTGTCGTCAGTCTCCTGTAAGAGTTGATATTCCAGAGCGTGCATTAGCTCTGTCTTTCCAACACCCTCTAAGGCTTTAATCAAAACAGACTGACCACGACGCATACCGCCATTAGTCATTTCAGTTAATGTTCTAAAAGGATACGGAACTCCGGGAGAAACTGTTTCCGAGAGTATTTCAGAGACAGTGTCTCGGTTGATGGAGATAACTGTCTCTGGCAAGTACCGCTTAGCGTTCTTGAAGATGTTTAGGAGAACATCTCCTTCGCCCGCCTTAAGATAGTCATTGCTGTCCTTGCGACCATCTCGGTACAGGTCCAGAACATAGAGTTTATTGCTGTCAAACAATCGTGCAACAGCATCCCGAGCTGCACGGCCCGCGGCGTCTGCGTCAAACGCCAGATATATTCGTTGGTGTGAGTCAACCCAGGATCGATCCACAGCAACGTCACGAGCAGCAGTAACAGCAGAAACAACAGACACCGCAGGTATATGAAGAACTTGGTTACAGCTTGGTGCATCGTATTCTCCTTCTGTGATGATGCAGGCTTCATTGCTACCAGCAGGGAACTTGTCCCTACCGAATAGACCAACAGTTCTGGTTTCCCCTTTCGGCTCCCATCGGAACTCTTTCTCATCCCATCCTCTGACCTTTACGCGGCCATCCGGGTATGGAAAGCCTACCGACAGAGGGCGACCATCGGAGCCGACCTTCGTTCGAATGTCGTATAACTCCAATGACGAGCGTGTCAGCCCTCTGTGCGGTAGATACTCATAGGTGAACTCCGTCGGGGGAAAGGAGGAAAGACCGTTGGAGTACCCACAAGCATAGCAGTACGAATGACCGTCGTCGTAGACGGCTAGGTTATCTGCGGAGGTGTCTCGTCCCTGTTCTTCACAGGCTGGACACCTTTCTCTGTTGATGACTTTTGACGACATAATGCGTTGTAAACATCCTCTTCCGCAGCCATCTTGATCCGAAAGTCGTCGTTATCCTTCCTGAAATGGAAGCCCGCTCTCGGCTGATGTGCTCGATAAGACATGGGGGTGAAATACGAATTGATGTCCGGATCATTGTCCTTGAAGACATCAGCAGGGACGTACGCAGTATCGCGCCGCCCCCGCCAAATCTGGAAATCGAAATCGAAACGAGGCCGCCAGATGTCCGCCTTGTCGCAATAGACCCAGGCGGAGGTCTCCAGCAGCATACCTCGGTAGGACAGGCCGTAGTTCCGGCTAAAGAACTTCGGCGGGCTGTATTCATCCGAGTGACTGTCGACACGGTACATCTCTGGGATGAGAACGCGTGTCAACTTACGCTCAGATTGTACTCCGTTTCCGAGCTGTTTGTCAAGCGCAACGATGTCTGCAACAGACACCTCATGCAGCTTTCCCCTCAATCGCGCACGAGGGCACATCCGATCAGTGACCTGTTCGCGGAATACGAGAGGAGGCGTATTCTCCTCGTGGTTTTGAAGCCACATGAAGAACCGTTGACTAGTGACTGCCAGTTTGAACAGGCAATCGTTCTTCACGTCATTGCGCCAATCGAACACGTAGTGGCGCGGCCACTGTTCCAACCGACATAGGTCACGCGTGTTCGGCGGGACCGCGGATTGTTGGACGAAGTGCTGACTGGGTAAGCTTTGGAAGTTACGTAAGTTCTGGACGAGCTTCTTCTTGAGGTTAAACATGTGGGAGGTCCCCGTGCTGGAATTAGCAAAAGAATGAAAGAGGGAACCGGAGCGGGGAGGGTCGGCCACCGCTCCGGCCCGCAGTCACGATCGGTGTGGGGCCTGGAGGCTTCACTTCCGGGCACACCGTCGTGCTACCTACGCAACCTTCTTGGCCTTACGGGCCGCCTGCCGCTCTTCGAACGTCAGCTTCTTTTCGACGATCTCCGCAGGCTTCTCCTCCGGCTTGGCATCCGGCTGTTTTAGGAGGTGCGGGTTCTCGAACAAGATGCGATGACGCAGCTCGTCGATCAGCTCATTCTTGGCATGATCGGGGAGCAGAGCGTAGCGGTCCTTGGACCACAAGAGAATGTCCGCCAGCTCACGTTGGATGCGCTTGGAGAACGGCGTCGCCTTCTCGCGTGCCGTCTTGATCGCCTCGAAAGTCATTGGCGAACTCTCTTTTGCGATAGCCACAGTCTTGGAGATGTCCGTGGCGTCCAATGGAAGGTTCACCGTTACATTGGACGTTGTCGGAGTATCCGTCGCCTTTGCGTCCGGCTGAGGGATATGATGCGGGGCTGTGTCCTTGTTGCGACGCGCGATAGCGACAGGGTGATAGCGGTCGTACCAGTGAGAGCTCTTGTCCAACTTGTCAAAGGGAATGCCGGGCCTGTCCGTTTGCCAGTTGACTGCCTTGGACCCACCGGAGTGGTGTCGTTCGTACCATTTTCGAAGATCCCTCCCGCGGGCATTGACCGGCGGAAAGATCATCTTCTTCATCTCGTCCACGATGCCAACCTTGCCGTCGGAGACGGGGCCGCTAACACCCTGCGTTGTAGTTGTCGGCGCAGCCACCGGCGCATCCTTCGTCCCTGCAGTGGGAACAGAAGTGGGAGGGAGCTTCAACGTCTCCTTCTGAGCGTTGGCCCCCATCGCGGCCGGAGGGTTTACCGTAGCCTGCCCTTTGGCTGCCTTACGTGCAGCCTGCCGTTCCTCGAACGACAACTTCTTCTCAACAGGCGGAGTATCCGCCGCCGCCTTCGGCTCCGTGTAACCGTAATAGTTTGAAGCAAATCCCCACGGGGTCTTGACCTCAGCGGCCTCCCCGTTGCCGTATGAAAACATCAACACGCGGCCGTCCAAACCTATCATCGCCACGACGCTACGGGGTTGGAGATGCCCCTCATCGGCCAGCGCTTTATGGAAAGCCGGGCCGTCGAGGATGGCCGACATCTTGGCGAAGTCGCCGCCGCAATTGTCGTACAGGTCCTGACAACGGTCGCCCAAGTTCTGCCGACAGAACTCATAGAACGGGCTGAACTCCGCCGTATCGCTCTGATACTTGGCAAAGTCACCCTCGCCGAAGGCGATCAGAACGGGATTGTCGTCCTTGTCTGCGACCAATACGACGGGCTGCTGCTCGTCCTCGTCGAGTTCATCCTCGGTGAACCACAGAAGGAGTTCATGGCTCTTGAACTTATCCTCGATCTCAACCAGAGTTTCCTCCAGTTTGAAATCCTTGCTGGAGATGGCCATGTAATCCAGCTTGCCACCGTTGAGGGTGGCATAGCCGATCATCGCCGGGTTGTTCTCCAACAACTTCTTGCGGAGAGCCTCCGGCAATTGTTGACCGGGTTTCGTACCTGCAATTGCGCCCAAGCTCATGATGTGCTCCTTTGGCTCAGCTTGGTTTCCGACGATGCTTTTCAATCAGAGTGCGAATGTCGGTGTCTTCGCTCCCCCTGTGCTTTAGGAGCAAACGCTCCTTAAGCTCTTTAGAGAATAGCTTGGTCTGCACCAATCCTTTTAAGTTTCTGTTAATGGCAAAGTATTTACACATAGCCCTTAACTGACGTAGGCTAATCTTCTTAGCCACGTATCGTTTACGCAACCCACGATAGATGTCGTCTTCGACATCTTGTAGCATCTTCTCCCAAGTCCTCAAACGGGACATCACCCTCTCCCATAGTGATGTTAGATTGTAGTACAACGGTGCTGCATACAGCGCACACGTCAGTGTTAAGAAGAACACAACAGATTGCATCTCACTAGTCATGTTCGTGCCTCAATGTTGGTGCTCGCGACTGGGCTCGAACCAGTATGGTCTATCGACCGAGAGATTTTAAGTCTCTTGCGTCTGCCTATTTCGCCACGCGAGCTATCGGAAACCTCAAAGTAATATTACCACGGACGAAAACGCGATAACCCCACCGTGTGAGGTTAGGACACGTGTCCTTCTGCCCGAGAAAACAATAAGGCACAATGGTCTTACCGGAAGTGCTTATAGGTTTGGTTTGCTTGGTAAATCTACAGAATATACAGACTTTAACCATGTGGCTCTCCAATTGGACAAAAGAAAACCCAGGCGTGCGCAGCACTCTTGGGAGAAGCTGTACTACACAACACCTGGGCCCGCATCACCGCCCCTCTGGAGAAAGGCAGCGACGCTAAGAGATTACTTCCACACGCCCTCTTTAAACCTTCGGTCACCTGACCAAAAGATTTTGCCCCGTCGATACGCAGACATTGCATCCGGTTTCGAGTTGTACACTCTCGAATATTGGATGAATGTCTCTGTTATTTCTCTAACAAAGATCCACCGACCAGCGTTGAAATATAGTTTAAGAACATCCGGTTCTTTAGTAACGACAAAGAAGTTCCAATCAGTGTAGCCTGCAAATCTGGCATTGCCTTCACGTGAACTCCACATTTCCTTAGGTGCGTTCTCTTCACGTCTCCGCTGCTGCGCAGCTTTACGTGGAGTAGGCACAGGCAGGTGTTGCGTGAAGGCTTTGCCAGTCTTGTCCGTCAACTCGATAGGTGTAGTGTTCCGAGTTGGCGGTACCTCTTGCATCCACGTGTTATCTGGATCGGGCAGCATTGTATCATTGCGCCCGGGAATAGTCTTGAACGTGGAACTAGATCGCTCACGTTGTTGAAATATCTCGTGAGCATTACGCTTGACTGGGTCCACACCAGAAGGAGTGTGAACCCTAGTCGCAGCGTACTTATCAGGAAACGCCCTCTTCTTTGCCATTGTTTAATTCCTGTACTAGATCGCGGAGGTCCTGTTCGAACTCGCTGACCGGCCGATGCCGCAGCGGAATGAAGGGCAGCAACGTTGCAGGTACAGATGGCGGAGCATGAGAGGGCATACAATCTTCGGGATGAACAAACTTCGGTGTCACGTCTTTGACACGCTGCTCTTTCACCGGTCGCAGGGAAGCTAGGACTTCATGCGTCCTGCTCATGTGTTCCCGCGCCTCAGCGAAGCGCGAATAGAATAGCGTCAACTCTTGTGCAACTTCTCGCCCTGCCTTACGCAAGTCGTCGACCAAATGGTCGAAACAATTATTCAACGAATGAAACTCAACAGCCAGCGTTTGCTGATCCTGTCTAATCTTCGCAACCATCTCTTCGACGACTGCGTGGATACCCTTAACGTGGGTATCTTGCATCTGATCGTGGTTCAACTCAGTCATTCGACTTCTCCTTTCACGATGGTGATACCGGGTTTGATACGCTCGCTAATGTGGTACGCACAAACACAAACGAACACGGTCTCTCCGAGGTCGTTCGTGTATCGCTTACGAAGAACATCATAAACAAAGACTGTCTGCCGTGTCTCAGATGCAACCTGATGCGCGTCAGCTTCATCATCACATTCATTACGTGTGATGATGCAACAACCGTCATCACGAGGAACGATGAATTCAACAAACCATTTCAGCATGACTACCTCCCAATAGTATGTAGGTGCTGTATCTCATCCAAGAAAACCTTGGCCTGCGCCTCTTCCACAATAGCACGGCGCAAACGTTCACGGTGGAACAACGGCCAATCTTTCGAGCCGTCGTTCTGCTCTTCTTTCACCTTCTTCAAGGTTCCGTATGCCTCTGACCATTTGCGATAGATCAGAGATGCAGCTTCGTTGCACAGTTCTTGAGAGATGGTAGGCATGTTGTTCTCCAGAGTTAGCCGGGGCTCTTTCGCCCCTTGTCACCCTATTTGCTAAGACGCATCACTGCTCATAGCTACGACTCCGGGTACGGGCCGTACAGACGCTGACAATTGACTGCTGTTTAATCCACCCGTCTGTCTCGCAAGTGAATGGCATTGGGTTTCACAGCTGGCATCGCCAACTCCTTTCGCAATGCAGTCCGATTGCCAGTATCTTTATTATGGAACAATCCAGGAACATAAGTCAAACTAAGTAATAGGTTCATCAGATCCATTGTAACTTGCAGGCAATGGAAGGTCTTTAATAGGGATTATCTGAAATATCTCAGGCAACTCAGGCCACCAATGTTGAGTAGCGCCAGCGATATGAACAACCGAACCATCTTTTCTGCGGTGCTTAAGAATAGTTAACTCCGCATAGCTAGCGATAGTGGACAGTTGTCCATCCACTTCAAGTTGATGCCATCCATCGCGATCATAGCGATGAACGATCGGCGTGTCGGCCAAGTGTGATGCGCATTCCGTGTAACATTCCACGAAATACGGACGGTCGAGTTTAATCTTGGCCGTCATGACTGCTTCTCCTCCAGCCAGTATTGGGACCACACAGGTATTCGTCTTCGACCACGTTTAAACATCCAACACACCTGCACATGTTGCAGTTTAGTTATCTTGCTCTGTGGGACTATTCGGACAAAATCCATAGCATCCACAACGAAGAGTTGTCTTTGCCACGCCTCTTCAAGTTTCTTAAACCCAATAAAATATCGAGATAAAAAACGACCATCGTCAAACTGAATAATACAACCGTTGTTATCTGTGTCCCAGATAAATCCATAGATTTCTCCAGCGCCCATCTTGCCCAAATCATGACGCCATCGGCACCACACATGTGCGCCGATGTACATCGCTTCAATTGCGTTCTCAGGTTTCCACACTGACATGACCGATCACTCCCTTTACTGTGTAGGGCTGGCCCTTCGGCAGTGCTAAAGCAATAAAACAAGCCTTTGTAATATCAACCGAATACAACTCATAAGTTGTATCGCAGTCAGACAATATACAAACTGTCTTAGTGGTATGGCTTTCTTTGGTCCAATCGACCACGCTAAGGTATGCCAATTCCATGGCTCACTCCTTCAGACTATCTGTTAACGACACGATAATCTGAAACACGCGGGGTAATACATCTCCGTAATATTCACTTGTACCCCTGAACATCCCAACGTTGGGAACATTCAATTCAGATAGCCGCAAATATCCCGCCCATTCCCCCCTGTGGCGTCCAAAACAAAGGCGATGGCTTCCGTTTCCATCAAATTCCTGAACAATGCGATACGTACGATTTGCATCGACACCGATCTTGCAAAAATCGTGCACGTCCACAGCTTCGACAGTGCGTTCTTTCTTCATTAGCGCACCCGATACATCACGCGACGATACTGCTGCTTACCTAGCAGCGCCTGCGTTGTATGCACGTTGTGCGGGCCCTCTAACTGGTCCCAGTCCCAGAGTTTGACATCTCTGGCGACGATTGCGTCGAGCGGCGTTCGATTGTTGGGGAGGTCTGACGACAAACAAATACCGTAGCGGGAGCTACCGTCGTCCATGAAAACAGTGTGTCCAGCGCCTAGCTTCGTTGCGATACGGATCGCCTCACGTAGCTTGCGCCAGTCAATGCGATGTAGCCTGCCATAAACTGACAGACTTTCGTAGGTTTTACCGTCGATTACGACGTTCCTCAGTTCGTTCATTTGCTTCTCCCAAATTTCCAGTATCAATATTAAAGCACGATCGAACCATATAGGTCAAATGAACATAGGATATAATTCATGGCTGGGGAATTATCACCTTCGAGCGAGGCGATTACATATTTGGCGGACACTGCATTGCGCGCGTTGATGATAGGTTGCCGACCCATTTTTGTGCAGTGCACAATATGTTGCAGTGCAGTATATGCAGCGCAATAAAAAACCCCTGGGACCGAAATCCCAGGGGCTTGAAGGGTAGCAAGCTAAGCGACGTTCTTCGCCTTGCGTTCCGCCGCCGCCTTGTTCTCAGCAGCAGTGCGGCGTTCGGCGATCTCCGCCAGTCGGGGACCGAAGGGCAGCAGCACCTCATTCAAGATGCTGGCAACTTCGGCGTAGACTTCCAGCGTTTCATCCGCGTCATCGCCCGTCGCGTTCAAGTGACGGACGATAGCGGCCCGGTACAGGTCCGCTTTCGCCTTGTTCCCTTCCGACGGATCGAAGCCAGTCGAGAACATGGAGAAGAACGCATCGACTTGCGCCGTGTTGGGAATGGCAGTCTGTTCGCCGGACTTGTTCTTGTTGTCGCCTTGGTTCCCGTCCTCGGCAGTTTTCTTTTTCATGCTGTCGATGAAGTGAGCGACTTTGCCGCCGCGTTCCGCGATGTAGTCGAAACGGAAGCGGCCATCCCTGCCGACCAATTGCAGGTTAGTGAACGTGGTCAAAGACCACGGCCCAGTATCGCCGCCGTCCCTGCCCTTGTCCTTGATGCGGACGGGGTAGTTCAAGAGCGCAACTTGGTCTAACGCCTTCATCGCGTCGGGCAGATTGAACGCCCATTCCACTTTCTTGCCGAAACGGTCCGCCAGATGTGTCACGACCTGGAGGAACGCAACCGCCTTGCACAGAGCACCACGACGAGAGGTTCGTCGCGTCTTGAGGCGCTTCAAGAGCGAGGTTCGGCATTTCGCCTCATCGCCCTTGTAAGCATCGGTCAGGTATTCCTTGTTCACGATCTTGGCCGGATCGTAATTGTTCGTCCCGATTGCCTCCAAGTCCATGATGCGCTGGTCCAACTCAGCACCACCATGCGACGAACGGGCCATATCGCCGAAAGTATCGGCCCGCTTGTTCTTGCCGTTGACCGTCACGTCATAACGATCGAACGGGCCGTTGAACCCAGCCGGGTGTTCCTTGTCGGACGAATTGGGAACCGGGAATTCAAGAACCTTCGGGCATCGAATGAGATACCCATCCTCCCCGAATTCCGCGTTCCAATCCTTCGCCAGCTTGAACGCCAGCAGGATCGGTGCGCCGGTCAGTTCCTCCCGCTTGTCCGCTGCGAAGTTCATTGCATCGTCGGTAGCAGCCGACAAATGCAGGCCCGTGGTTCGCGCGAGAGAAGCCAACGGGGTATTGACCTGCGCCGTTGCGGGCGCAGTCAAATCCGCCAGTTCCTCCCGTTCCTCCGCATCGATCAGCGCATCAAGACGCGCGACCCGGACTTGCGGGTCCGCTTTCTCATCGCCCGGAATGTTCGTCACGATGGCGCTAATCTGTGCGTCATCAAGCGCGCTTTCCGTATCGCGTTCGTCCGACAGTGCTTCGCGATATGCCGATGGAATGTCCTCTGCGCCGATTTCTTCGCCCTCCACGTCATAGTATTTCGTGATGACTTGGGTTGTGGCGTTGGCTTCGCGGCGTTGCTGCGCCCGCGTCTTGCCCTTGCCGTTGCCGGTTTCGGGCGCGAACAAAGCGGACGATGCAAGCATGTAGTTACGAATGGTCATTGTATGCTCCAATAGACTGCGCACACGTTGCCTTGTGGCACATACATGCACAGTCACTTAGAGCACCCCACGCGCGCAAACCTATCATCGGTTATCGCGTGGGTGATGCAAGCACTAGTCCGTGTCTTGTCCCGTGTAGTGAAGTCTATTTCCAAATCCGAATAGCGAACCAAAGCCCGCTGCTCATGCGTTCCCGCAATACCAAGTACAAGCCGCGCATACCTTGCGGGTATGCGAAGTGTGCGCGGTACTGAATTGCAGGTAATGGGTAGCGTGGCGCGTCTTGCTTAGCGCAACCCTCACATTGGGTTACACACGGAGCAAGCCGCAACCCTGTTGCGTAGCTGGCACATGTGCTCATTGCCGTTCACTCCCCGTGATGTAACCGCCAGCGAAACCTGCGGCATACACAACCAAGAGTGCGAGGATGATTAGGACGATTGTTGGCATGTCACTTGTTCCTCACATAGTCACGCGGCAGCAACGCGATAACCTTATACATTGCGCCGTGTGGGTAGAACGGATCATGTTCCGCTGCGAATTGCTCCGCAGCTTTGGCAGTTTCGAATGGACCAAACGCCCCATAATGGTGCGCTATTTCCATTCGAATACTGCCGAACCAAATCACTATGTAGTTCATGCGATGCCCCTCTCATTGTGAGTGATATTCACGATGCGTGAACGTCACTCGTGGTGAATGATACGGGACAAGGCAGAGACTAGCCTTGCATCTGATTAACTATGTAAAACAACTGGCCTATCGCGCTCTAGTCGGGTCAATCCGATAGCCCTTGGGATAGCGGGCCTAGAGGCTTAGTGCTCAACTTCAAACCAACTCACATCATAGAACAATGGTAGGCTAGGTCAACTATATACGTCAAATCGAATAAGGATATAATCATAGGAATTAGAGCGGAAGCGGATAACGCTGGTATTTCAACGACATAAACGAACATCGACGATATTTGGCTAACATATTGATTATTAATCCCTTTTGGTTTCCGCTAATATTCCTATCGGTCCATACAGTACCTAATAGTACCTTACGTTAACT
>Ga0310811_10002039_pt1 | contig 25149 bp, 19 predicted proteins | sample YCmetagenome_FD_207642 | JGI IMG/M metagenome (GOLD analysis project Ga0310811, IMG submission 207642) | Soil microbial communities from experimental microcosm in Duke University, North Carolina, United States - YC | ecosystem: Engineered > Artificial ecosystem > Soil microcosm > Unclassified ... | reverse complement strand
GGCGATGATGGCGCTAAAGATCTTAAGGAACCGTGAAGGGCGGGCATGGCGAGCATGCCCACGGGCAGGAGCAGATATTTTTCCGGCCAGTCGGCGCCATCGACCGCGATCACGCCCAACGCGCAAATCAGCAGGCCGAGAAAAAGCGGCCAATTTCGGTCGATGAAGCGGTCCCAGCCGCCCCCCAGAAAGGCAGCCCCGGCGCCTAGCGCAAAAAACACCGCGTATCTGCCGATGCGGTCGAGATAGAAATAAGCCGGCCATGGGATGATGTAGAGAACCACGCAAAAAATCAGCAGCACAGGATAGTGACGCGGCGAACCACGGAGCAAAAACATCGCGCCGAGGCTGACCGTGAACAGCACGATCAGATACCACACCGACACGGCCGGGCTGGCCGCCGTATGCCAGAACAAATCGGCGACTCCGCCCGACAAGGTGCGCGGCACATGGTCCACAACGATAAGATTCGCTGCCAGGCGTTTGGCCACGACGATGAACAGGCCGAGCGCGAAGAACGGCAGCAGCAGGCGCCGCACCCGCGCCGCGACGATGCCGGGCCAGGCCGAACGCGGCGCCAGAATGGTCCCCGAGAGCACCGCGACGAAACCGCTGAGATACAGGAAAAACGGCATGTGGAAGGCATACACAGCGCGCCGCAACGGCTCGTACCACCCCACGCCGGCAGGGTCGGCGCGCGCCACAAGGTGCCCGAACACGACGAGCAGGATGGTGAAGCCCTTGGCGATGTCGATGTCGTGGCGCCGCATTTTTTGAAAAGAAAGTAGCCGCTTTTTGAAAAAAGCGGCGCAAAAACTTTTGTTTTATGCGGGGCCATGGGCTGTGTCAGCGACAACGCCCATGGCCCAGCGGAAATAAAGTTTTTTTGCTACTTTTTGTTCACAAAAAGTAGCCTTCCTTCCTTTAGCAAACAGCAGTGCAATAGATATTTTGATATCAAAATGATACTGCTAAGCCATGGTTATGCGTCACCCACGCCTCGCGCTGGCCTCGGTGCTGTGGCTCTGCGCCATATGCGCGGCGCGCGGGCAGTTGCTGGAGTCCGTGCTGCCGGACGGCATTCCTGGCTACGAAAATTCGTTCAGCGTCACCGCGCCGCACCCGGACCGGCAGCTTACATCCGTGCCGTGGCAATTCGGCGGTGTGTCGGTGGCGCCGTCGGTGGCGCTGGCGGGTGGTTACGATTCAGCACCGAACGGCGCGGCGGGTTCATCTGTGTACAATGTGGCGCCGCAAATCCTGGTGACCGATCCGCTTCTGGGCCTGGGCGTCTTCGCCTCCGGCGCATTTGCACGCTATCCGCAGGACCAGGCGCAGAATCTCTCCAGCTCGGCCCTGGCATTGGGCGAGCGCGTCGCGCTGCCGCGTGAAACCATCACGCTCAGCGGCGGCATTCTCAACGCGCAGGAGAGCGGGTTCGACATCGGCACGCTCGGAATCGTCACGCCGGTTCCCTTCACCGCAACCGATCTGCGCGCCAGCGATTCCATCGTGCTGGGGCAGTTCAGCCTGACGCCGGAAATATCCGTCACGTCTTTCCGGTTCCCTGATGACGCCGCACAGAACCGGCGCGACGACCGCGAACGCGCGACCCTCTCTTATCTGCCGGGCAGCCCGTTAAGCCTGGTGGTGCGCGTGCAGGCGGCGCAATCGCTCTACCGCGACCAGGCGCTCAACGCCGACACCAACGCGCTGCTCGTCGGTCTGGTCGACACCGCCGACGGTTTGTGGACATTCAGCGCGCTGGCCGGCTTCGCGCAGCGCCGACCGCGCCAGGGGGACAAATTGCTGGCGCCGGTGCTGGAGGCCGGGCTCGATTGGCTGCCGGACAGGCTCGACCATGTGCGACTCACCGTGGCGCGGGAAATCGACGACCCGGACGCGATCAGCGCCGTGCCTTACACGCTCACCCAGGCCAGGTTTTCGCTTCGCCGCAGCGCTACGCGAGAGACGATTGTGCAGATTTCCGCTGAGGCCGACCATGCCGCCTATTTGCTCACGCCGGATGAGGAGACGATTTATCGCGCGGGAGCAAGCCTGTCCTGGCAGCTCAATACCGTGCTGGCGCTGAACGCGGCCTACGCCTTCAACGACCGCCAAGCCAATTTCCTGCCCGCCGCAAATGAGCATGTGGTGACGATCGGGGCGACATGGACACCGTGAGGGCCGCCACCATCCGGCTGCTCGACGTCGAATTCGACGATCGCCGCCTTGAGGAGATTGTCGAGACGCTCCTGGCGCGGCCGCAACAGGCGCGCTTTGCCTATGTGGTGACGCCGAATGCCGACCATATAGAGCGGTTGTCGCGCATGCCGCCGCTCCAAGCCGCTTATCGCGGCGCGATGTTCTGCCTGCTGGATTCACAGCTGATCGGGCTTTGCGCGGACCGGCTGGGGCTACGCCGGCCGCAGGTCGTCACCGGCGCCGATCTCACCGCCTCCTTGCTTTCCCGGCTGGATGGAAGGCGCGTCGCCGTGCTGGGCATGACGGCGCACCATGTCGGGGCGTTGCAGGCGCGCTACCCGTGCGTCCGGTTTCTGCACCATCAGCCGCCGATGGGGTTATTGCACGATCTGCCGGCCTTCCGCCGGGCGCGCGATTTCATCCGCATGCAGCAGGCGGATTTCATATTTTTCGCCGTCGGCTCGCCGGTACAGGAATTGCTGGCCTATGCCATCGCCACGCGGCTGGACGCCACCGGCACCGGGCTGTGCATCGGCGGCGCGCTCGAATATTGCGCCGGAACCAGGCAGCGCGCGCCGCGATGGATGCGGCGGCGCGGGCTTGAATGGTTTTACCGGCTGCTCCAGGAGCCGCACCGCCTGGCTCGGCGCTACCTCATCACCGATCCGAAAGTGCTGCTGTTTCTGGCGCTGGAGGCCTATCGGCGAAAAGCGCGTTGATCGCGGCCGGGTCCACATCTTCCAGCCGCGCCGGCTGCCAGTGCGGCGCGCGGTCCTTGTCCACCAGGACGGCGCGCACGCCTTCGAAAAATTCCGGCAGGCTGGTAACCTGCACCGCCAATGCCAGTTCCGCCGCCAGCGCCTCCGGCAGGCTGCGATGCGCCCCGGCGCGGAGGATGGCAAAACTCCAATGCACGGCGCTGGGAGAATGCAGGCGTAAAATGGCCAGCGTCTCCTGCGCGAAGGCGCCGCCATCCGCCGCCAGCCGCGCCATGATGTCCGCGACCGATGGCGCGCTGAACGCCAAGTCGATCACCGGGCGCGCCGCCGCCAGGGAAAAAGCGGGCAGGGGCTCGGCGAAAGCGGCAACCACCGCCACGCCATCGCGCACGAGTGCCGCCTCCAGCGCCGGCAATGACTCGCGTCGCACGAAATGCGTGGCAAGGCCTGCATGCACGGCATCCGCGCCGACCATTCGCGCGCCGGTCAGCCCCATATAGAAGCCCAGCGCGCCGGGCAGGCGAGGGAGCAGGTAGCTCGTGCCGACATCGGGGAACAAAGCGATTGCCGTTTCCGGCATGGCGAACATCGCCCGTTCGGTGGCGATGCGGTGGCTGCCATGCACCGAAATGCCGATACCGCCGCCCATGCAGACGCCGTCGACCAGTGCCACGAACGGTTTCGGGCAGGCGGCAATCGCCTGATTCAGCTTATATTCCGCGGCGAAAAATATCCTCGCCGCGCTGCGGTCGTCCGCCAGCGCCGCGGCACGGATGCCGCGCACGTCACCGCCCGCGCAAAACCCGCGCTCCGGCGCGTCGATCAGCAGAAAATGCACGTCCGGGTCGACGGAAAACAGATTCAACGCTTCATGGATGGACTGGATCATGCCCAAATTCAGCGCATTCAAAGCCTGCGGTCGCTGCAACCGAATGCGTCCCGCCCGCCCTTCGCGCCAGACTTGAACTTCTTGATCCATATTTGATCTCCCTTATGTTGGGACCATACGTAACCGAAGCGGCACTCGGAGCAAGGGCGTGAATGGTCGAATTTTTTGCTGAAAAACGCCGAGGCAGTGAGGACTCACTGTGGGCGGTGGTGGCGATCATCGACCGGGTCATCCGCATCGCAGAAATCTATCCCAGCCGCGCCGCCGCCCTGGCCGATCAGGCCTGGCGCGAGGCGGAGGTGCGGGCCTATGCCGGGTTCCTCGAACGCACCGACCAGCCTTATCCCCGTTATGCCATTCGCCCGATCCGCCGCTCCGACCTGCCGCGCCGCTGGAAGCCGCTGCCGGCGTTGGGGTTCTTGAACGGGCGGTTGTCTTAGGGAAGGGAAGGAAGCGCTACTTTTTGTGAACAAAAAGTAGCAAAAAAACTTTGTTATGCTGGGCCATGGGCGTTGTCGCTGACACAGCCCATGCCCCAGCATAATAAAAGTTTTTGCGACGCTTTTTTCAAAAAGCGCCTGCTTTCTTAAATAAAAAAAGCCGGAGCGTCGCCGCTCCGGCTTTCTGATTGAGGTCTTACCCGCTTATTCGGCGGCGACCGGCACGGCCGCGGCGGACGCCACTTTGGACGTGTCGGGCTTGTAGGTCACATACAGCGCCAGACCGGTGAAGATCATGCCGCCGATGATGTTGCCGATGGTGACCGGGATCTCGTTCCAAATCAGCCACTGGCCGACGGTGATCGGCGCGCCCAGCATCATGGCGGCCGGAATGTCGAACATGTTCGCGACGCTATGCTCAAAGCCCAGCGCCACGAAGGCGGTGATCGGCAGCCAGCAGGCGACGATCTTGCCGATGGTGGAGCGGGACACGAGCGCCAGCACGGACGCCAGAGCCACCAGCCAGTTGCAGAGCACGCCCTTCAGCAGAGCGCTCCCCCAGCCCGCGGTGCCGGCATGCATATAGGGCACCACTTTGGCGATGCCGATCGCGACCACCTTGGCGCCGACCGGGTCCGGGGCGACGGTGAAGAACTTGGTGTTGGCCGCGGCATAGATGATGGCGTAGAGCAGCGAACCGATCAGGTTGCCGATATAGACGAACACCCAGTTGCGCAGAACCTGACCGCTGGTGGCGCGGCCGCCGAAGGCGGCGAAGGGCAGCATGACGCAGCAGCCGGTGAAGAGTTCAAGATTCAGCAAGGCGATCATGACGAAGCCGAACGAGAACGTGACGGCGCCCATCAGCGCGTCGCCGGTGGCCACCGTGGCCGCATTGGCGAGGGTGGCGGCCATGCCCAGCAGGGCGCCGGCAAAAGCACCGCGGATCAGCATATCGGAGACGCTAAGGCGAGCCTTCTTTGCGCCGCTCTCGAGCATGCTGCCCGTCAGTTCGAGGGGGGAAACGTAATCCAAGGTCATCTCCAACATATCTGACGTTAATAATGCGGGCACTCTCGACATGCTCAAGAGACGCCCTTGATAGATCGTTAGATGATGTTGATGACCAGTGCTAGTACATGACAGCGTGGCTGCCCTGCAGCTACGTAAAATTTTGTAATTTTTTCAACATGTTATAAGCTTTTCGATATGGGGTGGTAGAAAGTTCCTATCGTTACGCGGCTTTCGCCGCGACGATGGCCTTCCAAAGCCGTTCCGGGGTCGCCGGCATGTCCACCGAAATCACCCCGTCCCGCTTCAGCGCGTCGATGATGGCATTGACCACCGCCGGCGGGCTGCCGACCGCGCCGGCCTCGCCCGCGCCCTTCACGCCGAGCGGATTGGAAACGCAGGGGATTTCGATGAATTCGACCCGGATGTCCGGCATGTCATCGGCGCGCGGCAAAGCATAGTCCGTCAGGCTGCCGGAGAGGAGCTGGCCGCTCTCGGCATCGTAGACCACCCGTTCATAAATCGCCTGGCCCACGCCCTGGACCACGCCGCCATGCACCTGGCCGCGCACGATCATCGGATTCACCACTTTGCCGACATCGTCCATCACAAGATAACGCGCGACGCGGGCGACACCCGTTTCCGGGTCCACCTCCACTTCGGCGATGTGGCAACCATTCGGAAACGTGTGCGCGTTGATCGCCGCCACCTCGGCGGCATTCAGCGCGCCCGGGTTTTGCGCCGCCAGGGTCAGAATATCCACGCCCCGGTCGGTGCCGGCGATGCTGAACCTGCCGTCGGCGAACACGATGTCGGCTTCCGCCGCCTCCAGATAGGCGCCGGCCTGCTGCCGCCCTTTTTCGATGACCGACATGCCCGCCACCCGCAGTGCCTGGCCTTCAGAGTAAAGGCTGCGCGCCCCGCCGGTGCCGCCGCCGGTCGGGATCGTGTCGGTATCGCCCTGGTGAATGCGGATTTTTTCACCGTCCACGCCGAGCTGGGCGGCGGTGAGCTGCACATAGGCGGTCTCATGCCCCTGGCCCGAAGATTGCGTGCCGACATAGACATCGACATAGCCATCCGCCGAAAAGCGGATTTCCGCGCGTTCGGAGTCCGAGCCACCGGTCGCTTCGAGATAATAGGCCAGGCCGATGCCGCGCCTTTTGCCCGCCTGCACGGCCTCCTGCTGCCGGGCCGGAAAGCCCCGCCAGTCGGCCGCGTCGAGGGCAGCGTCGAGCACCTTGGTGAAATCGCCGGAATCGTATTTCTGGCCCATCGCCGATACGTGCGGCATGGCGGATGCGGGCACCATGTTGCGCCGGCGTAAGCCCGCGCGGTCCAGCCCGAGTTCGTTCGCCGCCGCATCGATCAGCCGCTCGACGAGATAATTGCTCTCCGGCCGCCCCGCGCCGCGATAGGCGTCCACCGGCACCGTATGGGTGAAGACGCCCAGAACGTTCACGTAGATCGACTGGAAATCATACACGCTGCCGAGCACTTTCGAGCCGGCGAGGGTGGGGATGAAGGGCGCATAATTGGAAAGATAGGCGCCCATGCCGGCCAGCGTGCGGATGCGCATGCCGAGGAATTTATGTTCGGCATCCAGCGCCAGCTCGGCGTCGGAAATCTGGTCGCGCCCCTGCGTATCGGAGAGGAACGCCTCGCCGCGCTCGGAGGTCCAGCGCACCGTCGCCCCAAGTTTGCGCGCCGCGTAGCAGACCAGCACATGCTCGGCGTAAAGGAACAGCTTCATCCCGAAACCGCCGCCGACATCCGGCGTGACGATGCGGAATTTCTCCACCGGTTCCTTGAATACCTGCTCCGCCAGCATTTCTTTGAGGCTCCATCCGCCCTGGCTGGTGGTGGTGAGCGTCCAGCGCCCATCTTCGAAGGCGGCGAAGGCGGTCCGCGGCTCCATCGAGTTCACGATGATGCGGTTGTTCACCACGGTAAGCTTGGTGACATGCGCCGCCTTGGCGAACAGCGCATCGGTCTTGTCCTTGTCGCCGGTGTGCCAGTCGAAGACGATGTTGTTCGGAGCCTCGGGCCAGACCAAAGGCGCGCCCGGCGCGATGGCGGCCTGCATGTCGGTCACTGCCGGCATTGCGTCGTAATCCACCAGCACCGCCTCGGCGGCGTCCCGCGCCGCCGAGGCGGTGCTGGCAACGATGAAGGCGACCGGATCGCCGACATGGCGGACAAACCCCGTTGCCAGGGCCGGATGCGGCGCCTCCGCTCTGGCGCTGCCGTCGCGGTTCTTCAGCGGTATCACACAGGGCACGCCGCCGATCTTATCGGCCTCAAGATCGGCGCCGGTGTACACCGCCTTCACGCCCGGCATCTGCCGCGCCGCCTCGGTGTCGATGGAAAGGATTTTCGCCGCCGCATAGGGGCTGCGCAGCACGAAACCGAACAGCGCATCCACCGGCGCGATATCGTCGGTATAGCGGCCATGCCCCAGGAGCAGGCGCGGGTCTTCGACACGGCGCACCGGCTGCGCGACACCGAATTTTGTCATCTCAGGCGTTCCTTATGCTGGACTTGTCATGAGGCGAAGGCAGGGGCGAAGGCCAGCCCAGGCAGGGGGAACGTTACCGCCCGCACCCGAACTTCACGAGGCCTGACATCATTAAAGGAGACCCATGCCATGCGGTCAATACGGGTTTATCGGCCGGCGTCCGCTTGGTGATGCCCGCTTAATGCCTTGCCTTGGCGACATGCATCTGCATCTAATAGCAGAGAACCATTTGGCGCCGGCCCCTGGGAGCGCCGCATAGTGAAAGTAGCAGATGATGGATGGCGGCGCCGAATCGCGGCGGATCACGATTCACAAGCCGGAGGATTTCGCGCCGATGCGCGCCGCCGGGCGGTTGGCCGCGGAGACTCTGGACATGATCGGCCCGCATGTGGTGCCGGGCGTGACCACCGAACGGCTGAACACGCTTTGCCATGATTTCATCGTCGCGCATGGCGCGGTCCCGGCGCCGCTGAACTACCGCGGCTACCCGAAATCCATCTGCACCTCGATCAACCATGTCGTCTGCCACGGCATTCCCGGCGAGAAGAAGCTCCAGGACGGTGACATCCTCAATATCGATGTCACCGTGATCCTCGACGGCTGGTATGGCGACACCAGCCGCATGTATGTGGCCGGCCAGCTCAGCACCCGCTCGAAGCGCCTGCTGGACGTCACGTATGAGTCGATGATGCGCGGCATCGCAGAAGTGAAGCCAGGCAACACGTTCGGCGATGTCGGTTACGTCATCCAGAGCTATGTCGAGGCACAGCGTTTTTCGGTGGTGCGGGATTTCTGTGGCCACGGCATCGGCCGGCGCTTCCACGAACCGCCGAACGTGCTGCATTTCGGCAAGCGCGGCGAAGGGGCGGTGTTCAAGCCGGGCATGTTCTTCACCATCGAGCCGATGGTGAATGTCGGGCGGCCGGACGTGAAGGTTCTCGACGATGGCTGGACAGCGGTGACACGCGACCGTTCGCTCTCCGCGCAGTTCGAGCACATGGTCGGCGTCACGGAGACCGGCTGCGAGATTTTCACGCTGTCGCCCGCCGGCTATACCGCGCCGCCTTACGCTTAAGAGGAGTAAGCGCTACTTTATTGTGAACAAAAAGTAGCAAAAAAACTTTGTTATGCTGGGCCTCAGGCTGCGTCAGCGCCAACGCCAATGGCCCAGCATAGTAAAAGTTTTTGCGCCGCTTTTTTCAAAAAGCGGCTGCTTCCTTGCCTTGCACTTTGCCCCCGGCTAGCGTCCGCGCCCATGCCTATTCAAATCCGCCCCGCCCGGGACGCCGATCTCGGTGCGATCCGGGACCTCGTTCGCCAGCTCGGCTACGAGCCCTCCGCCGCTTCCCTTGCCACGAGCTTCAGGCGCCTGATGACGGAACCGGATCACCGTATCCTCGTCGCGTCTGATGGTGACGTGCTGCTCGGGGTGATTACCCTGCACTGGGCGCCGCTTTTGCAATATGAGACGCAAGCCGCGCGCATCATGACATTGGTCGTTGACGAGGCGGCGCGCGGCAAGGGCGTGGGCAAGATGCTGGTCGATCACGCCGCCGCCATCGCCGCCGAGATGGGCTGCGGAATCCTCGAACTGACGAGCGGGCTGCAGCGGAAGGAGGCTCATGCCTTCTATCACGCGATCGGTTTCGAGACCGCGTCGCTCCGCCTCGCCCGCACGCTGTAGTTAGCTCGGGCCCGTCGGGTCTCAGGGCTCGTCGCAGGGATCGATCCAGCCGACATGCCCGTCGGAGCGGCGGTAGACCACGTTGAGCTGGCCGGTCTTGTAATTGCGGAACATCAGGACCGGCAGATAGGCCAGATCCATGCGCATCACGGCGTCGCGCACCGAGAGAATTTCGATCACGGCCGTCGCTTCCGCGATGATGGTCGGATGCAGTTCCTCGGTATCAGCCGGGAGTTCGGGCTCGGCGAGGGCGGTCTCGGAGGCCAGCACGTATTGGCGGCCAGCCTGCGGCTTGATGCGGTTGTTAAGATCGCGCGCATGCGCGGAGACCCGCCGGCGATAGCGGCGCAGGCGGGTGGCGATATGCTCCGCGGCGTCATCGAAGGCGGCATGCGCGTCGGCGGCCTCACCTTCGCCGCGCACGGTAATGTTGCGGCCGGCATGGAGATTGATATCGCAGGTGAAAAAGCTGCGCGCCTTGCCGAAGGTGACATGCGCTTCCAGGGCATGGTCGAAATATTTGGCGGTGATGATCTCGAGATGCTTCGCCACGTGGACGCGCAAGGCGTCGGAGAGTTCAACTTGCTTGCCAGAGACCGTTAATTGCATTGGCCTTCTCCCGAACTTTTGGGCTCTTGGTTCGGGCGCTCGTGAAAGCGCGCCTCAGGCGGGCATTTTTTCCCGCTTGCGTTGCGCTGAGCCCGGTATCCGCAACGCGTCCCTGTATTTGGCCACGGTCCGTCGCGCGATGTCTATGCCCTCTTTTTGTAATATAGCGGCGATGGCATCGTCGGATAAAATCTGCCTGGGGCTTTCACCGGCGATCAGGCTCTGCACCCGGTGGCGCACCGTCTCGGCGCTGTGCGTCTCGCCATTGGCGCCGGCCAGGGCCGTGGTGAAAAAGAATTTCAGCTCGAAAATGCCGCGCGGCGTGGCGATCGACTTGTTCGAGGTGACGCGGCTGACCGTGCTCTCATGCAACTCAACCTCGACGGCAATGTCGCGCAAGGTGAGGGGGCGCAAATGCGAGATGCCGTGGCGGAAGAATCCGTCCTGACGGCGCACGATTTCGCCGGAGACGCGCAGGATCGTCTGGGCGCGGGATTCCAGGGCTTTCACCAGCCAGGTCGCGCCTTGCAACTGTTCGGACAGGAAGGTTTTGGTCTCGCGCGACGCGCCGGCCCTGAGGCGGGCATGAAACCCACGGCGGATCAGCAAGCGCGGCATGGTTTCCGGGTTGATTTCCAGCAGCCAGTCGCCCGCCTCGGCGGATTTCACCGGCATCGGCCGCATCAGCACGTCGGGGATCAGCGGCCGCAGCGGTTCGTTCTCAAATTTCGCGCCGGGCTTCGGGTCCAGCCGGCGCAGTTCGGCGATCATGTCGGCCAGATCGGCGGCATCCACGCCGCAGAGATCCATCAGCCCGCGCATGTCGCGCCTGGCCAGGCGGTCGAGATTGTCCAGCAGCGCCTGCATCGCGGGATCCAGCCGGTTATGTTCGGCGAGCTGCACGGCCAGGCACTCCGCGAGGTCGCAGGCGAAAATACCGGTCGGGTCGAAACACAGCATTTTGCGCCGTACGACCTCCAGCCGCTCCAGCTCCACGCCCAGCGTCAGGGCCAGCACTTCCGGCGGCTCGGCGAGGCGGCCGGCGGGGTCGAGGGCGGCGATCAGCGCCGCGGCGATGGCAAGGTCGCTCGGGCTGGTGAAGGCGAGGCGGGCCTGCTGTTCCAGATGTTCGCGCAGGTTTGGTTTGCTGTCGCCGATCGCCTCGATCCCGTTCCAGTCTTCATCCTCGCCGGCGCCGGCCGAGGCGCCGTGGCTCGCATAGCCGTCGGAGCCGGTGCCGGCGTCATAGGTGTTGGAAACGTCGATATCGAGCGGCGCGCTGGCCGCATCCGGCATCAACCCCGACCCGGCGAAACTGGCGGCATCGATCGCTTCCGGCGGCGGGGCGGGCAAAACGGGTTCAACCGCCGGCACAGCCTCCACCGCTTCGGCGCGTTCGAGCAACGGGTTTTTCAGCAGCTCATCCTCGATGAACTGGCCGACTTCCAGGTTGGAACATTGCAGCAAATGGATTGCCTGACGCAGCTGCGGCGTCATCACCAGGGACTGTGAATGCCGCAGATCGAGACGAGGAGCAAAAGCCATGCTTCTAGGTTAGATCATACCTGCGCGTTGTCCACCGGTTTTTGGTCCGAAAACTGCATGGCAGAACAAAAGCCCGATAAAACGGCCGGCCCGTAACCGAAAAGTTACAGGCTGAATTTCTCGCCGAGATAGACGCGGCGCACGTCCTCATGCGCCACCACCGCCTCCGGCGCACCCTCCATCAACACCTGGCCGTCGTAGAGAATATAAGCCCGGTCGATGATCTCCAGCGTTTCCCGCACATTATGGTCGGTGATCAGCACGCCGAGGCCGCGATGCTTCAAATGCGACACGAGATCGCGGATCTCCCCCACGGCGATCGGGTCGATGCCGGCCAGCGGCTCGTCGAGCAGAATGTAATTGGGCGCGGTCGCCAGTGCGCGGGCGATTTCCACGCGCCGCCGTTCACCGCCGGACAAAGCCAGGGCCGGCGTGCGGCGCAGATGGCTGATGCTGAATTCCGCCAGCAAAGCGGTGAGCATGGCCTCGCGCTTATCACGATCAGGCTCGACCACATCCAAAGCGGCCATGATGTTCTGCTCGACATTGAGGCCGCGGAATACGCTCGCCTCCTGCGGCAGGTAGCCGATGCCTAAGCGCGCGCGGCGATACATCGGCAGGGCGGAAATCTCCGCGCCGTCGAGGACGATGTTGCCGCTATCCGGGGCGATCAACCCCACGATCATGTAAAACGTGGTGGTCTTGCCCGCGCCGTTCGGGCCGAGCAGCCCGACCGCTTCGCCGCGTTTCACCGAGAGCGAGACGTTGCGGACCACGGGGCGCTTTTTATACTGCTTGCCGAGCCCGGTCGCGTACAAGCCGCCTTGGCCTTCGATCACCCTCAAGCCGCTCATTTCGACGGCCTGGCCGTTGCCGCGCCGGGGGCTGGGGGAGCGGCGTTCGGCACGATGGTTCCCGCCACCTGACCGCCAGGGGCGGCGAGCAGCGTGGCGACGCCGGTTTTCATGTTCACGAGCGCGTCGTTCCCGGTCAGTTGATTGGGGCCGTGGATGACATGCACATCGCCGCCGAGCCGCGCCAGGCCGGTGGGCGGCAGATAGACCCCGCGATCGCCGGTCGCGGTGTCGGTGGTGGTGCGGACCACCACATGGCCGATCGCATCGACTTTTTGCAGCTGCCCCGCCTGGTCCAGCGGATCGGCGTTCTGGTCCGGGCGTGACGCCGGGCGCGGCGCGTTAGCCGCGGCGGGCGGCGCGAGATACCCGATCAGGGTGTCGGCGGCGATCGAGCGGCCGGTATCGGCCACGATCAGCGCGTCGCCGCGCGCCACCGCCATGCGTTTCTGCGCATAATATTCGAGCGCGTCCTTGGCGGTGATCACGTCATGCTGGGTCGTCAATTTCAAATGCTGGCCGGTCAGCACCAGGACCGCGTTGTCCAGGCTGTAGACCGCGTGATCGCCCCAGGCATTGTCGGTGGCGGTGTAGATGTGCACATCGCCGACCGCATCCAGCTCGTAGAGCTCATTACCGCCCTGATCCAGCGGATCGCCGTTATTGGTGCCGCCGGCGGTGCTGCTCGACGGCGTTGGCGCTGGAACCGGCTTGGCGCCGGGCGGCGCGGCCTTCTTGCGGTAATGCGCGATCAGCTCGTCGGCGGTGACGGTGACATTGCCGCGCACCGCCTTGGCATTGCCGGTGGCGGTCACGGTCTGCGCCTGCTGGTTCCACTGGATGCTTTGGCTGGCGTTGATCTGGATCGGCAGCGGCGGACCGCTTTGCTGGCTGCCGCTGAGATCGAGCGTCTGCGCCTGTGCCGGGCGCAGCAGCAGGGTGGCCAGAGCGAGGCCCCCGAAAAATGCAGCGGCCTGTTTCACTTGATCTGCGTCAGGACCAGCGTGGCCGGACCGTTGAAAGTGATCTCGGTGCCGCGATTGGCCAGGACGAACCCGTGATCGGCGTGCAGCGTGCCGAACGGCCCTTGCACGTCGGTCGGCTCGGTGCCATGCGCACTGCCGGTCTGCATGTTGATGGAAGCCTTGGTTGTGGTGACGGTGGTGCCGTCATTGCGATACAGCGTGACGTTGCCGTCCAGATTCAAGGTTTGGGATTTCTGGTTGAACAATCCGGTATTCGACCGCAGCTCCAGCCAAGAGCCGGATTTCAGGGTGATGTCGCCGACCGGCTGGGTGAGGGCGACGTTGTTGGCCCCTTGCTCGACGGCATTGCCGGCGGTGACGGTGAAGGGCTGCCCCTGCTGGTCCACCCCATGATAGCGCGCGCCCTGCATGCGCGATGCGTTGTCCGTCTGGGCGTTGCTGATGTGGTAGGTCACGCGGTCCTTGCCCCGTCCGGAATGCCAGGACGGGGCAAGCCCGAGCGCTACCAGCAGCGCCACGGCCGCCAGCGGGAGCAGTTTCTTGCCCCACGTCACCAACGCGCTGCGCCGGGCGATGGCCGCCAGGGTCGCCCGGTTGCGCCGGCGCAACCCGTCCAGCATATGGTCGCGGACGGCCGGGTTCATGCCAGCCCCGCGCGCAGCAGATCGTGGATATGCAGGATGCCCTGGATCATGCGCCTGTCGTCCACCACAAATAAGGCGGTAACAGGGCGGACATTGGTGTTCATTTCGCGCAAAGCCTCTTCGGCGAGCGCGTCGGGGCCGATGGTTTTGGGCGTCCGGTTCATAATGTCGGCCACCCGGCGGCCGAGCAGATCCGGCCCCATGGCGCGGCGCAAATCCCCATCGGTGACGATGCCGAGCAGATGTCCGGACTCATCGGCCACGCCGAGCGCGCCGAAGCGTTTCGCGGTCATGGTGATCAGCGCCTGATCCATGGTGATGGTGGGCGGCACCAGCGGCAATTCGTCGCCGCGATGCATCAGGTCGCGCACGCGCTTCAGCCGCGCGCCGAGCTTGCCGCCGGGATGAATGTCGCGGAAATCGCGCGCCGAAAATCCCCGCCGCGCCAGCAGCACCACGGCCAGCGCATCGCCCAGGGCCATCTGCATGGTGGTGCTGGTGGTCGGCGCCAGGCCGATCGGCCCGGCCTCCGGGGCCGGAGGCAGGATCAGCGGCATGGTGGCGGCGGTGGCGAGCGTGCTTTCCGCGACCGAGGTGATGCCGATCAACGGCAGGCCGATGCGGCTGGCATGCGCGACGATGGCGGCAAGTTCCATGGCCTCACCGGAATTGGACAGTGCGATCACCGCATCGCCGGCGATGATCATGCCCAGATCGCCGTGCGCGGCCTCGGCCGGGTGAACGAACAGAGCGGGCGTGCCGGTGGAGGCAAGGGTGGCGGCGATCTTGCGCGCCACATGGCCGGACTTGCCCATGCCGGTGACGACCACGCGGCCGGTCACGGCGAACAGCAGATCGACCGCGGCACAAAATTCCACGCCAAGTCCGGCGCCGAGCGCAGCCAGAGCCGCCGCTTCGGTCGCCAGAACATCACGGGCAATGGTCAAATCGAGTGCGCCTGCAGTCCCGTCCGTTCCGGCAGGCTTCAGCATGTTATCGCCGGTACTCATGACAGGGGTATGAACAGCGCCGCCGTTCCGGTCAACTGAGGGCTTGGCAACCCAGTGTAACCTGTGGCTTCGGGGGCACGCTTTCCGGCGTCAGTGCGCGAAGAGATCCGGCTCCGCATAGCCGAGCAGATCGAGCCGCGCCCGAGTCGGCAGGAAGGCATAGGCCGCCAAGGCAAGATCCAGCCGGTTCTCGCGCGCCAGCAAGGCTTCCAGCCGCGCCCAGATGGCGTGGAGATACAGCACGTCCGACGCGGCATAGGTCATCTGTTCCGGCGTCAGCTCCGGCGCGCCCCAATCGCTGGTCTGCTGCTGCTTGGAAATCTCGATTCCCGCCAGGTCGCGGCACAGCTCTTTCAGGCCATGGCGGTCAGTATAGGTGCGCACCAGTTTCGAGGCGATTTTCGTGCAGATCACCGGGCTCGTGACCACGCCCAGCCCGTTCAGCAAGGCGGCAACGTCGAAGCGCGCGAAATGGAACAGCTTGGTCACCGCCGGGTCGGCCAGCAGCGCTTTGAGATTGGGGCAGTCCGCGCCTTTGCCGCCCAGCGCCGGCGGGATGATCTGCACCAGATGCGCGGTGCCGTCGCCGGCCGAGAGCTGCACCAGGCACAACCGGTCGCGGCGTGGGTCGAGGCCCATCGTTTCGGTATCGACGGCAACCATGGAACCGAAATCGAGGCCTGCCGGCAGATCGTGCTTATGCAACTGGATCGCGCTCATGCCGGCCTCGGATTATCTGCTAGGGTGAGAAGGCGCGCCGCGGCGCGCCGAGAGAGGATGGTGCCCAGGAGAAGACTCGAACTTCCATGACCTTGCGATCGCTAGCACCTGAAGCTAGTGCGTCTACCAATTTCGCCACCTGGGCAGGTGTCTTTTCACTCATCCCGTCGCCCGATCTGCACCCCGCCGGAGCGGGCCGCGTCGTCATCGGGCGGCGTGGGGCGGGGCTTTACGCCTCTGAATTCGCGCCGTCAACTGTGGCTGAGATGCTTTTGGTCGTGCTCTTATAAAATTTTTCCGCCATCCTACAAATCTCTGAACAGGGGGCGAAAAATGTCGGGCGAGCGCAAGGTTGCGACAGTGTTCGGCGGGGCGGGGTTTATCGGGCGCTATATCGTGCAGCATCTCGCGGCCCGGGATTATGTGGTGCGCGTCGCGGTGCGCAACGTGCCGGGTGCGTCATTTTTGCAGACCATGGGACGGACCGGGCAGATCGTTCCGCTTTACGCGCCGCTCGGCGCGGAAGGGCAGATGGCGCGCGCCGTCGAGGGCGCGGCGCTGGTGGTGAACGCCACCGGACTATTGGCTGAAAGCCGCAAAGGGGATTTCGACCGAGTGCATGTCGATGGGGCAGGGCAGGTCGCCCGGCTCGCCGCCGGCGCCGGAGCCCGGCATCTCGTGCATCTCTCCGCCATCGGCGCCGACGCGGCGAGCCCGAGCTTGTATGGGCGCAGCAAGGCGGCCGGCGAAGCTTCGGTACGAGCCGCCTTTGCGCCGGCCGCGATTCTGCGCCCCTCCATCGTGTTCGGCGCCGAGGACAGTTTTTTCAACCGTTTCGCGGCGATGACATTGATCCTCCCGGTGCTGCCCATCGTCGGAGGGGCGACGAAATTCCAGCCGGTCTATGTCGGTGATGTCGCGCGTGCGGCGCTGGCGGCCGCAACGCCCCACGCGGCCGGACAAACTTTCGAGCTTGGCGGGCCTGACGTCAGGACGTTCCGACAACTCATTGACTATATGTTAAAAATTCTCGGGCGAAAGCGGATTGTGATCGATCTGCCGCCGCGCCTGGCGCAGTTTCAGGCGCAGATTCTGCAACATCTGCCCGGCAAATTGCTGACCACCGACCAGATCCGCATGCTCGAGCGCGACAACATCGTCTCACCCTGGGCGCCGGGACTCGCCGAGCTCGGCATCGTCCCGACGCCGATGGACCTGATCGTGCCCACCTATTTGAGCGCAAAATAGGTTATATTTTCTGTCCTAATAAAGAAGGCGGAAAATCCATCCTTGACCGCTCCGCACAAAAACCCCAAAAACTATGACAGCAATATTGTCTTAGTTGCCGTTTTTTGCTGGCCAAGCCGTCTAAACTGAGTTAAGAGCCCCCGACAACCCTGCGGGCAATTTTGTTGCGCAGCGAATGACTCTGTTCGACGAGGTGGGACATTATGGCTCAGCGCATGCTGCAATTCACGCATCTGCCCCAACAGACCCCGCAAAAACGCGACGCGGCGGAGCGCCGCGCCGATTTCGGCGAGATCTATGCCGGCTTCGACAAGCCGCATGCCGCGGCGCAGGCCAGCCGTTGCAGCCAGTGCGGCATTCCGTTCTGTTCCGTGCATTGCCCGCTCTCGAACAACATTCCCGATTGGCTGAAGCTGACAGCCGAGGGGCGGCTTGAGGAAGCTTATGAGCTCTCCGCCGCAACCAACACATTTCCCGAGATTTGCGGTCGTATCTGCCCGCAGGACCGGCTCTGCGAAGGCAATTGCGTCATCGAGAAGGGGTTCGAGAGCGTCACCATCGGCGCGGTGGAACGCTATATCACCGACACCGCGTTCGAGAATGGCTGGGTGAAGCCGGTCCGCGCGCAGGCCGAGCGGCCGCAGAGCGTCGGCATCATCGGCTCCGGCCCGGCCGGCCTCGCCGCCGCCGAGGCGCTGCGCCGCCATGGCTATAAAGTGACCGTCTATGACCGCCACGACCGGGTCGGCGGGCTGATGATCTACGGCATTCCCGGCTTCAAGCTCGAGAAAGAGATCGTCCTGCGTCGCTGGAAATGGCTCGAGGAAGGCGGGGTCGATTTCGTGCTGAACGCCGATATCGGCGGCGCGATCAGCTTCGCCTCCCTGCGCGAGAAGCATGACGCCGTGCTGGTCGCGACCGGCGTGTACAAGGCGCGCGAAATCGCCGGGCCCGGCGCCGGCCTGCCCGGCATCGTCCCGGCGCTGGATTACCTCGTCACCTCGAACCGCAAGGGGCTTGGGGACGCGGTGCCTGAATTCGATTCCGGCCGGCTCAACGCCGCGGGCAAGAACGTGGTGGTGATCGGCGGCGGAGACACGGCGATGGATTGCGTGCGCACCGCGGTCCGCCAGGGCGCGAAATCGGTGACCTGCCTGTACCGGCGCGACCGCCAGAACATGCCGGGCTCGCTCCGTGAGGTGAAGAACGCCGAGGATGAGGGCGTGGTGTTCACCTGGCTCGCCGCGCCCGAGGCATTTCTCGGCGACGAGACCGTCACCGGCGTGCGCGCGACGCGCATGCATCTCGGCCTGCCGGACGCTTCCGGCCGCCAATCGGTGGAGCCCATCGCCGGCAGTTCCTTCACGATCGCGGCCGATCTCGTCATCAAGGCTCTGGGCTTCGACCCGGAAGACATGCCGGGCGCCTTCAACCAGCCGGAACTCAAGCTCACCGGCTGGGGCACGCTGAAAGTGCATCCGAAAACCTTCATGACCAGCCTGCCCGGCGTGTTCGCCGCCGGCGACATCGTGCGGGGCGCGTCCCTCGTCGTCTGGGCAATCCGCGACGGGCGCGATGCCGCCACCGCCGTTCATGATTTCATTCAGGCGCAGAACCTGGCCCAGGCCGCGGAGTAATTCTCATGACCCACGAAACCGCTTCCGAATTCCTCGCCTCCTGGGCGCACAACACGGAACTCCTGAAGGACACTTACAATGCGGCGCAGGAGCATGATGCCTGCGGCGTCGGCCTGGTGGCAGCGCTCGACGGCAAGCAGCGCCGCGACGTGGTGCAGGCCGGCATCGATGCGCTGAAGGCGGTCTGGCATCGCGGCGCGGTGGATGCCGACGGCAAGACCGGCGACGGTGCGGGCATCCATATCGAAATTCCCCGCGATTTCTTCGCTGCCGAAGTGCGCCGCGGCGGCGACCGCCTGCGCGAAGGCCCGATCGCGGTCGGCATGGTGTTCCTGCCCAAGACCGATCTCTCCGCGCAGGAACGCTGCCGGCAGATCGTCGAGGCGGAGATCCTGAGCTTCGGCTATCGCATCTATGGCTGGCGCCAGGTGCCGATTCATTTCGAGTGCATCGGCGAGAAAGCCAACGCCACGCGCCCCGAGATCGAACAGATCATGATCTGGAGCCCGCGTGACCTGCCTGAGGACGTGTTCGAGCGCGAACTCTACATCATCCGCCGCAAGATCGAGAAGGCGGCGATCGCCGCGCAGATTCCGGAGCTTTATCTGTGCTCGCTGTCCTGCCGCTCGATCATCTATAAGGGCATGTTCCTGGCGGCGAATCTCGCGGATTTCTATCCCGACCTCAAGGATGAGCGGTTCGTCTCGCGCTTTGCGATTTACCACCAGCGCTATTCCACCAACACGTTTCCCACCTGGCGGCTGGCGCAGCCCTTCCGCATGCTGGCGCATAACGGCGAGATCAACACCGTTGCCGGCAACATTAACTGGATGCAGAGCCACGAAACGCGGCTCGCCGCCGAGGGACTCGACGATTTCCTCGATTACGTGAAGCCGGTGGTGCAGGCCGGCGGTTCCGACACGGCGTCGCTGGACAATGTGTTCGAGCTGCTGGTGCGCGCCGGGCGCGACGCGCCGATGGCCAAGACGCTGATGATCCCGCCCTCGATCGGCAGCGACGCGACCATGCCGAAGGCGCATCGCGATCTGTTCCTGTACTGCAACGCGGTGATGGAGCCGTGGGACGGGCCGGCGGCAATCGCCGCCACCGATGGCCGCTTCGTCATTGCCGGGCTCGACCGCAACGGGTTGCGCCCGCTGCGCTACTCGGTCACCACGCAGGGCCTGCTGATCGTCGGCTCCGAAGCCGGCATGGTGAAGTTCGACGAGGACACCATCGTCGAGAAGGGGCATGTGGGGCCGGGCCAGACCATCGGCGTCGATCTCGACGCGGCCAAATTCTATCACGACCAGGATATGAAAGACATGCTGGCGGCGCGCCAGGATTTCGGCGCCTGGGTGAAGCGCATCGCGGTGATCGACCATATCGTGAAGACCGACGCGCCGGAGCCGGTGTTGTACGACGCCGAGGCGCTGCGCCGCCGCCAGCGCGCGGTCGGCTACACGATGGAAGAGCTGGAATTGCTGCTGCATCCGATGGTCGAGGATGCCAACGAGGCGGTCGGCTCGATGGGCGACGACACGCCGCTCGCCGTGCTGTCGCAGAAATATCGCGGCCTGCACCATTTCTTCCGCCAGAGCTTCTCCCAGGTTACCAATCCCGCCATCGACAGCCTGCGCGAAGCCCGCGTGATGACGCTGAAGACGCGGCTCGGCAATCTCGGCAACGTGCTGGATGAAGATTCCGAGCAATGCGATCTGCTGCAGCTCGACAGCCCGGTTTTGTCCACCGCCGAGTTCGAGGCGATGCGCCGCACGATGGGCAAGAATGCCTGCGTCGTCGACTGCACCTTCAAGGTGGCGAACGGCGAGGGCGGCCTGCGCCGCGCGCTTGAGCGCATCCGTCGCGAGGCGGAGGAAGGCGTGCGCATCGGCTGCACCCATGTGATCCTGACCGACGAGGCGATGGGGCCTGAGCGCGCGCCGATCCCGATGATCCTCGCCACCGGGGCCGTGCACACGCATCTGGTGCGCCAGTCCCTGCGCACTTTCACCAGCCTGAACGTGCGCACCGCGGAATGCATGGATGTGCATTATTTCGCCGTGTTGGTCGGCGTGGGCGCCACCACCATCAATGCCTATCTCGCGCAGGAAAGCATCGCCGACCGCCATGCACGCGGCCTGTTCGGCAAACTGTCGCTGAAGGACTGCGTCGGCCGCTACAAGAAGGCGGTGGATAAGGGCCTGCTCAAGGTAATGAGCAAGCTCGGCATTTCCGTGCTCTCCTCGTATCGCGGCGGCTATAATTTCGAGGCGATCGGTCTGTCGCGCACCCTGGTGGGCGAGTTCTTCCCCGGCATGGCCTCGCGCATCTCCGGCATCGGCCTGCCCGGCATCGCGCAGAAGGTGCTGGAGCAGCACAGACTGGCCTGGGGCGGCAATGTGGTACCGCTGGACATCGGCGGCATGTACCGCATGCGCCGCGCCGGCGAGACGCACGCGTTCGACGATAACGCGATCCATCTGCTACAAAGCGCCGTCGCCTCCAACAGCTTCCAGATGTACAAGCGTTATGCGGAGATGGTGCGCAAGCAGCCGCCCGTGGCGCTGCGCGACCTGCTGGATTTCCGCAGCGCGAACCGCACGCCGATTTCGGTCGACGAGGTCGAGAGCATCACCGAAATCCGCAAGCGGCTGATCGCCCCCGGCATCTCGCTCGGCGCACTGAGCCCGGAGGCGCACGAGACGCTCTCGATCGCCATGAACCGCATCGGCGCCCGCTCCGATTCCGGTGAAGGCGGCGAGGACCCGGCACGTTCCGAGCCGCGCCCGAACGGCGACAATGCCGCTTCGGCGATCAAGCAGATCGCTTCCGGCCGATTCGGCGTGACGGCGGAATATCTCAACAACTGCAAAGAGATCGAGATCAAGGTCGCCCAGGGCGCGAAACCGGGCGAGGGCGGCCAGTTGCCGGGCTTCAAGGTGACCGCGCTGATCGCGAAGCTGCGCCATTCCACGCCGGGGGTCACGCTGATCTCCCCGCCGCCACATCACGACATCTACTCGATCGAGGACCTGGCGCAGCTGATCTACGACCTCAAGCAGATCAACCCGCGCGCCACGGTCTGCGTGAAACTGGTCTCGCGCTCCGGCATCGGCACCATCGCGGCCGGTGTGGCGAAGGCGAAGGCCGATGCGATCCTGATCTCCGGTCATGTCGGCGGCACCGGCGCCTCGCCGCAGAGCTCCGTGAAATATGCCGGCATGCCGTGGGAGCTGGGTCTCTCCGAGTCGCATCAGGTGCTGATGCTCAACCGGCTGCGCCATACCGTGAAGCTGCGCACCGATGGCGGCATCAAGACCGGCCGCGACGTGGTGATCGCCGCCATGCTGGGCGCCGAGGAATTCGGCATCGGCACCGCCTCGCTGGTGGCGATGGGGTGCATTATGGTCCGGCAATGCCACTCCAACACCTGCCCGGTGGGCGTGTGCACGCAGGATGAAGAACTGCGCAAGAAATTCGACGGCTCGCCGGAGAAGGTGATCAACCTATTCTCCTTCATCGCCGACGACGTGCGCGGCATTCTCGCCTCGCTCGGGTTCCGCTCGCTGGCTGAGGTGATCGGCCGCACCGACCTGCTGCACCAGGTCAGCCGCGGCGCGGATTATCTGGACGATCTCGATCTCAACCCGATCCTCGTTCAGGCCGATCCCGGTCCGTATGCGCGCTACTGCACGCTGGAAGGCCGCAATGAAGTGCCCGAGACGCTGGATGCGCAAATGATCGAGGATGCCGCACCGTTCTTCGCCAATGGCGAGAAGATGCAGTTGCAATATGCCATCCGCAACACGCATCGGGCGATCGGCACCAAATTCTCGTCGCAGATCGTCGCCAAGTACCGCAAGGCGAAGCTGCAGCCGAACCATGTGACGGTGCGGCTGCGCGGCTCCGCCGGCCAGTCGCTCGGCGCGTTCGCCGTGCAGGGGCTGAAGCTGGAAGTGTTCGGCGACGCCAACGACTATGTCGGCAAGGGGCTGTCCGGCGCCACCATCGTGGTGCGGCCGGTGCCGTCCTCGAAGCTGAAGAGCAACGAGAACACGATCATCGGCAACACCGTCCTCTACGGCGCGACCTCCGGCGCGCTGTTCGCGGCCGGTCGGGCCGGCGAGCGCTTCGCCGTGCGTAATTCCGGCGCGGTCACGGTGGTCGAGGGCATCGGTTCCAATGGCTGCGAATACATGACCGGCGGCACGGTGGTGGTGCTGGGCGAAGTCGGCGACAATTTCGGCGCCGGCTTCACCGGCGGCGTCGCGTTCGTTTACGATCCGGAGCGGAAATTCGAGCTGCGGGTAAATCCGGATACGGTGCTGTGGCAACGTGTCGCCACCCCGTATTGGGAAGAGACGCTGAAAACCCTGGTCCAACGGCACGCGACCGAGACAGAAAGCCGCTATGCCGCCACCATGCTGAATGACTGGGAGCGCGCGCTGCCGCATTTCTGGCAGATCGTGCCGAAGGAATATGTTAACTATCTGGCAGCGCCGCTGAGCGAGGACAAAGCGGAAATCCGCGCCTGAGTGAAATAAGGAAGGCGAGGCTACTTTTTGTGAACAAAAAGTAGCAAAAAAACTTTGTTACGCTGGGCCGTGCTGGTTTCACCGCCACCGGCCTAGTTTCAGAGAAGTTTTTGCGCCGCTTTTTTCAAAAAGCGGCCGCTTTCTTCCTCTTCATGCAAAAGAGCGGTCTCACTTTCAGTGAAACCGCTCTTTTGGCATAAGGCGCCTATGCGAATCCTGTACCATCTGCCGCTCTCGCCCTATGCGCGCAAAGTTCGTCTGGTTCTGGCGGAAAAGCGCCTGCCCTTCGAACTGCGCGTGGAGAAAGTCTGGGAGCGGCGCCCGGAATATCTGGAAATGAATCCGGCTTGCACGGTGCCGACTCTGGTCGACACCAACGGCCTGGTCATTCCGGACTCGAATGCAATCTGCGAATATCTCGACGAGGCCTATCCCGACACGGCGCTGCTCGGCCGCACCATCGCCGAACGGGTGGAGACGCGCCGGCTGGTTGCCTGGTTCGACCAGAAATTCGCCGCCGAGGTGGCGCATAATCTGCTCTGGGAAAAGACCATGAAGCAGATGTTCGGGCTGGGTGCGCCGGATGGCGGCGCGCTGCGGGCGGGTTATACCAACCTCAAGCAGCACATGCTGTATATCGACTGGCTGACCGAACATCGGCAATGGATCGCCGGGACGCAGCTCTCGCTCGCGGATTTCGCCGCCGCTGCGATGATCTCCTCGATCGATTTCATCGGCGACATCGACTGGTCGGTCGCGCCGGCAGCCAAGGACTGGTACGCGCGCATGAAATCCCGGCCATCTTTCCGCTCGGTCCTGTCCGACCGCGTGAACGGCATGGCCCCGCCGCCGCACTACGCCGATCTGGATTTTTAAGAAAGGAAGCAGCCGCTTTTTAAAAAAAGCGGCGCAAAAATTTCTTTCATGCTGGGCCTGAGGCTATGTCAGCGCCAACACCCATGACCCAGCACAATAAAAGTTTTTTGCTTCTTTTTTTCAAAAAAGAAGCGCTTCCTTGCCTTGTTGTGCCTGCCAGGGAGACCAGCCTTGCCTGACCTGTTGATTTTCGGTTGCGGCTATTCGGGAACCGCCGTCGCGCGGGCCGCGCGTGATGCCGGCTTCACCGTGACCGTGACCGCGCGTGAACCCGCCCTGAAAAGGCCGGGGCAGGGCATCCAGGTCATCCCCTTCGACGCTGCGGTAAGCGCCATCGCCAGGGCCACGCATCTGCTCGCCACCGCTGCGCCGGGGGAGGCGGGCGACCCGGTGCTGGCGCGTTATGAGGGCGCCATCCGCGCCGCCGGGAACCTGCGCTGGATCGGCTATTTCTCGACCACCGGCGTTTATGGCGATCAAGGCGGGGGCTGGGTCGATGAGGATTCGCCACCCGCCCCAGGTTCCGAGCGCACAAGCCGCCGCGTCCAGGCCGAGGCGGCCTGGCGGAATTTTCCCGTTGCCGTCGATATTATTCGCCTTGCGGGCATTTACGGGCCCGGCCGCTCGATGTTCGACGATCTGCGCGCGGGCGCGGCGCGGCGCGTGGTGAAGCCAGGCCATGTCTTCGGCCGCATCCACCGCGAAGACATCGCGCATGGCGTGCTGGTGGCGATGCAGCGCAACGCCCCGCCCGGCGTGCAGATTTTCAATTTCTGCGACGACGAGCCGGCTGCCAGTGCCTACGTGGTGGTGGAGGCGGCGAGGCTCCTCGGAGTCGCCCCGCCGGATCCGGTGCCTTACGCCGAGGCGGTGAAAACCATGTCGCCCATGGCGCTGAGTTTCTGGTCGGAGAATCGCAAGGTCGCCAGCGCCAAGACCAAGCAACGGCTAGGCCTGACCTGGCGTTATCCTACCTATCGGGAAGGCCTGCGGGCGATTCTGGAGGCCGAAGCGCA
>Ga0310811_10002038_pt1 | contig 25155 bp, 25 predicted proteins | sample YCmetagenome_FD_207642 | JGI IMG/M metagenome (GOLD analysis project Ga0310811, IMG submission 207642) | Soil microbial communities from experimental microcosm in Duke University, North Carolina, United States - YC | ecosystem: Engineered > Artificial ecosystem > Soil microcosm > Unclassified ... | reverse complement strand
GGATCCGATTACAGCGACCGGAGCCGCTCCACTGCGTCGTTCGGCACAGAGAGCCGCTTGCGCGACGCGGTCGCGCCGGATTCGATGCGGATCGACGTCGGACCGACCCGCAGCGCCTTGCCCAGCACTTCGAGCAGCGCGCGGTTCGCCGCGCCGCTCACCGGCGCCGCGGTCACGCGGACGTGCAGCACGCCCTCGCGCACGCCGTCGATCGCCGATCGCGACGCACGCGGGATCAGGCGGACCGCGAAGTGACCCCGGCCGTCGCGCTCCTGGATCGCGAGATCGGGCATCAGAGCGCCGGCGGCAGGATCCGAAGGAGCAGCTGCTCCACGAGCTGCAGGAGGACGAGCGCGATGAGCGGCGAGAAGTCCATGCCGGCGCCTGTCGGGAGCGCTCGGCGGATCGGCGCGAGGATCGGCTCGGTCACCGAGAAGATGAAGTCGTTGAGCCCCCAGGGCAGCCGCGTCGGCACCCACGACAGGATCACCCGGCCGAAGATCGCGAGCGTCAGGCCGAGGAACAGGACATTGACGAACGCTTCGAGATACACGGCCAGGAGGCACCCGGCGCACATCGCCTAGCGCTCGGGCTTGGGCACGGGGAAGTCCAGGCGGTAGCGCGATGGGGTCGGCCCGGACTGGCCCTGGTAGCTCGAACCGAGCTCGGGGGAGCCGTAGGGGCGCTCGGCGGGCGACGACAGGCGGAAGAAGGAGAGCTGGCCGATCCGCATGCCCGGATAGAGGGTGATCGGCAGGTTGTTCACGTTCGACAGCTCGAGCGTGATGTGACCGTCCCAGGCCGGGTCGATGAATCCCGCGGTCGAGTGGATCAGGAGACCGAGCCGGCCCAGCGAGGACTTGCCTTCGACGCGCGAGACGAGGTCGTCGGGCAGCCGGATCCGCTCTCGCGTCGAGCCGAGGACGAACTCGTTCGGGTGGAGGATGAACGGCGAGTCTCCCACCTCGACGAGCTCGGTCACGTCGTCGAGCGGCCGGGCGAGGTCGATGTACGGGTGATGGCTCGAGCGGAACACGCGGAACCGATGGTCGAGCCGGATGTCCAGGCTCGCCGGCTGGATGCACCTCGGATCGAACGGGTCGATGCCGATGCGCCCGCGCTCGATCTCGGCGCGGATATCGCGGTCGGAGAGGACCATCAGCCCGTGAGGATACGAGCGCGAAGCTCCGGCCACGTGGCGACGACGAGGTCGGCCTCGGGCACCGGTGAGCGCTCGTAGCCCCAGAGCACCTGGACGGTGCGCGCGCCGGCGGCCCGGCCCATCCGCATGTCGGTCCGGGTGTCGCCCACGACCGCCGTGCGCGCCGCCGGCACACCGAGGCGATCCATCGCGAGGAGGACGAGATCGGGCGCTGGCTTGTGCCGGTCCGGCGGAACGCAATCGCCGCCGAGGTAGAGATCGATGTCCTCCTCGATCTCGAGCCCGCGCAGGATCCTCCGGCAGTCCGCGGCGCGCTTGCCGGTGACGGTGGCCTGGAGCAGGCCCGCGGCGTGGATCTCGCGCAGCAGCTCCCGGGCGCCGTCGAACAGCCGCGTCGCGGGGATGACCGTCTCGTCGTAGATCGTGCGGTACTCGGCGCGGCAGGCCATCGCGTCCTCGTCGCTCAGGTCGGGCCAGGCGAGCCTGAAGATGTCCTCGAGCGGCAGCCCGGTCATTCGCCCCACGACGTCGAAGTCGAGCGGCGCGCCGCCGCGTCGGGTGATCACGAGGTTCGCCGTGTCGACGACGAAGCGAACGCTGTCGGTGAGGGTGCCATCGAGGTCCCAGCAGACCAGCTGGATCGGGGCCGTGCTCAGCGCCAGCTCAACGCTTTCGCTTGCGGCCACCCACGACCGCGATCGGCGCCACCTCGATGGGGAGCTCGGTCTGCTCGGCGACCTTGCGGTCGCGCGACACCTCGCGGCGCCGGTCGAGCGCGGCCAGCTCGTCGCGCAGGGAGGTCAGGTCATCGAGCTTCGCGTACACGATCCGGAACCGGATGTAGCTCATCGGATCGACGTCGGCGAGCCGCTCGAGGACCATCTCGCCGATGCGCTGGGACCCGACCTCGGACACGCCGCTCTGCTTCAGCGTCGCCTCGATGTCGTCGATCAGCGCCCCAAGCCGCTCGGGCGAGAGGCTCTTGGACGCGGCCTTCTCGATCGCGCTCGCGAGCTTCCGCCGGTCGAACTCCTGGCGCGAGCCGTCCTTCTTGAGGACCTGGATCCGCGCCGACTCGCTCCGTTCGAACGTCGTGAACCGCGCCTCGCACCGGTCGCAGGCCCGGCGCCGCCGAATGGAGGCGCCGTCCTCCGCCTCGCGTGAGTCGATCACACGACTGTCCGGATTGCCGCAGCTCGGGCACCGCATCCGACACAAGATATGGGAGGACCGCCACTAAATCTAGTGGCCGTCACGTGACGGAGCGACCGTCTGCCTCCGTACTATCGGGCGCGTGCCGAGCGCGGGAGCGTCGACGTCGTGGCCTGCTGGAACCCTCACCATGCTGTTCACCGATATCGAAGGCTCGACCACGGCGGTCCAGGCGCTCGGGATCGATCGTTGGGAGTCCGTGCTCGAGGTCCACGGTCGCATCGTCCGCGACGCCCTCGCACAGCACGGCGGCACGGAGGTGCGCACCGAGGGCGACGCGTTCTTCGCGGTCTTCACCAGCCCGACCGAGGCGGTCGCCGCCGCGGCCTCGGCACAACGGGCGCTGGCTGCGGCGACGTGGCCCCACGGTGCCGCACTGCGCGTCAGGATGGGCCTCCACACCGGGGAGACCCGTCCGGCAAGCGCTGCGGCCGGCGCCGATTACGTCGGCCTGGAGGTCCATCGGGCGGCGCGGATCGCCGCGGCCGGCCATGGTGGACAGGTCCTCGTATCGGACACGACCGCCGCCCTCGTGCGCGACGATCTGCCGGCGGGGGTCGCTCTCCGTGATCTCGGGGAACACCGATTCAAGGACCTCTCCCGGCCGCGGCGGATCTACGGGCTCGTGATCGACGGCTTGGCCGACGCCTATCCACCGCTTCGGAGCCTCGACGCGACCCCGAACAATCTGCCGACGCAACCCACGAGCTTCATCGGACGCGAGAAGGAGCTCGCGCTGGCCCACACGCTCCTCGCGAAGAGTCCGCTGGTCACGCTCACCGGTCAGGGCGGCACCGGCAAGACGCGGCTGGCCCTTCACCTCGCCGCCGACAGCCTCCACGACTACCCGGGCGGCGCGTGGCTGGTCGAGCTCGCGTCGGTGACCGATCCTGCGGCGGTCGGGCCGGCCGTTGCGGCCGCGTTGCGGATCGGCGAGCGACCGGCGGTGGCGATCACCGATGCGATCGCCGAGTCGTTGCGCGACCAGCGGCTGCTCCTCGTGCTCGACAACTGCGAACACCTGATCGCGGCGTGCGCGGCGCTGGTCACCACACTGCTGCGAACGTGCCCGCAGCTCAAGATCCTTGCGACGAGCCGCGAGGCGCTGAGCGTGCCGGGCGAGTCGCTCCTCTCGCTTCCGTCGCTCAGTGTCCCGGCCGATGAACCGCTGCCACCGGTCGAGGAGCTGCACAAGTACGAGGCTGTCCGACTGTTCGTCGATCGATCGCTCGCACAGCTTCCTGACTTCGCGCTGACCACGGAGAACGCCGTGCATGTCGTGCAGATCTGTCGCCGGCTCGACGGCATCCCGCTCGCGCTGGAGCTCGCGGCGGCGCGGGTTCGGTCGCTCTCCGTCGCCGAGATCGCGCAACGGCTGGACGATCGCTTCCGGCTCCTCACCGGCGGCGGCCGGACGGTGGTCGCCCGACAGCAGACTCTGCGCGCCCTGATCGACTGGAGCTACGACCTGCTCGGCGAATCCGAGCGACAGCTGTTCCGCAGGCTCGCGGTGTTCCTCCGCGGCTGGACCCTCGAGGCGGCCGAGGCTGTGTGCGCCGGCGAAGGCCTGGAGGCGGCGGTGATCCTGGATCTGCTCGCGCACCTCGTGGACAAATCGCTGGTGGTGATGCAGGACCGCCCGGCCGGCGGGCGTTACGCGATGCTCGAGAGCGTCCGCGAGTACGCGCGCGAGAAGCTGATCGATTCTGGCGAGATGAAGCGGCTCAGGCAGCGACATGTCGAGTACTTCTTCCACATCGTGGTCGACGCCCCCCAATGGAATGTGGGCAGCTCAGCCGCGATGCGCGCCGCGGACGACTACGAAAATATGCGCGCCGCGCTCGAGTGGATCGAGACCGAACCGGACGGCAGCGACCGGGAGTTGCTGCTCGCGGGCTCGATGTTCGGTCCGGCCGTGGCGCATGGCCGTATCGCGGAGCTCCGCCGCAGCGTGACCAGGGCGCTGGCGCGAAGTGATCCCAGCGCCCGGACCATCGGCCGTGCGCGGGCACTGCTGGCCGCCGGCCTGCTCGCGGGCATGCAAGGCGATGGCACGGGTGACACCAGCCGCATAGTCGAGGAGGCTGTCGGACTGCTCCGCGAGCTCGGCGAGAAGCGCGAGCTCGCGTACGCGCTGCTCATGCGCAGTCGCGGCGCGTTCATGGATCAGGCAGCGGCCGATCGGGCGCTGGGCGAAGCGCGGGCCCTGCTCGAGGAGACCGGCGAGGTGTGGGGCCAGGCGTTCCTGCCCTTCATCCTGGGTGACGCGGCGATCGAGCGCGGCGACTACGCCGCCGCCCGACGCGAGCACGCGGAAAGCCTGGACCGGTTCCGCGAGATGGGCGACCTCCTCTACGCGTCGAACTCACTCCTCAGCCTCGGCCGGCTGGCATGCCTCGACGGAGCACACGACAGAGCGCGCGCCCTGGTCGGAGAGGCGTTGGCCATCCGCCGCGGTCGGTCAGGTGACACGCGCTGGTCGGTCGCGCTCGCGCTGAACAGCCTCGGCGAGGTCGAGCGCTGCGCGGGGGATCCGCCGGCCGGGGTCGCGGCGATCGAGGAGGCTCTCCGCTATGGCCGCGAGCTCGGCGACGACGCCTTGGTCAGCTGGTCGCTGCACAACCTCGGGCATGTCGCGCTGCATCGGGGCGATCTACGGACGGCGGCGGCCCGATTCCGCGAAAGCATTGCCATCCGGAGGCGCCCCGGCCCAAGCCCGAATTTCGCGGCCGGGCTTGCCGGCCTCGCCGCGGTCGGCGTACGCGCCGGCGCGTTCGTCGACGCGGCACGGCTCCACGGTGCCGTCGCCGCGATGCTGGACACGTCCCATGCCGTCCTCCCTCCCGCGGATGACCAGGTGCGGCGGGCGGATCTGGCCGCGATCCACGCCGCGCTCGATCCGCAGGCAGAGGTCGCGGCGTTCGACTCTGGTCGTGCCGCGACCTCCCCTGAGATAGATCGGATGGCCGCCGCGATCGCCATCGCGATCGCCGCCGAACACTGAGCTAGTGCCCGATGCCGAGCAGGAACAGCAGAATGATCAGCACGAGCGGGGCGCCGAGCAGCCACAGAAGAATGAGGATCATCGTTCTCTCTCCTTAAATGGTCGTGCGGCGGACGTCGCCGCCGGTGGTCCAACGATCGGTACGCCGGTAGTGCGCGATGCTGTCGAGACGCTCGCCGGACGCGACCCATGCGCCGACGACCGCGCCCATCAATCCGATGAGGATGCCCAGCACGCTGCCGATCGCCGCGTTGCGGATCGCGATCGCGGCATTCGGATCGACCGGTGCCGCGGCCGTTGGAGCCGGAGCCCCGGGCGGCGTCAGGTTGCCGAGGTAGCCGCCGGCGAACGAGTTCCCGCCGGCGAACGCGGCGAACCCCATGACGATCCCCATGAGCACGAGCCACGCCGCCACACCATGGAGGATCGCGGGCTCAGCGAGCCGAGCGCCGCTCATGCGGCCGGCGACCCACGCACCGATCGCGCTTGCGAGGAACGCGCCGAACACGCTGAACGCGATCGTGGCGAACGGAACGTCCGCCCACTTCAGGACGCGGGCGTCGACAGCCTTCTGGGCGCCGACGCCGAGCGCGATGAGACTGAACAGCGCAGCTGCGACGAGCATGGCGAGCGCACCGATCCAGACGGCGCTCCAATCGAGGTGCCATCCGGTCCAGGTCGTGTCCCAGTACGAGCGCCGGACGGCCGTGACGGGCCGATCCATCGGTCTGTCCATACATCTCCTCCGCGGTCACGGAAGACCGGTCTAGACGCGGTCGCCGGTGCCGCTGCTTTCCGGGCCGGAGATGCAGACCGGATGCCAGCCTGTGTGTCGATCGCACGCCGACGTAACGGAACGGCGGCCGGCCCTGGTGGGGCCGACCGCCTTCGCGATCGTGACGAACGTGTCGTTACCTCGCGGCGCGAGGCCGGCGGACCCGCTTCGCCCGAAAGGCGAAGCGAGCTTCACTTACTTGCGGCGCAAGAAGCTCGGTACCTCGAGATCGTCTGGCTCGTACTTCTTCTCGGACCGCGCCGGCGCCCCGTTCGTGACCGCCGCGGTCTCGCGCTCCGTGGCCCGCGGCTCGACCGTGCGACGGTACAGGGGCTGCTCGATGCGCTTCAGCGGCCGTGCCGGATCGAAGCCGGTCGCGATGACGCTGATCTTCACATCGTTGCCCATGCGCTCGTCGATGACCGAGCCGAAGATGATGTTCGCCTCGGGATCGGCCGCCGCATGGATGATCTCGGCGGCCTCGTTGACCTCGAAGAGGGTGAGGTCGGGGCCACCGGTGATCGTGAACAGCACGCCACGCGCGCCATCGATGGACTGCTCGAGCAGCGGTGACATGATCGCCTGGCGCGCGGCATCGGCCGCACGGGTCTCGCCGCTGCCGTGGCCGATGCCCATCAGCGCGGAGCCCGCGTTGGTCATGATCGTCTTCACGTCCGCGAAGTCCAGGTTGATGAGCCCGGGCACCGTGATGAGGTCGCTGATGCCTTGCACGCCCTGCCGGAGCACGTCGTCGACGATGCGGAACGCATCCACCATCGTCGTGCGCTTCTCCGCGACCTGCAGCAGCCGGTCGTTCGGGATCGTGATGAGGGTGTCGACCTTGTCGACGAGATCCTGGATGCCCTGTTCGGCGAGGAGCCGGCGCTTCGCTCCTTCGAACGAGAACGGCTTCGTGACGACGGCGACGGTGAGCGCGCCGATGTCCTTGGCGATCTCCGCGATGACCGGAGCGGCGCCGGTTCCGGTGCCACCGCCCATCCCGGCGGTGACGAAGATCATGTCAGCCTCTTTCAGGGCCTCGTAGAGCTTCTCGCTGTCGTCCTCGGCCGATTTGCGGCCGACCGACGGATCGGCACCCGATCCAAGACCCTTCGTGACCTTGTCGCCGATCCGAAGCTTGTGCGGGGCGTCGGACAGGAGCAGGGCTTGTGCGTCGGTGTTCACCGCGATGAACTCGACGCCCATGAGCTCGGCGCGGATCATGCGGTTCACCGCATTGCATCCACCACCGCCGACCCCGATGACCTTGATGAGCGCGAAATTTTCGATGTCCGACCGTAGCGGCATGAGGGGCAGCCTCCTTCGGAAGCATGTTCTCCATGTCGCTGCCCCTCCCCCGAGTGCGTACATGGGGTCTTATTCAGTTGTCGCGACTATACGCCTCAACTCAAGGGCTGCGTCAATGTTGCGGGTGCCGCGATGCGTTCTGCAGCGGCGCAGCGGTCAGCGACGAGCGGCGTTGCCGCGATGGGCCGTCCTCCCGGGCCACGCGCCAGGCGCGTGACCCGTTCATCGATCAGGGCATCAGGCCGCGGAACAGCTTGCCGATCCGGCCGGAGAGGCCGTCGAGGGACCGACTTCCGGTGCGATCGTCGTCCAGGGTCCAGTTCTTGGCACCCCAGAGCAGCAGTCCCGACGCCGCGGCGTAGGGCGGCGTCGAGACCTGGTCGGTCAGACCACCGAGGTTCTGCGGGCCGACCACCCGGGCGCTCATCCCGAGCTGGTCCCGGGCCGCGCGGTTGATCCCGTTCAGCATCGAGCCGCCGCCGGTCAGCACCAGGCCGGCCTGGAGCCGGTTCGTGGCGCCCGCGGCGGCGATCTCCTGCTGGACGGCCTCGAAGATCTCGTTCAGCCGGGCCTCGATGATCTGGGCGACCGTCCGCCGGGTGACCCCGTGGGCCACCTCCTCGCCGATGGAGGTGATCTGGACCACCTCGTCGGGATCGACGTCCACGGGCAGTGCGCTTCCCTGGCGCAGCTTGAGGCTCTCCGCGACCTCCGGCGTCACCCGGAGGACGATCCCGAGGTCGCTCGTGATCGATTTGCCGCCCATCGGGATGGTCGCGGCATGGGCGATCGAGCCGTCGTGGAACACCGCGAGGTCGGTGGTGTCGCCGCCGATGTCGAGGAGCGCCACGCCGAGCTCGCGATCCTCGTCGGTGAGCACCGCCTCGGCGGTCGCCAATGGCGCGAGCACGAGCTCGTCGATCTCGACTCCCGCGCGCTGGACGCACTTCGTCAGGTTCTGCACGCCGGACTGCGAGGCGGTCACGATGTGCGTCTCGACCTCGAGCCGGACCGCGCTCATGCCGATCGGGTCGCGGACGCCCTCCTGCCCGTCGACGACGTACCCGCGCGGGATGACGTGGAGGATCTCGCGCGTGTTCGGGATCGAGACCGCGCGCGCGGCCTCGATCGCGCGGACGGTGTCCTCGCGCGCGACGTCGCGGTGATGACCCGAAACGGCCACCATCCCCCGTGAGTTCTGGGAGCTGATGTGGTTCCCCGAGATGCCGACGAACGCCGACCGGACCTTGAAGCCGGACAGGCGCTCGGCGGCCTCCACCGCGGCCGTGACGGACTGCACCGTGCGATCGATGTCGATGACGACACCCTTGCGGAGCCCGTCGGACGGTGCCTGGCCGAAGCCGATGACGTCGATACCGCCGGTACGCGAGACCTCGCCGATGAGGACGCACACCTTGGTGGTACCGACGTCGATGGAGACGAGGACGGTCTGCTCAGGCACTCGGCGCTCCTCGGGTCAGTCTCTCCCGGTCCCCACCCGTCGTGCCGTACCGGCTCACAGGAAGTGTCGCCGGATGACGGCCACATTCTGGAATATCCGCCAGCCGAATGCGAATAGCGCGACCAGGTAGAGATCGATCCCGAGGCGGTCTCCGAGGAACGCGAGCCCCGCGGCCAGGAGCGCGTTCGTGTAGAAGCCGGAGAGGAAGATCCGCGTGTCGAAGTGACCCTCGAGCTCCGCGCGCAGGGCGCCGAGCAGCGAGTCGAGCGCGGCAAGGATGCCGACCGCCGTGTAGCGCGCGAGCTCGACCGGGAGGTTGAGCTTCAGCGCAAGACCGAGCAGGACTCCGGCCAGCAGGCCGAGAAGCGGAAGCCACATCTAGTGGACGGGGCTCGGCTGGACGGGGCTCGGCGCGGGCCGGCACGGCCCGGCCGCGCCGCGTGAAAACGCCATTATTGGGGGCTGAAGACGATGCGGTCCGGACTGCGCACGTCGACGTAGTCTAGCCGCCGGGTCGGGTTGTCCGAGAGCACTCGCTTCGCGTTGGCGAGCTTCTGCTCGAGGTCATCAGGGCTGCCAAACCGGATCTCCCACCCCGCACCCGATCGCACGACGAGACCCTGGACCGCGTCGACGTGCACCTCGGGCTTGGTCGCATCCGCCCGGAGCTCGCCGGGCCCGATGCGCGCGAGCCGGACCGCCCCCGCGACGACGGCCGGATCGACGCACCGGCCCCCCGCCGTGCCGGCGCAGGTCTTCGTCGCACCGCGGTCGTCGATGGCGCGGAGCGGTGGGGCGCCCTCCGCGTCGACCGATCCGAAGAGCACGCCGTCCGCGTCCACGTACCACTCCAGGCCACCGGTGACCCACCGTCCGACGGCGTCGCGTTCCACCAGATCGACGTGCGCCGCGTCCGGGAGTCCGATCCGGACCTGCGCATCCCGGACGGCAGGGAGGCGCAGGAGCGCGGCGCGCGCGTCGGCCGCGCTCGTGATGAACACCGGACGCCCGACCAGCCCGGTGGCCGCGATCACGGCCGCCCCGGACAGGTGCTTCGTCGGCCCCACCGAGACGCTCGCGATGCGCGGCGTCCCCGAGAGCGCGGTCGCGAGCACCCCGATGGCGCAGATGGCGGCCAGGGCCGTCCAGCCCGTCGGGCGGCGGATCGGGGGCAACCGCGAGCGGGCGGAGCGACGCGAGCGACCCGTGCGTGCCCTAGCGACGCCGTTGCTCCCGATCGGCGAGCGCCCAGCTCACGAGCCGGTCGACCAGCTCGCCGTACGAGATGCCGGCGACCTGGGCGGCCTTCGGGACAAGGCTGTTCGGGGTCATGCCTGGCATGGTGTTGACCTCGAGCAGCACCATGCGCCGACCGTCCCACATGAGGTCGCTGCGCGAGATGCCGCGACACCCGAGGGCCCGGTGGGCGCGGATGGCGAGGTCCTGCGCGCGCCCGGCGATCTCGTCGGGGATCGGCGCGGGGCAGACCTCGTCCGAGGCGCTCGAGTCGTACTTCGCGCGATAGTCGAAGAACGCGCGCTTCGGCACGATCTCGATGACCGGCAACGCCTGCAGCTCGTCGGCGCCGATGACGCCGACGGTGAGCTCGCGGCCCGCGATCCGCTCCTCGACGAGGGCGCGACGGTCATACCGCAGCGCCTCGGTGATCGCGGCCGGATAGTCCTTCGCGTCATCGACCATCGTGATGCCGACGCTCGAGCCGTTCTCGACGGGCTTCACGACGCTGGGTGGCACGATCGACGGCACGTCGCTCGCGCCGGTCACGACCTCACCGTCGGGAACGTCGAGCCCGTTCGCCTCGAGCACCGTCTTCGCCATCACCTTGTCCATCGCGAGCGCGGATGCGAGCACTCCCGAGCCGGTGTACGGGATGCCGAGCGTGTCGAGGAGGCCCTGCAGCTTGCCGTCTTCACCCCACGGGCCGTGGAGCGCGATGAAGGCGACGTCGATCCGGTCACGCCCGCCGGCGGGCATCAATGCCGCCGTCGCCGGCACGAGCGCCGATGAGGCACGCTGCATGAGCTCGCGCATCGCCGCCGGCAGCTCCCGGTCGCGCGCGGGCAGCGCTTCGGGCGTCCCTCCGCGTTGCGCGAGCTGTCGGCCGATGGCGCGCTGCTCGTCGGAAAGGGCCGCGTTGTCGGCCATGAGGGCGAGCGGGTCGAGCATGACGACCTCGTACTTGTCCGAGGGAAGGTGCTCGGCGATGCCCAATCCGCTGGCGAGCGAGATCTGGCGCTCGGCCGACGCGCCGCCCATCAGGACCCCGACCCGGATCCGCCTGTTCGTGGTCATTCCTCGTCCCACTCTCCCACGAGCTCGACCTCGGTGACGAGGTCGACGCCGAAGCGCGCCTTCACCTCGGCCTGGCAGCGCCGGATGAGCGAGCGGACGTCCGCGGCGCTCGCCGCACCGGCGTTGACGATGAAGTTCGCGTGCTTCTCGCTCACCAGCGCGTCGCCGATGCGCGTGCCCTTCAGGCCGGCGGCCTCGATGAGCCGGCCGGCGTGGTCGCCCGGGGGGTTGCGGAAGATCGATCCGGTATTCGGTTGCGCGAGCGGCTGCTTCGCGATGCGCTCGTTCGCGATCTCCTTGATCCGCCGCACCGCCGATGCGCGGTCGCCGGGATCCCCGTGGAACCGCGCGCGCACGACCATGGTCGGCGTCCCCTGCAGCGCGCTCGTGCGGTAGCTGTACTCGAGGTCGTCGAGGCTCGCGTTCCAGATGTCACCGTTGAGATCGAGGAGCCGCGCGTCGATCAGCGCGCTCGCGGTATCGGAGCCGAACGCGCCGGCGTTGCCGTGGACGGCGCCGCCGACCGTGCCGGGTACCGTCGCCATCCACTCGAGCCCGACGAGGCCGTTGCGCGCCGCGGCGGCCGCGACGCTCGCGAGTGGCGTGCCGGACGCGGCGTCGAGCACCGTCCCGTGGACCGAGACGTCGCTCCACGTGTTCGCGAAGACGACACCCCGGATCCCCGCGTCGGCGACCAGCAGATTCGTGCCTCCCCCGAGGATGAATGTCGGAAGCTCCGCCTCGCGGGCCACCCGGACCGCGCCGACGAGGTCGTCCTCGCTGCGCACGCGCACGAAGTAGTCGGCTGGCCCGCCGATGTGCAGCGACGTGTGCCGGCTCATCGGCTCGGCGCGCGCGCCGCCGAGCTCGTTCACGCCGGACTGCCGGCGGCGAGCAGGGCCAGGAGCCGCTCGCCGACCGGGCGGATGTCACCGGCTCCCAGGATGAGCACGATGTCCCCCGTCCGCACGCGCGCTGCCAGCTCGCGTGCCGCCGTCTCGACGTCCGGCGCGTACGTACCACGTGCCCGCGCGGCCAGCCGTCGCGCGTCACCGCCACCAGCCTGCTCACGGGCTGAGGCGAACGTCTCGACGACCACGCGCTCGTCGGCGGTCGCGAGGGCGGACTCGAAGTCGTCGAAGAAGGCCGCGAGCCGGCTCGGCGTGTGCGGCTGGAACACGGCGAAGAGGCGCGCGCCGCGCGCGACCCGCGGCCGTACGGCCGAGATCGACGCGCGCAGCTCCGAGGGGTGATGGGCATAGTCGTCGATCACGACCACGCCGCCTGACTCACCGAGCGGCTCGAGACGGCGGACGGTGCCATTGAAGGAGTGGAACGCGTCTGCGGCGGCCGACAGGGCAATGCCGCACGCGACCGCGGCCACCACGGCAGCCGAGCCGTTGAGCGCGTTGTGCGTGCCCGGAAATCGAAGGGTCACCCGCGCGCGGCCGGCAGGCCCCGCGAGCATGAAGGTCTGGCCGATGCCGGTGTCGATGCGATCGCTGAGCTGGTAGTCGGCGCCGGGGCCGAATCCGTAGCGCACCGTCCGCGGCGACGTCAGCGAACGCGCTCCTGGATCGTCGGCGCAGGCCACCAGCGTGGCCACTTGACCCGCGAACGTCCTGAACGCGCCGTCGTAGTCGGCCTTCGTGGGGAAGATGTCGACGTGGTCGTGCTCCACGTTGGTCACGATCGCGATCTCCGGCTTCAGGGCAAGGAACGTCCGGTCGTACTCATCGGCTTCGATGACGAGCGTCCGGTCGCGACCGGCGTACGCGTTCGTACCGAGATCGCGAAGCGGCGCCCCGCAGATGAGCGACGCATCCACCCCGCCCGCGCGCAGGGCGGTCCAGGTCAGCGCGGTGGTGGTGGTCTTGCCATGGGTGCCCGCGATCGCGACGACCCGCTCCCCGCGCGCGAGCTCACGCCAGGCGTCCTCCCGCTTCCACACGAGGATCCCGGCGTCGAGCGCGGCACGCACTTCAGGATTCGATTCGCCGTAGGCGCTCGACCGCAGCACCACGTCGGCGCCCTTGGTGTGCGCGGCGTCGAACGACCGGTGCACCGTCGCGCCGTCGCGGGCGAGCGCCTCGGCGAGCTCCCAGCTGCCGGTGTCCGAGCCGCTGAGGCGGTGCCCGCGCGCGAGCAGGATGCGCGCGACCGCGGACATGCCCATGCCGCCGATGCCGACGACGTGGATCCGCACTACGGGCACCCGCCGAGGGCCAGGATCGCGCGGGCGATCGTCGCCGCCGCTTCGGGGCGGCCGGCGGCCTTCGCGTTCGCGGCCATCCGCGCGAGCCTCCCCGGATCGTCCAGCAGCCCGGTCACGACCGAGACGAGCCGGTCGCCGTCGAGGTCGCTCTCGGGGAGGATCACGGCGGCGCCGAGCTCCGCGGCAGCGCGGGCGTTCGCGGCCTGATGGGCGTTCATCGCCGCCCCGAACGGGACCAGGACCAACGGCACGCCGAAGGCGAGCGGCTCGGCGATCGAGGAGGATCCCGCCCGGCCGACCACGAGGTCGGCTGCGGCGAGGGCGGCGCCCATCTCGTCGTGGAGGTACCCATGCGGCTGATAGCGCGGGCGATCGGCCTCCGGCAGCAGCGCGCGGCCGGCCTGGGCCCGCGCGAGGTGCGCGGGTCCGGTGTGATGGATCACCGACGCGCGGCGCACGAGCCGCGTGAGCGCCGACTGCGTCGCCGAGTTGATCCGCTCCGAGCCCTGGCTGCCCCCGGTGATGAACACGACCGGCCCCTCGGCCGGAATCCCGAGCGCGCGCCGGCCATCGGCCTTCGTCCACCGCAGGAGCGAACCGCGGACCGGATTGCCCGTCACGGCGGCGCGGGCACGCGGCACCGCCGACCGCGCAGGTTCGAAGGTCAGGCCGATGCCTGATGACCATCCGGCGACGGCGCGCAGCGCGCGGCCGGGGATGGCGTCGCCGACCCAGAGATAGATCGGCACGCGCAGGAGCCGCGCGGCGAACAGGACGGGCAGCGAGCTGAAGCTGCCGCTCGTGAGGGCGACATCTGGCCGGAAGCCGATCAGCTGGACGAGCGCATCGATCGCCGCGACCGGCAGGAGGAGCGCGTGCAGCACGAGCGCGAGCCGGGAGTCGGGATCGCGTAGGGACGGCAGCGGCGTCGCGTGGAAGGCGATGCCCGCCGTGCGGGCGAGATCACCCTCGAGACCGCGCCGTCCACCGATGAACCGCAGATCGACGGCCGTCAGCGCGACGAGCGCCTCCGCCACCGCGAGCAGTGGGCTGACGTGCCCGGCGGTCCCTCCCCCCACGAGGAGCACCTTGCACCGGCGCGCGGTCGTCCGCGCGCGCGACCGCTTGCCGTCCAACGTTCAGCAGGATACCGACGGCAACGAGACCGACGCAGATGGACGAGCCGCCGTACGAGATGAACGGGAGGGTGATCCCGGTCATCGGAAGGAGCGCCGCGACGACCGCCATGTTCACCCAGGCCTGGAACACGAGCCACACGGTCACGCCGGTCGCGAGCAGCGTGCCGGTCGCGTCCGGCGCGGAGAGCGCGATGCGAACGCCCTTGAACGCGATCACCAGGAACAGGACCACCACCGTGAGCGTCCCGAGCAGCCCGAGCTCGTCGCCCAGCACCGCGAAGATCGAGTCCGTGTACGGCGCGGGCAGGAACCCGAACTTCTCCTTCCCCGCCCCAAGGCCCTCCCCGAGCGGCCCACCGAGCGCAAGGCCGTAGATGGATTGGATCGTCTGGAACCCGGCGCCCTGCGGCTCGCTCCAGGGATCGAGGAACGTGGTGAGCCGCAGGAGTCGGTACGGCTGCACGACCGCGACGGCGGCGACGCAGATCGTGGCGAGCCCGCCGAGCGCGCCGAACTCGACCAGCCGGGCACCGGCGACGAAGTACATCGCGAGGCCGATCGCGACCACCACGATCGCGGTGCCGAGGTCCGGCTCGGCGATCACGAGCGCGGCGACGAGCGCGAGCACCGTGACGAACGGCACGGTCACCGACCAGCGGCCGACGAGCTCGCGCTTCGCCGCAAGCCAGAACGCGAGATACACCACGAGCGCGAGCTTCGCGAGCTCCGCCGGCTGCAGCCCGGCGAACGACGAGATCCTCAGCCAGCGCGATGCGCCGCCGACACGGGTCCCCACGCCGGGCACGAGGACGGCCGCGAGGAGCAGGACCGCGATCGCGAGCCCTGGCAGCGCGAAGTGCCGGTAGCGGTGGTAATCGATCCGCGCGACGACGAGCATCGCGGCGAGGCCGATCGCGACCCACGCCGATTGCTGGATCAGGAAATAGCGCGGGTCGTCCAGCGCATCGAGCGCCTTGATGCCGCTCGCGCTGTAGACCATCGCGAGCCCGATCCCGAGCAGGGCGAGGATGACCGAGAGCAGCATGAGGTCGTATCCGGTGTGGGTCGGCAGCCGCAGACGCTTCATGCGCCGGCACCGGCCTGCTCGCGCGCCGCCGTCCGGAAGATCTCGCCGCGCTCCTCGTAGGAGGAGAACATGTCGAACGAGGCGGCGGCCGGCGAGAGGAGCACGACGTCGCCCGGCTCGGCGAGCGCTCGTGCCTTCCGCACCGCGTCCGGCAGCGTCGCGGCGTGCTCGACGGGCAGCGGCTTTCGCGCGGCTCCGGCCCGCTCCAGGGCGGAGCCGATCTCGTCCGCGGCCTGGCCGATGAGCACCGCTCCGCGCGCATCGCGCACGACGGCACGCGCGAGCTCGCCGTAATCCGCGCTCTTCGAGACGCCGCCCAGGATCACGACGGACTGGCGGCCGTACGCGGTGAGCGCCGGGATCGTCGCGTACGGCGTCGTCCCCTGCGAGTCGTTCACGTACAGGATCCCGTCGGCCTCCAGCACGACCTCCAGCCGGTGCGGCAGGCCTCCGAAGGAGCGCAGGGCCTCCGCGATGTCGGCCGGCGCGATGCCGTGGATGCCGCCGACGATCGCGGCGGCCAGGGCGTTCGAGACGTTGTGCCGGCCGGGAATGCGCAGCTCGCGCTCGTTGAGCAGCGGCGTCGTGAGCTGGCCGTCGACGAGCGCGAGCGTCCCGTCGGAGTCGCGATAGGCGCCGCGCTTCGGCCGCAACGTCTGCGAGTACCCGCGGACCTCCGAGGCCGCGCCGGTCTGCAACGCGACGGACGTCGGATCGTCCAGGTTCAGGACCGCGATGTCGCGCGGGCCCTGCCAGGCGAGGATGTTGCGCTTCGCGGCGACGTAGGCGTCCCGCGTGCCGTGCCAGTCGAGGTGGTCCTCGAGGACGTTCGTGACGACGGCCACATGCGGGCTGCGGCCAAGGGTGTCGAGCTGGAAGCTCGAGAGCTCGAGCACGACGATGTCGTTCGCCGCGATCGTGGGGAGGACGTCGATGATCGACGTACCGATGTTCCCGCCGGCGATAACGCGCCTTGGCCCGTGCCCGAGGATGCGCGTGATGAGGCTGTAGGTCGTGCTCTTGCCCTTCGTCCCGGTGACGCCGACGATCGGCGCCGGGCACAGCCGGAAGAACAGCCCCATCTCGGTGAGCACCGGGATCCCGCGTTGGAGCGCCCGCTGGACGGTCGCCGAACGGGGACGGACGCCCTGGTTGATGAACACGAAATCCGGATCGGCCAGCGCGGCGTCGTCGCTCGATGGCCCGAAGATGAGCTCGGCCGGCGTGTCGCCGAGCCGCCCGATGCCCTCGCTCAGCTTCTCGCGCGGGAGCGGATCGCTGATCGTGACGCGTGCCCCATTCGCGACGAGGAACCGGGCGATGCCGGCGGTCGCCCGGCCCTTCCCGAGGCCGACGATCGTGACCCGTCTGCCGCGGAAGTCGTCGGGGCCGACATCGGGATCGAAGACGAGCGTCATCGTGGCCGACCGATGATGCCGAGCCCGGTGCCGTTCTGGCCCTTGTCGCCGCGATAGCTCCACACGTCGGCGCCACCGCTCTGCGTGCAGACGTCGCAGCGTTCGATGGTCCGGACGCCGGCCTGCTCGAGCTGCTGCGCGTTCGCGGACCAGAGGTCGAACACCGGGCGGCCGTCGGGGCCGGCGAACAGGACGTCGGCGCTGTCCGCGCCGAGACGCTCCCGGATCGTCGCGGCGCGCGTGTCGTCGATGACGTAGCAGCACGGGCCGATCGACGGACCGATGGCCGCGACGAGGCGTCCGGGGTCCGCGCCGTTCCGGACGAGCGTCTCCACGAGCCGGACGGCGATCCGCTTGCTCGTGCCCTGCCAGCCCGCGTGGGCGGCGCCGATCGGCCCGCCCGGATCGGCAACGAGGATCGGGACGCAGTCGGCCGCGGCGACCCCGAGCAGCAGGCCGGGCGTCGCCGTCCACATCGCGTCGGCCTCCGGCCAGGGGGTGCCGACGTCATCCGCGCGCACGACCGTGTCGCCATGGACCTGCTTGAGCCGGACCACCCGGTCGAAGCCGAGCCGCTTCGCGAGCGCCTCGCGATTGCGGTCCTGCTCCTCGAGCGCGTAGACGCCGCCGGCCATGCTGCCGAGCGCGCGCGTCGTGAAGCCGGCGACCAGCCCGATCCGCTCGAGCGCCCCGGATCGCAGGACGCCATCCCGCTCGACCCAGGTGTCCTCGAGCAAGGTCACTTGACGGGTGTCGCGAACGCGAGGATCGCTGCCACGATCCCGGCGAGCGCTCCGATGAGCCAGAACCGGATGGTCACCTTCTCTTCGGGCCATCCGATCAACTCGAAATGGTTGTGCAGTGGAGACATCCGGAAGATGCGTTTGCCGCGCAGCTTGAAGCTCCCGACCTGCAGGATCACCGATACGGTTTCGGCCACGAAGATCACCCCGAAGACGGGCAGCAGCAGGACGAATCCCGTCGTGAGCGCGACGATCGCGAGTGTCGCGCCGAACGCGAGGGAACCTGTGTCGCCCATGAACACCTCGGCCGGGTGAACGTTGAACCACAGGAACGCCAGGAGCGCGCCGACCATCGCCGCGCAGAACACAACGAGCCACGGGTAACCGCGAGCGGCGGCGATGAACGCCACGGACAGGAATGCGAAGACACATGTCCCGCCACCAAGGCCATCCATCCCATCCGTGAGATTCACGCCGTTCGAGGTGGCCATGATCACGAACACGGCGACCAGCACGAACACGATCGCGCCGACCTCGACCTCGCCGACGAGCGGGAAGAAGACCCCGGTCACCGCGAAGTGCCGCTGGATGTACACCGCCGCGACGACGGCCACGCAAAACTGCCAGACGAGCTTGTGCCGGCCGCGGATCCCGAAGCCGTACCGCACGTTGACGAGGTCGTCGATCGCGCCGAGGAGGCCGACGGCGAGGAGCGCCCCGAGCGGCACGATCGTCTGTGGGACGAAGTCGGCGCGCTGCGCTTCCGGAAGAACGGCCAGCACGATGAGCCAGAGCGCGGTGACGACGACGATGACGAGGGCGCCGCCCATCGTCGGCGTTCCCTGCTTCACGTGGTGCGTCGCCGGTCCCTCTGGTCGGATGTTCTGACCGATCCGGAGCCGGCGGAGCAGGCCGATGTACGGACTGCCGAGCAGCAAACCGACCAGGAACGCGCTGAGCAGCACGCCGAGCGCCAGGATCGCCATCTAGGCCGGAGCCTCGGTGCCCACGAGGGCGTCCGCCAGCTTGTCCAAGGCGAGCGCGCGCGAACCCTTCACGAGGACCGTATCGCCCGGACGGAGGAGCTGGCGCAGCCGCACGAGCGCCTCTCCGCCGTCGGTGGCCCGCTGCACGTCGCGCAGCCCGTTGCGCTCGGCGGCCGCGGCGATGGTCCCGGCAAGCTCGCCGACGGCGACGAGCGCGTCGGCGCTCGACGCGACGTCCGCGCCGACGGCCTCGTGCGCGCCGACCGAGAGGCTGCCGAGCTCGAGCATGTCGCCAAGCACCGCGACGCGCCGGCCGCGCACGCCACGCAGCACCGCCAACGCCGCGTGCACCGCCGCGGGGCTCGCGTTGTACGAATCGTCGATGACGACGAGGCCGGGCGCGCGGCGCACGCTCATCCGGTGGGCCGGCCGCTCGAGCGTCGCGAGGCCGACGGCCGCCTCATCGAGCGGCACGCCGAGCACGACCGCCGCGCCGATGGCCGCGAGCCCGCTCGTCAGGAGGTGCCGTCCGGGCAGCGGCAGGTGCGCTTCGGCGTGCTCGCCCGATACGTGCGCGACGAAGCGGATCCCGTCGAGCCCCGCGTCGCGGACGTCGGTGGCGCGGATGTCCGCCTCGGCCGACTCGCCGTACAGGAGCACCCGCGCCCTCGTGCGCGCCGCCATGCCCCGTACCCGCGGGTCATCCGCGTTGAGAAGCGCGACCCCGTCCTCGGGCAACGCTTCGACGAGCTCGGCCTTCCCGCTCACGATCGCCTCGACGCTCGGCGTGCGCGCGAAATGGACCGGGATCTCGGGGATCGTGGTGACGATGCCCACGCGCTGGCGCACGAGCCGCGAGAGATCGGCGATCTCGCCGGGGACGTAGAAGCCCAGCTCGATGACCGCGACCTCGTGGGTCGGCTCCTGACGGAGGAACGTGAGCGGCACGCCGATCTCGTTGTTGTACGAGGCGATCGTCCGCAGCACGCGGTAGCGGGCGCCGAGGGTCGCCGCGGTCGCCTCCTTCGTGGTCGTCTTGCCGACGCTGCCGGTGATGGCGACCGCCGGGATCGGCCGATCGTCGCGCACCGCATCGGCGACCGCGCGCAGGGCCTTCTGCGCGTTCGGCACCTGGACGAGCACGGCACCCTCGGCGAGGTCGGGAACGTCGTGCTCGACGACGGCGGCCGCCGCGCCCCGGGCAAGCGCGTCACGGACGAAGTCGTGGCCATCGCGCTGATCGCGGAGCGCGAAGAAGCACTCACCGCCCTCGATCAATCGAGAGTCGTAGGCACCGCCGCTGAATCGCAGAACGGGGTCGGGGCTCCCGCGCACCACCCGGCCGCCGCTCGCGGCGAGGAGTCGTTCGAGCGTGAACAACGCCGTCGATGCTAGGGCTCCGCGGATCTTTCAGGGCCTGCGGTCCGGCTGGATGCGCGCGTAACGGAGGATGTCCTGGGCGATGCCCTTGAACGCGTCAGTGGCCGTCACGGTGCCGAGCAGGCGCGAGTTGGGCTTCTCGAGGACGACGAGGACGACGTACTTCGGATCATCGGCCGGGAAGAACCCCGCGAACGAGCTCACGTACTGATCGTCGACGTAGTTGCCGTCCGGACCCGCGATCTGTGCGGTGCCGGTCTTTCCCGCGACGCTGAACCCGGGGATCGAGGCGTTATGCGCGATGCCGTCGTCGACCGTGGCCAGGAGCATCTCGCGCAGCGTCGCCGCCGTCTCGGACGTCACGGCCTGATCGACGGCGACCGGCGCGGTGCGGTGCTCCCCGTCCGCATCGCGCCGGCTCGCCACCACGTACGGTCGGTACAGCGTCCCGCCGTTCGCCAGGGCCGCGTAGGCCATCGCGAGCTGCAGCGGTGACGCGCTGACCCCTTGACCGAACGACGCCGTGCCGACGTCGACCGGATACCACTCGGCGAGCGGCCGCACGGTGCCGCTGACCTCGCCGGCCAGGTCCACTCCGGTCGGCTTCCCGAAGCCGAACCGCGCGAAGTAGTCCGCCAGCCGCTGCGCGCCGAGCTTCTGCCCGACCCACGCCGCGCCCGCGTTCAGCGAGCGCTCGAGGATCTGGCTCACGGTCGTCGGCCCGTACGCCTTGCCGAGGGCGTTGTTCAGCCTGCGCCCGCCGACGACGGTGTAGCCGACGTCGTTGTACCAATCCGTCGGCTGGACCACCTTCTCGTTCAGCGCCGCGGCGATCGTCACGGCCTTCATCGTCGATCCCGGCTCGTACGGCCAGGCGATCGCACGGTCGCGAAGTGCCTCGGGGTCGGCGACCCGGACCGCGGCCGGGTCGTACGTCGGCGCAGAGGCAAGGGCCCGGATCGACCCGTCGGTGGGGTCGACCACCAGGACGGAGCCGCTGGTCGCGTGCTCTTTCTTCATCGCCGCGGCGAGCTCGCGCTCGGCCGCCGTCTGCGCGACGAGGTCGATGGTGAGGGTCAGGTCGACGCCGTTCCGCGGCGCGACGGCCTCGCGGAGTCCGACCGCGAGATCGCGATTCGCCGGATCCCGTTCGACGACCAGGCGGCCATCGGTCCCCCGCAGCTGCGCGTCGTAGTAGCCCTCGATACCGGTCACGCCATCGCCGTTGTCGTTCACGAAGCCGAGCACCGACGCGCCGATCGCGTCGTTCGGATAGAGGCGCTTGGGTTCGTTCTGGAATCCGAGGCCCGGGATGTTCAGCGCGGCGATCGCGCTGGCCGTCGCCTCGGGGAGCCAGCGCTGCACGTAGAGCCACTCGGCGCCGGAGTCGAGCGCCGCGCGGATCGGTCCGGGATCACGGCCCAAGAGCACCCCGAGGGCCTGGGCGGCGGCTGGTTTGTCCGGGACGAGCTTCGGCAGCGCGTAGAGCGATCGGAGCTCGACGGTGGTCGCCAGGATCGCCCCGTTCCGATCCCTGATGACGCCGCGATGCGCCGCGACCACCAGGTCGCTGCGGACCTGGTCGGTGGCTCGCGCGAGGAGCTCGGCCCGGCCGAACGTCTGCCAGTACGCGAGCCGGCCGGCCAGCACGAGGGACGCGATGGCGAACAGCGCGAACAGCAAGCGGAGACGCCGGGGCCGTACCGTCTGCACCCTTCCTCCGTCGCGCGCGAGCTTGGGTCAGCGCTTCGCGATGAGCGTTTGCGCGGGGATCACCGGCACGTAGCGGGCGCGCACCATGCCGAGACGCTGAGCGTCGGTCGCGATGCGCGCGGGCGAGTCGAGCCGCGCGCTCTGGACCTCGAGGAGGGAGTTCTGCCGGCGCAGCTCGTCACGCTGGGCCGCCAGCTTCTGCACGTCGTATCCGGCGACCGAAAGCGCCGTCGTCTGTGACACGTACACGAGTGCCAGCGCGAAGCAGAACACGATCGCGGCGATGGCCGCCCCGAAGATCCGGAGATCCCATGAAGCGGCACGCACCGCGGCCGGAGCGCGACCGACGATCGTCCGGGACCGGGGGCGCGCGCTGACCGCGACGGCGTGTCGGGAGCCGCGGGAGCGGCGGGCTGAGCCCGCCGCCGACGGACGCCAGGTGCGTGAGTCCCATTTCGGGGACGCGGAAACAAGCCGGACCGCCTGGGACGCGATCACGAGCCGAGCTTCTCGGCGACGCGAAGCCTGGCGCTGCGGGCGCGCGGGTTGCGCATCGTCTCGGCGTCAGCCGCCATCAACGGCCGACGGGAGACGACGCGCAAACCCGCGCGGTGACCGCAGACGCAGGTGGGGAGGTGGGGAGGACAGATGCAATCGCGCGACTCGCGGGCCATGAACTGTTTCACGGCACGATCCTCGAGCGAGTGGAACGCGATGACCGCGAGCCGGCCGCCCGGGCTCAGCACCTGCATCGCGGCCTCGAGGCCTCGAGCGAGGTTGGCGAGCTCGTCGTTGACGGCCATGCGCAGCGCTTGGAAGACGCGGGTGGCCGGGTCGATCTTGCCGGGCCGCCGCGTCTTCACGCCCGCCACGAAGCGGCCGAATTCGTCCGCGGCGATGAACGGACCCCGGGCCCGGCGGCGGACGATCGCGCCCGCGACGCGCGCGGCCTCGGGCTCCTCGCCGAGCTCGGTGAAGATCCGCCGGAGGTCGCGCTCCTCCCAGGTGTTCACGAGGTCGGCCGCCGTGAGCTCGAGCCGCGGGTCGGACCGCATGTCGAGGGGGCCTTGGGCGCGAAAGCTGAAGCCACGGGCGTCGTCGGCGAGCTGGATCGACGAGAGGCCGAGATCGAGGAGGACGCCATCGATGCCGATGAAGTCGTGCTCGCGGGCCACCCCGGCGAGATCCGCGAAATTGGCGTTGACGAGGACGGCGCGATCGCCGAAGCGCGCCAGCTCCCGTCGCGCGATCGCCAGAGCCGCAGGGTCGACGTCGAGCCCGAGAAGCCGGCCATCCGGCGCGGTGCCGTCGAGGAGAGCGGCGGCGTGGCCTCCCCCGCCGACCGTGCCGTCGAGGAAGCGGCCGCCTTCATGGGGCGCAAGCTGGGCGAGTACTTCGGCCAGGAGAACCGGCTCGTGAGCCCTCCCATCGCTAGATCCCGAGGTCCGCGAGGCTGTCGCTGATCGACCCTTCGACCTGGGCGAGACGGGCGTGCCAGCGGTCGGGCTCCCAGAGCTCGAGCCGGTCGTTCGCGCCGATGACGATCGCGTCGCCGGTGAGCCCCGCGTACTGGCGGAGGTGCGCGGGGATGCTGATCCGGCCCTGGGTGTCGAGGTCCGCTTCGTGCGCTCCCCCGACGAGGAAGTGGACGAAGGTCTGGACGGTCCGGTCCGTGCGCGGTCGCTTGCGGATCTCGGCGTTGATCGCCTCCCACTCACTGGTCGGGAACACTGCGAGGCACTCGTTGGTCCAACGCGTCACGACCGCTCCTTCTTTGAAGCGGGCTCTGAACTTTGCGGGGACCGCCAGCCGACCCTTCTCGTCCAACGCGTGGGAGAATTCGCCGGCAAAGTACGTTTCCAACTCGCCTGTGCGCCCTTCCGATTCCGGGGCCTGCTGGTTCCCCACCAGTCCCCACTACTCACCACGCGGGTGCACTTTGGCGCCACCCGAGCGTGCTGTCAATAGGCCGGACGCTGTTTTTCAGGGCGATGCGATGTTGAGACCACTCATCGAATGGATGTTCCATCCGACGCGCGACGGGTCGCTTAGCTCGGCAGCACTCGATCGACGAGATCTTCGACGCGACGGCTCGCGCGTTCCACGATCGACTTCGGCCGGCCGGGCTCGTGTTCGCCGAACCACTCGAGCACCGATGCGCCCCAGGTGAATCCACCGCCGAACGCGACGAGCAGCACCTTGTCGCCGCGGCGCATCCGGCCCTCGGCCGCGGCCTCGCAGAGCGCGATCGGGATGGATGCCGCTGACGTGTTGCCGTACTTCTCGATATTCACGAAGACACGCTCCATCGGGAAGCGCAGGCGCTTCGCGACGCCCTCGATGATCCGGATGTTGGCCTGGTGCGGGATCATCAGCTGGATGTCCTCGAGGCGAAGGTTGGCCTCGGCGATCGCCTCCTCCGCCGCGTCGGCCATCGACTTCACCGCGAGCTTGAACACCTCGCCGCCGGCCATCGTGATGAAATGCTGGCCGAGCTCCACCGTCTTCTGCGACGTGGGGTGGCGCGCGCCGCCCGCAGCGACCATGAGGAGCTCCCCCTTCGAGCCCTCGCTGTGCAGCACCGCGGACTCGATCCCGACCGACGCGTTCGACGCTTCGATCACGACCGCGCCCGCGCCGTCGGCGAACAGCACGCAGGTCGAGCGATCCTTCCAGTTGAGGAACCGCGAGAGCGTCTCGGCGCCGATGACGAGCGCGTTCTGGTGCGTCCCCGAAACGACCAGACCGCGGGCGATCGCGATGCCCGAGACGAACCCGGTGCAGGCCGCCTCGATATCGAACGCGCCGGCGCGCTCGGCGCCGAGCGCGTCCTGGACCATGCAGGCGGTCGCGGGAAACAGGTAGTCGGGCGAGCAGGTCGCGACGATGACGAGGTCGAGGTCCTGCGCCCGAAGGCGCGCCTTCTCGAGCGCGGACCGGGCCGCGCGGAGCGACATGCTGGACGTCGTCTCGCCGTCGGCCGCGTAGCGGCGCTCCTTGATCCCGGTCCGGCTCGTGATCCACTCGTCGGAGGTATCGACGATCTTCTCGAGGTCGAAGTTCGTCACCACCCGCGCCGGCGTGTAGTAGCCCCAGCCGGTGATCACCGCGTTCTGACCCATGCCGCTACGCCTTCGTGTCGCGCTCGACGCTCGTGCGCCGACCGGAGTCCTCGAGCATCCCGCTGACGCCGCCCTCGTACGACTTCAGGAACTCGTGGGCGTCGAGCACCTCGTCG
>Ga0310811_10002036_pt1 | contig 25168 bp, 22 predicted proteins | sample YCmetagenome_FD_207642 | JGI IMG/M metagenome (GOLD analysis project Ga0310811, IMG submission 207642) | Soil microbial communities from experimental microcosm in Duke University, North Carolina, United States - YC | ecosystem: Engineered > Artificial ecosystem > Soil microcosm > Unclassified ... | reverse complement strand
GGTCTATCGCCAGTCGATCAGCGAGTTCTTCCTGATCGTCGCCACCGCGGCATCGATCATCGTGCTGCCGATCGAGCAGGGCGTCGCGGTCGGCATCGCGCTGTCGCTGCTGCATGGTATCTGGAGTACGACGCGGGCAAGACTCATTCAATTCGTTCACGTGCCGGACACCACGATCTGGTGGCCGGCCAATCCGAACGCGCCGGGCGAGTGCCATCCTGGCGTCGCCGTGGTAGGCCTGCAGGCGCCGCTGTCTTTTCTCAACGCGCAGAATTTCCGCGCCGACGTGCTCGGGGTCGTGAAGGCGTCGACGCCAAAGCCGCGGCTGCTGGTGTTGGAGGCCAGCGGCATCATCGAGATCGACTTCACCGCCGCGCAGACCCTGCTCGACCTGATCCGCCAATGCCGCGCCGAGGGCGTCACCGTCGCGATGGCCCGGCTGGAATCGACGCGGGCGCAGCAGGCGTTCGAACGCTTCAGGATCCACGACGTGCTGCCAAGGGACCATATCTTCTTCAGCGTCGATGAAGCCGTTCGCAAGCTGGGCAACGGCCCTGCCACGGCGAACACGCCTCTTTGAACCTACTACTATACTCATAGTTGACACCAACTCGGAACGCGGTATTATCTACTATGGTTCTAGTAGGAACGGTGGGATGGACGTCCAGTTCACGGATCGGGAAATCGACGTCATGGAGGTGCTTTGGGAGCGCGGGCCGTCCCTTGTCGCGGAAGTTCAGGCGGCACTCAGCGACGAACTGGCGTACACCACCGTGCTCACTATCCTGCGGACGCTCGAAGGCAAGGGATATGTGAGCCGCGCGCCGGAGGGCCGTGGTCATCGGTATTTCGCCGCCGTAAAGCAGGCGGCCGCGCAAAAAAGTGCCCTGCAGCATTTGAAACGCAAGCTCTTCAAGGGATCGGCCGAATTGCTCTTCGTCCATCTGGTTTCGGATCAGAGGCTCAGCGAAAAGCAGATCCGAAACATGCGCAAGCTTCTGGAAGGAAAGTCGGACACGGGGGAGACCTGAATGTTGTCCTGGATGCTTTATTCCATTGTCGTGAGCTTGCTGATGGGCTTGGCCGCCCTCGCGCTTGAGCAGTCCGCGCAGATTCGACAAAGGCCGTCGCGTTGGCTGTGGGCCATGTGTATGGTCGCCTCTCTCGCGATCCCCTTCGTCCCTTCCAATGTGTCGGTGCGGCTCCCGGAAACACCGCTTGCCGACCGGGCGACATCGTCCGAAATACCCGTACCGCCGCAAACGACAGCAATCGAATTGTCGCGGATCACGTTGCCGATCATTGGCACCGATCAAGCCCCGTTATCTCATGGCATGTCCGCGCTGCTGGACTGGAGCTGGCGCATGGCTTCCATGGCCGTCGCGCTGGTCATCCTCGGCAGTGGCGCCCATCTGTCGTGGAGGCGACGTCACTGGGAGCGCGGCCTTATGGCCGGGACGGCCGTCTACATATCCGAGGATTCCGGTCCCGCCGTCGTCGGGTTCCTGCGTCCAGACATTGTCGTCCCGCGCTGGCTGACAAAATCATCTCCCGGCGACCAGGAATTAGTGATCGCGCATGAACGGTCCCACCTCCGCGCGTACGACACCCAACTGCTGACAATCGCCGTCTGCCTTCTCGCCTGCATGCCTTGGAACCCAATGCTGTGGTGGCAACTGCGGCGGCTCCGTTTGGCCATTGAAATCGATTGCGATGCGCGGGTCCTGAGCCTTGGCTACCCCGTTGCACGGTATAGCGAGACCCTGATCGCCGCCGGCGAAAGGCAGTCTGCAGGTTACGTCATGACAATGGCCGGATACGGATCGAAATCTTTCCTGGAGCAAAGGATCCACAATATGCTGAGGAAGAAAACCAGACACGCTTCCGTGCCGGCGCTGGCCTTGGCCTGCCTCGGCGTTGGCCTCGCCGTTTGTGCGGCCGAAGTCGCTCCCCCCAAGGCCGACGTCGCCGGCAAGACTGCGTCCCAGGAAATATCCGCAGATCGCCAATTGCTCCAAGCCGATGGACAGCCGGACGTCCAGGCTTTGCGCGGCCAAATTCTCCAGATGCAGGCCGAGAGCATCGCCGACAAGCTTGGTCAATTCATCAAGGAGAGTCAGAATCAGATCGGCTGGATCACGCAGTTGCCGATAACGGACTCCCGGCATCGGTTCGATGCACTGCGGCTTCTACGCCAGGTTCCTGCTATCACCGAGCTGTCGCAACTCGATGCCGAAGGCAAGGAACTCCTCAAGGTATCGCGTTTGGCCATGGACGTCGTCGGCAGCGGCACCGACTACTCCAAGGAAGCGAAATTCACGGAGACGGTAGCCAAGAAAATCTATTACGGGCCGGTGTACATGCGCCGCGAGTCGGAGCCCTACATGACCATGGGAATGGCCGGTAGGCGGTATGACGCGGGGGCGAGCATCGTCGAACTCAATCTCAAGCCAATGTGGGACATTGTGCGACAGACCAGGATCGGCGAGCACGGCGTCGCTTACGTCGTTGATGACGAGGGACGCGTCATCGTGCATCCAGATCTTAAGGTGGTTAAGTCTCTGCGGGATGTGTCATCTCTTACCCAGGTGCAGGAGGCCCGCACGACAAATTCAACCGGGTTAGTTCGCACCGCGCGCGACATGAACGGCCAGGAGGTTGTGGCGGCGTTCGCGCGCGTCGCGGGGCCCGGCTGGCTGGTATTTGTGGAGTTGCCGATCGGGGAGTGGCCAAAGAATTGACGCGACCAGGTGCGGCGATCCACTAGTCGCAAGCCTCGCGAGGTCTGTTCTGGAGGCTATGCCGGACGTGCCGCGGAAGGGGGCAGACTCCCGAGTTTGCCGCAAAATTGATTGATCGACGGAAGCGCCCTCCGCTTGCCGCGCAGGCGCAGTTGTCGGGCAGATTGCTCGCATTGGACACCTAAGTCACCAGCCCGGTTCTGCACGCCGGCGAGAGGTGCGACATCGCGCCGCGTCAGACGCCTCGCGGGTCGACGTCCGGGTTCGAGGCTACGTACTCGATATCGCCATGGGCAATGCCGATATCGTGCAGGTCGCGGTCGTTCAGGCCGTACAGGGCGGCCCGCATCTTCGCGCGCCGGGATGCCTGAATGATTTTCGACGTACGCTTCGATTGATCCGACCAAGACCGATGCTGTCATGTTTCTGGACCCTGGCCGTAAAAAATCAAAAAAATCGAAACGTCAGGAGAATGTGTTTGCCAAGACCCAATTCGGACATCCCGCTTGAAACATAAACCCCGCCGAAGCGGGGTCTTGACGCAAGCAAACCCGGTATGGTTGTAGAATCAGGCGCGCGACATGCACGCCTTGATGAAGGCACGCTTCTTCATCAAATGAACTCCGAATTGCTGCTCTGACGCCTCCTTCTTGCAGGCCTTCTGCTTCACAAGCATTTCTTTGCGCGCAGATGGGCTGATCGTAGCCATCCCAGCCAGCGCCGGTGTGGCGACGACGAAAACCAGCGCTGCTACGGTAGCAACCTTTCCAAAGTATCTCATAACAAATCCCCAGGTCGGTGTTATTCACCGAGTCGATGTTAGGTCATTCGCCCAGGAAGACAATTCCGATAAACTGCGCGCTGCATAAACAAATAGCGTTCGATGCACAAATTGAAATCAAGTTGCTCGTTTGGAGTGCTGATAAGAACTTGCGGCAGTTCGGCAGAACCGAGCGAACAAGAACTCTCGATCACCAAGCGTCAGCGCGCCGGCAAGGCCCGGCCGAATTCCCGAATGTCGGCATCGGCACTTTTCGGACATGCCGGAATGTCCGACTTGAGTCCGCCATGCGCTGCACAGCGGACATGGACCGGGCCTCGTGTTCTGGACCGGTCCGCGTGTATCCGGGGCAACAAAAAAGCCCGCTCCGACTAGATTTCGGTCCCGCTGCCCTGCAGATAGCCCTTGATCCTGGGGTTCGGCATCACGACGGAGGCGACGAAGGCAATGGCGCACATGAAGGTGACGTACCAATAGAAGTTGGTTTCCACCCCGCTGTCCTTGAACCAGAGCGCGACGTATTCGGCAGAGCCGCCGAAGATCGCGTTGGCGATGGCGTAAGCCAGGCCAACACTCATCGCGCGCACTTCCGGCGGGAACATCTCCGCTTTTACCAGGCCACTGATCGACGTGTAGAACGACACGATGGCGAGCGCCGTGACGATCAACCCGTACGCCGCATAGGGGCTCTTGACATCGCCGATGGCGTACATCAGCGGCACCGTGCAGACGGTGCCGAGGCCGCCAAACAACAGCATTGACGTCTTGCGGCCGAAGCGGTCTGAAAACGCGCCGAACGGCGGCTGCAGGATCATGTAGGTGAACAGTACCGCGGTCATCACGACGTTCGCGGTGCGGTCATTCATGTGCGCGGTGTTGATCAGATACTTCTGCATGTAGGTGGTGAACGTATAGAAAATCAGCGACCCGCCCGCGGTGTAGCCGAGCACAATCAGGAAAGCCCTCGTGTGGTGCGTGAAGATTTCGCGCAAGGAGCCGGCTTCCTTGCGCGCGCGGGTCTCAGCCGATGACGTCTCGGTGAGCGATGCCCGCAGGAACAATGCGACCACCGCGAAGACCGCGCCGATGAAGAATGGGATGCGCCATCCCCAGGCTCTCAGTTCGGTGTCGGACAGCGCCAGCTGAACGATCAGGACCACCAGCGAGGCAAGCAACTGCCCGCCGATCAGCGTCACGTATTGAAAGGAGGCGTAGAACCCGCGCTTGCCCGGCAGCGCCACCTCGCTCATGTAAGTGGCGCTGGTGCCGTACTCGCCGCCGACCGACAGCCCCTGCACCATGCGCGCCAGCAGCAGAAGCACCGGCGCCGCCGCGCCGATGGTCGCGTAGGTCGGCAGCATGGCGATGGCGAGGGAGCCTGCGCACATCATCAGCACCGAGATCATCATCGAGTTCTTGCGGCCGTATTTATCGGCGATGAAGCCGAAGATATACCCCCCGATCGGCCGCATCAGGAAGCCGATCGCGAACACCGCCGCGGTTTGCAAAAGCTGAGTGGTTTGATTGCCCTTGGGAAAAAACGCCGGCGCAAAATACAGCGCCGTAAAGGCGTAGGCATAGAAGTCGAACCATTCGACGAGGTTGCCCGACGAACTTCCGAAGATTGCCCAGATTCTTTGGCGGCGATCGGCGCGATCGTCCGCCAGCACTGCGGCGCCGATCATCGGAACGTTTCCTCACAAGGTTTCTTGTTTTCCGAGATGTAACCCAGAACCGGTGATCTCACAACGGTTTTGGGGCCGGCAGCGCTTCACTGCCGAAGGCCCGGATGCTCCTTAAGCAGTTCTTCGCCGATCGTTTTGGACTGGATGGCGCGAAACAGCGGTCGTGCCGTCCTGGTGTCGTTCGCCTTCAGGCACAGCTCGACGATCTGGCGCACGGCGACATCCCGCAGCAGATCGTCGGAAATCCTGATGGCGATCTCCATCGCGACTTTCGCGGCGCGCTCATAGCGCTCGACCTCGGGCCCTAATTTCCTGTGCGAACGATCAGCCGAACCGGCGATCTTTTCGGCGATGGGCGCGGCGGCGCGGCAGATCTCCCGTATCCTGTGCGCGGCCTCGATATCGCCGATCGGCCATTCGATGGCATCGTCCCAGACTTCAGCCTGTTTGTTCCTGTTGAACCATCGCATTGCAACGTCTTCAAATGAGGGAACGCATGGAATCCGCAGCCGGCACGTTCCACAATTCAAACCATGCCACCCGGCGACGAGCATCTTCGTCCGGGGAAATCCGTCGATGGTGATATTCCGGCAACAGCAGCCTGAAAATCCTCAGGCGAACCGGGTCATTCGCGAGCGCGAGGCTGCGGGCTGCGTACGGGTCCGGCTATGCCGATCGCCTTGGTCCGATCGCCTCGAACTGCGCCTTCTGCTCATCGCTCAGCGTGGCGTAAAAATCCTCGAGTTTGGCGCGTACCAGCTTGACCGCCTGTAACATCGTATCCAGACGCCTGGCCATGGCGGTGAACCGTGCGGGGGGTGTCAGGGCTTGCTCAGGCTGGCAGGCCGTTCTCAGCGTCTCGGCAGCCTTGGTGCTCGCGTCTTGCAGTGCGGCGAGGCTGGCGCGCTGGCTGTCGTTCGGGTGCAACCGCGCATCGATCTCGCCGGCCGGCCATTCCAGGGCGGTGGGCTGCTGCGCAGTGCCGCAACCGGGAGCAACCGGCGCCCTGGCATTGCTCGCCTTGCGCTGATCCTCGGCGAGCGCGTTGAACCGGGCTTTCTGCTCGTCATTCAACAACCCATAGAATTTTTCCAGCGGCGGCTGCACGGTGGCGACCGCGGATATCATCGCCTCGATGCGCTGCTGCATGGCCGCAAGCCGGCCCGGCGCCGTCAATACGACCTGCGCCGGGCACGCGGCACGAATGGTCTGGGCGGCGGCGATCGATGCGTTGCCGAGGTCGTCGAGCGCGGCGAATTGCGCTTCGGTCGGCTGTACGGCGCTCTGGATTTGATCGATCGGAAGGCCGGCGATATTGCGGCTGTCGTCGCCGCACATCTGCGCCAGCGGCGCGACCCTCGCCTGCCTTCGGCCGGAAGGGCGCGGCGCCAAGTAGCCCGACAGTTCGTCATAGCCGTAAGGCGCGAATATTCCGGCGTAAATGTCGGGGTAGCCGTAGTCCCAGAAGCCGATGCCATCTCCCCAGATCGCATAATCATAGATGTCGTGATAGGCGAACGGCCAGAACAGCGGACCAACCCAGCCATATCCGCCGTTGCCGTGCTGCCACCACCCGCTTCCGCCACTGCCATAATGCCAGCCTGCCACCGCAAGGCCGGCCGCGAGATGGGCGCGCGCCGCGGGATTGCTGAGCAGCCGGCCGCTTCGCGCACCGCCGTGCGACAGCGAATTCATCGCGTTGTGGAAATTTCTCGGCCCTACCGCGGCGTTCCGGACCTGGCCGAAATTTCGCCCGCTGCGTCCGGCAAAAGCACGATTGCCGTGAACACCGCTTCGCGAAAATGAACGGGATATTGCATGGCCCCCGCCGCCGTGGTGCCCGCCGCCAAAGTGCCCGTGGCCGCCGCCGCCGAAATGGGCGCGACCACCGCCATGGCCGCCGCCGTGGCCACCACCGCCATGGCCTCCGCCACCATGGCCGCCACCGCCGCCTTTGCCGATCGCCACGCCCGACAGCATTGTCGCCAAAGCGATGACCGCAATTCCGATGGCCGGTTTGAACATGGCAGTCTCCCTGCGCCAGCTGCTATTGCGCCGTTACAATGACGCAGACAGGAGGCGAAAGTTCCACCCCCAAGGATGAACTGTCGGAGGATTTTTGCGGGCCAGCCCGAGAATTCGTCATCTCGCAATTCGAGGCGGTGGGAGTCCTTGAAGTGCCTGCTGCCGGCGCCCGTTGCCAGAAGGTCAATGTCATCTGGTTGATTTTGACCCAGATCAACACGGGCCGCCGGACGTTTGTCATGGTGTTTGCCTTGACGGCTCCCTGTGGCAGCTCGATGAGCGAGGTGCCCTTGGTGCATGAGCTTCCGGCGGAAACGAACATGTTGGTGCGGCACAAGTTTACAATGCTGGTAGCCCTTGTCGGCATTACGGCGATGGGGACGCTGGCGCTCGTGCTCCAAGGCAATATCGATGGGTTGGGAGAGCGGCTGGAGTCGCTTCATGCCGATGCGTTGGTACCAATGCACGAGGCGCAGAAAATGGAAAATGCGCTGAATAGAATGAACCGTATTACCCTGGAGACTCTGGTCGGCATCAAAAAGGAGGCCGCGGCCAGTGAGGGACTGAAGAGCCGGACCGCGTTTCAGGCTGGATTGAATAAATTCGAGAACGAGTTCAGTCTCGCCAGTCAGCCGGCGATGCAAGGCCTTCTCGCCAAATATGGCGCACTGCAGTCCCAACTGGCACAAGAGAGTGCTGCCGTGGCGGAAATCAGGCGCGACTTTCCGCTGGCCCTGGCCGGCGCGGACGAAATTACCGATCTGGCAAGATCCGGCAAGCTCGATGAAGCGAACTCTCGTTACGGCGGGCTCGGTGTTCTGTTCGACCGGCTTTCCAGCGCCACCGATGTACTGTTCCTGTTGCAGGTAGAGCAGGGCTCGTTCGCAAGCCGGGAGAATGGTGCGGCGTTACGCGCGACGACGACGCGACTATGGACGACCGTGGCTATCCTGCTCGTCGTCGGTATTCCCATTGTGTACTTCGCCGCCACCGTCTTGCTCCGTCCTTTTCGTCTGTTGGAGGCCGGATCCGAGCAAATCGCCAAGGGCAATTATTCCCACACCGTGCAAATCAGATCGGCCGACGAATTCGGACGGCTGGCGAGCGCGATTAACGTCATGTCCCGGGAAATCGAGGAAGCGCACGGCAAGCAGGTATCGTACGGCATTCAGCTCGAGGCGACGGTTGCCGCCCGGACCCGGGAACTGGAGCGCATGAAGGTTGGCCTGGAGCATGCTGTAGCCGAGCGAACCGAGCAGTTGAATTCCACCAATGCCAGGCTCACCGAGCAGTCGGCGGAACTGTCCAGGCACAACAAGGAAATTATTCTTTTCGATCGTTCCAACGAGTTGTTGCAGGCTTGTCAATCGGAGGCTGAAGCGTGCTCCATCATTTCCCGTATGGCGGACGAGTTATTCCAGGGTGATAGTGGTGCGCTCTACCTGACCAACGCGTCCCGCAACATACTGGAGGCCAGCGTGACATGGGGCGAAGCACCGCCCTCCAATTCGACGTTTTTGCCGGGCGAATGCTGGGCCCTGCGCAGGGGACAGAGCCATGTCGTTCGCTGCAACGAGGTTCGTTGCAAACATGTGGTCGAGACCGGTTGCGCGTCGATGTGCGTGCCTCTGATTGCCCAAGGCGAGACTTTGGGGGTGCTCCATATTCTCGTTGATCCCTCGGTCAAGGAGCTGGCCGAACATCAATTGATCGAGAAGGCTCGGCTGGCGAAGAGCCTAGCGGAACACGTGGGACTGGCGATCGCCAACCTGAAGCTGCGCGAGGCCATGCGTAACATGTCCGTCCGCGATTCGCTCACGGGCCTGTACAATCGTCGCTACATGGATGAAACGCTAATTCACGAGCTGCATCGCGCCAAACGGAACGGCGAGCAGGTGGCCGTCTTGATGCTCGATATCGATCACTTCAAGAGATTCAACGACAGTTTCGGACACGAGGCCGGGGATGCCGTTTTGCAGGAGCTGGGGCGTTATCTCAGATCTTCGACGCGCGGAGGCGATATTGCCTGCCGCTACGGCGGGGAGGAATTTGCGCTGATCCTGCCTTCGTCGACCCAGCAAGAAGGCGCGCGCCGTGCTGAGGAAATTCGCCAGGGCGTCAAGCTGCTGACGTTGGTGGACAAAAAGCGCAGTCTCGGCGAAATCAATGTTTCACTTGGAGTCGCGGTTTTTCCCGATCATGGGACGGAGCCGGCGGCCCTCCTGAAGGCGGCCGATTCGGCTCTGTACCAGGCCAAACGCAGTGGCCGCGATCGAGTGGTCTTGTTTGGACGAGAACCGGCTGAGGTAGCCCTTGTCGAAACCGAGGCGGCGTGAGCGTTGCTGAGGCAGTCCAGCTCTCAAGATGTGACGGCCAACGAGCGCGCGCCCTGATCAGGCTGCCGGCACGATCTTTCCGGGGTTGAAGATACCTTGCGGATCGAGCGCCTTCTTCAGCGCGCGCATGGCCTCGATCGCCTCGTCGCCGAGCTCGGCCTTGAGGTATTTCTGCTTGCCCTGCCCGATGCCGTGCTCGCCGGTGCAGGTGCCACCCATCGACTGCGCACGCTCGACCAGCCGATGCATGAAATCCTCGCCGCGCGCCATCTCATCGGCGTCGTCGACGTCGCACGCCAGCGAGCAGTGGAAATTGCCGTCGCCGACATGGCCCACGATCGGCGACAGCAGACCGAGCCGCTTCAGATCGTCTTCGGTCTCGGTGACGCAATCGGCCAGCCGCGAAATTGGCACGCAGACGTCGGTCGCCACCACGCCCGCACCGGGCCGCAGCGCCTTCACCGCCCAATAGGCGTCATGCCGGGCCTGCCAGAGCCTGGTGCGGTCCTCCGGCCTGGTGGTCCAAGCGAAGTCGCCGCCGCCGCACTCGGCGGCGATCTCGGCGAAGTTTTTCGACTGCTCGGCAACCTCATTGGCGCTGCCGTGGAATTCCAGCAGCAGCAGCGGCGTCTCCGGCAGCGTCAGTTTCGAATAGACATTGCAGGCGCGCACCTGCTCGGCGTTGAGCAGTTCGATGCGCGCGACGGGAATCCCGGTCTGGATCGCCAGAATCGTCGCCTGGCAGGCGCCGCGCACGGTCGCAAACGAGCAGGCGGCGGCCGCAATCGTTTCGGGAATCCCGCGCAGCTTGATCGTAAGTTCGGAAATGATGCCGAGCGTACCCTCGGCGCCGACGAACAGATGCGTCAGATCGTAGCCGGCGGAAGATTTCTTCGCCCGCGTGCCTGTCGTGATGATGGCGCCGTCGCCGCGCACGACCTTGAGCGCCAGCACGTTGTCGCGCATGGTGCCGTAGCGCACCGCGTTGGTGCCCGACGCGCGGGTCGAGGCCATGCCGCCGAGGGAGGCATCGGCGCCGGGATCGATCGGAAAGAACACGCCCTGGTCGCGCAGATTCTCGTTCAGCGCCTTGCGGGTGACGCCGGGCTGGATCACGCAGTCGAGGTCGTCGGCGTGTACTTCCAGCACCTTGTCCATGTCGCGCAAATCGATGCAGATGCCACCGGCGGGCGCGTTGACCTGGCCTTCAAGCGAGGTGCCGGTGCCGAACGCGATCACGGGAACGCGGTGTTTGGCGCAGATCCGCACCACATCCTGGATATCGGCGGTCTCGTGCGCCATCACGACAGCATCGGGCGGCTGGGGCGGCAGCCAGGTGGTGGTATGGGCATGCTGTTCGCGCACCGCTTGCGAGGTGATCAGACGGTTGCCGAACCGCGCCGCAAGCGTCTCAACGGCGCTCGCCAGCGCTTTCGGCTCCGGCCGCTTCAAATCGCCCGATACTATCGTGCCCACGCAGAATTCCTCCCGGCTTTGAGCCGACCGTGGCAAAGGATATATGAGGGGTCAAGAGAGCCGAACGATCAAGGGAATGGATGATGACGACCGCCGCGCCTGCCAGAAGTACCATCACGGATACGCCGCTGCCGCCGGCGCCATTCGTGTCCACGGTGATGCAGATCGAACCGCAATGGATCGATTACAACGGCCATCTCAACATGGCCTATTACAACGTGATGATGGACCGCGCGATCGACCAGATGTGGCTGCATCTCGGCATCGGGCCCACCTACATGAAGGAGCGCCACGGCTCGACCTTCACCGCCGAATGCCATGTGCGGTATTTGCGCGAGATCCATCTCGGCGATCCCGTGCAGGTCACGGTCTATCTGCTCGCGGCCGACGAAAAGCGCATTCACACCTTCGAGGAGCTGCGTCATGCCACCGAGGGCTGGATCTCCGCTACCTCTGAGAACATGACGATTCATATCGACATGAACGCCCGCAAGACCGCACCGTTTCCGCCTGATATCCGCGCCCGCATCCAGGCGGTCGTGGATTCTCATGCGGCCGTGCCACGTCCCGAGGGCATCGGCCGAAAGGTGGCGATGCCCTCGAAATGATCCCTGCGAGCCGCTAGAGCTGCGTGCGCCCGCGCGCCAGGCCCACCACCGCCGACACCAGGAACAGGATGATGGCGATGAAGAAGATCGCCTTGGCGATTTCGATGGAGACGCCGGCAATGCCGCCGAAGCCCAGAATGCCTGCGATCAGTGCGACGATCAAAAACGTAACGACCCAACCCAGCATGACACGACCTCTGTTTGGTTTCGATCGGCGCGAAACGATCGCGCCGTGGCTTGCAGAAACAATCCGGCGCGGAGGCGATGGTTCCTGGGTGCGAAACCGGGAAAATTTGCCGATTCGGCGGAACAAAATCGTATGTCGGGTGCGAAAAACGCTCCCCGGAGGCCGTGGGATAAAACCTGTCAAAACGTCCGGACAGGGCCTATATGGCCTATAATCCCTGCTATGAAGGCTCCCCTTCAGCGCCCCACGGTGCCATCGTGGGGACAACACGATTCGAAGATGACCGAGCCAAGCAAACTGCCGCATCACGGCGTTCCCGAGCACCAGCCCGCAGCTGGCGGCATCGCCGCGCGTGCGCGGGCGGCGGCGGTCCCGCAATATCTTGCCGGGCTTAATCCCGAGCAGCGCGAGGCGGTCGAGACGCTGGACGGCCCGGTGCTGGTTTTGGCCGGCGCCGGCACCGGCAAGACCCGCGTGCTGACCACGCGCATCGCCCACATATTGAGCCAGGGCCGGGCCCGGCCGCATGAAATCCTCTCGGTGACCTTCACCAACAAGGCGGCGCGCGAGATGAAGCTGCGGCTCGGCCAGATGCTGGGCCAGGCGGTCGAAGGCATGCCATGGCTCGGCACCTTCCACTCGATCGGCGGCCGCATCCTGCGCTTCCACGCCGAACTGGTGCAGCTCAAATCCAATTTCACGGTGCTCGACGTCGACGACCAGGTGCGGTTGCTCAAGCAACTGCTGCAGGCCGAGAACATCGACGACAAGCGCTGGCCGGCGCGGATGCTGGCCGGCCTGATCGACGGCTGGAAGAACCGCGGGCTGACCCCCTCGCAGGTGCCGGCGGGCGAAGCCGCGGTGTTCGGCAACGGCAAGGGCGGCAAGCTCTACGCCAGCTATCAGGAGCGGCTGAAAATCCTCAACGCCGCCGATTTCGGCGATCTGTTGCTGGAGAACATCCGCCTGTTCCGCGAGAACCCGGACGTGCTGCGGCAATATCAGGGCCGGTTCAAGTTCATCCTGGTCGACGAATATCAGGACACCAACGTCGCGCAGTATCTGTGGCTGCGGCTGTTGTCGCAGGCGCCGTCTTCCACCTCGCCCCGCTTGCGGGGAGAGGTCGGCGCGCAGAGCGCGCCGGGTGAGGGGGAGGCTCCACAGATCGCGCTCGCGGAGAGAGCCCCTCACCCCGACCCTCTAAGAGCGAACTCTGCTCGTCTCGACCCCGTAAAGAACGGGGAGAGGGAGCAGATCACACCGCCCTCGCCTCAACCTCCCGCCATGACCGCCCCGAAAAACATCTGCTGCGTCGGCGACGACGATCAGTCGATCTATGGCTGGCGCGGCGCGGAAGTCGACAACATCCTGCGCTTCGAGCACGATTTTCCCGGCGCCAAAGTCATCCGGCTCGAGCGCAACTACCGTTCCACCGGCCACATCCTCGCCGCCGCCTCGCACCTGATTGCGCACAATGAGGGCCGGCTCGGCAAGACGCTGCGCACCGAGGACGTCGACGGCGAAAAGGTCACCGTCACCGGTTCCTGGGATTCGGAAGAGGAAGCCCGCGCCATCGGCGAGGAGATCGAGGAGTTGCAGCGCGCCGGCGACAATCTCAACGAGGTCGCGATCCTGGTGCGGGCCTCGTTCCAGATGCGCGAGTTCGAAGACCGCTTCGTCACCCTCGGCCTGCCCTATCGCGTGATCGGCGGTCCGAGGTTCTATGAGCGCGCCGAGATCCGCGACGCGCTGGCTTACTTGCGCGTGATCAACTCGCCGGCCGACGATCTCGCCTTCGAGCGCATCGTCAACGTGCCCAAGCGCGGGCTTGGCGACGCCACCGTGCAGATGCTGCACGACCACGCCCGCAAGCGCCGCATTCCGCTGTTCGAGGCCGCCCGCAATGTGGTCGAGACCGACGAGCTGAAGCCGAAGGCGCGCGGCTCCTTGCGCGATCTGATCCTGCATTTCGACCGCTGGCGCGCCCAGCGTGAGGTGACCGCGCATACGGAATTGGCCGAAATCGTGCTCGACGAGAGCGGCTATACCGAGATGTGGCAGAAGGACCGCTCGGCGGACGCCGCCGGACGGCTCGACAACCTCAAGGAGCTGGTGCGCTCGATGGAGGAGTTCGAGAACCTGCAAGGCTTCCTCGAACACATCTCGCTGGTGATGGACCGCGACGCCGGCGCCGAGGCCGAAGCGGTGTCGCTGATGACGCTGCATTCGGCCAAGGGGCTCGAATTCGACAACGTGTTCCTGCCCGGCTGGGAGGAAGGCCTGTTTCCGAGCCAGCGCACGCTCGACGAACAGGGCCGCGCCGGCCTCGAGGAAGAGCGTCGCCTCGCCCATGTCGGCCTGACCCGCGCACGCCGCCGCGCCAAATTGTACTTTGCCACCAACCGCCGGATTCACGGCACCTGGTCGACCACGATCCCGTCGCGCTTCCTGGACGAATTGCCGGCGCCAAATGTCGAGATCACCGAATCCAAGGGCGGCTCGGGCTGGGGCGGCAGCGGCGGCTACGGCCCCTCGCGCTTCGACAATGTGGAATCGTTCGGCTCCAGCTACACCACGCCGGGCTGGCAGCGCGCGCAAGCCAACCGCGCGCGCAACAATCAAAGCGGCCGCCACGGCGACCGGCGCGGCGGGTTCGAGGAAAGCCCGTCGGCTTTCTCGGAATCCGGTGATGCCCGCGGCGGTTTCTCCCGCACCAGGCGCGCACCCGTGGTGATCGAGGGCGAGCTGGTCGCAAAATCCACCGGCACGGTTTCGGAATTCACGCTGGACGACCGCGTGTTTCACCAGAAATTCGGCTACGGCAACGTGGTCAAGATCGACGGCAACAAGCTCACCATCGCCTTCGAAAAGGCCGGCGAGAAGAAGGTGGTCGACAGTTTTGTGGAGCGGGTCTGATTTGAACTTCCAAATTTTGGAATTTCGTGCTATGCTTGAGGAATGATCGTCATCGGCACGGACGTGGTCGAAAGCTATTTTGCCGGCCATACCGGTCACAGGGGAATCAAGGCCGCACGATCGCAATACAATGCCTGGCTGGACATCGTCGTCGGCGCAGAATGGCGCAATCCGGAGGACATCAAAGCCTCCTATCCAAAGGCGAGCATACTGAAAGCCAGTCGTGTCGTTTTCAATATCAAGGGCAACGACTATCGATTGATTGCTCGGGTGCAGTATCAGGCAGGAGTCTTGGCAATCCGGTTCTTTGGAACGCACGCCGAGTACGACAGGATAGATGCGGAGACAGTGTGATGGATGCAACCCTGATCTTGATCGATAGTGACGTAGAGCTCGCTCGCGCCCGCACGCTGGTTGATCGGCTGTGGAATTCGAATGATCCCGCCGATATTGTGCGTTTGGAGGCGCAGGCCCGGTTGATTGCTGCCTACGAGGAGCGCCAATGGCCTCGCCGGTCGCCGAGTATCGCGGATTTGATCCGTCACCTTATGGACCAGCATGGCCTCACGCGGGCCGACATGGTGCCGATCCTCGGCACCCCGAGCCGCGTCAGTGAAGTCCTGCGCGGCAAGAAGGGGTTGAGCATGGCGATGGTGCAACGGTTGCGTGCCCGTTTCCGCGTGCCGGCCGACTTGCTCATCCCACCACCCAAAAAATTGCCGGCCCGTCGCGCGCCCAAACGGGCCGCAGCCTGATTTGCAGCATAGTGTGTCCAACAGGCCGCGACCCGCGAGAAGGTGGTCGACAGTTTTGTGGAGCGGGTGTGAGCCGGAGTGGCTCGCTGGCTGGCATCGGCCACTGGCAATCCCGATCCCTGGAGCGTAGAATTTCAGGACACATGGCGGTAGCGCGGATGACCGTTTTCCTGGGCAAATTAGGTCTCGCAATCGTATTGGCCGCGCTCTGTCTGGGCGGGCGGACGGCCCACGCGCAGGCGGCGCCCGTGCCCTATTGGACCCCCGGCTGGCCCCTCGGCTTCGGTGGCTATCTGCCGGACGGCCAGGGCGCGAACACCTACGCCAACTTTCCGGGCTTTGACGGCGGCAATGCCCGTGGCTCTTCCACGATGCGCTACAATTTTCCGAACGGCTGGTTTGTCGGCAGCGAACGCGGCGGCAGCGGCTTGAGCGGCTTCCGGCAGGATGCGGCTTTTGGCAATTTCAGCGGGCTCACCACCGAAGGCATGCAGTTCGGCTACAACTTCAAGAACGCGGTTGGGATGCCCGTCACGGTCTATGCCGGCTTCGACACCCTGAAATACAATACCGGCATCGGTAATCCCTTCAGCCCGTTCGACTCCACGTCCGGCACGGCGTCCGGCTACAGCGCGAACGTGGGTATCGAATTCCAGCCTACGTCGAATCTCAGCCTGTCACTTGGCGTCGGCTACGCCCAACAGCCCGGCGTCACTTCGCCGCTGCTATCAGGGGTTTCGCCGTTTGCCGCCGGTGTTCGCCGCTAGCTAGCGCGCGTTCAGAACATTGGCGGCCACACTTCGCCGGCCCTCATGGTCTTCTCCGGACGGTTGCCCCGCCCGGCCAATGGCCCCATGCGGGCAACCACCTCGTTCGGCACCTGGTAGACCTGGATCACGTGGTCGAATTTGTTGAGACCGCAGGCCTCGCGTTGCACGACCAGCAGCCAGAGCGCATATCCCGCTTGTTCGACGAGACGATCGCGGATCTTTCGATCGGAACCGGCGGTCCGCGGGCATGCGGCAAGTGCCGTCAGCGCGGCATCGAGCCGCCGTCCAAGCCGTCCGAGCGCCGACGCCCTCTCCTCGGCGATCTCGTACTGGAGCGTAGCGTATCCAGAACTGAATGAATTCAACGCCATCTTGGCGCGCTCCGAAAATTGGCTTGCTGATTTGATAATATTGGTCGGCATGGAGCTGTTCAAGACCAAGCGCTGCGGTGTGCGAGGCCATGCGCTATGGGATCAATCGCCCGGGAACTTGGAGGCGGAGATGGCGGCGGTGTTATCCGTCAACGTTTGTCTATTGGGACATCGTCCATCAGCTTCTTGCCGTCGCCGCAGAGGTACCGGGAATTGTCACTTCCGATTTTCGGAAACCGTGTCAAGCCCCAAAATAAAAAATATTTCGCTTTTCCCGAAGGCCAAATCAGGGCATATCTATCGCCATCCCGTCCCGACCAGAGGGGCGTATCATGATCGCCGTGATCGTGGGGCGGGTCGCGGTGGACGCTGGCAGTGCCGATAGCGAACGGCATGAGAGCGTACGGTGAAGTCGTGTGGTCCTGACGTCGCGGTGCTGGCGTCAATGCACCTGGAGGCAACAGCTTTCAGGGCGCTACGGAGGCAAAAGAGCCGTTCTCCGGGGAGAACTCGTTATAAGCCGTAAAGCCATTGCGCAGGGAATGTCGGATTGCCTCCGCTGCCCTGTATGCTCATGTGCGCACTCTTCTACCCATTGCACATGAGACCGCGGGTGCAGCGTGCATCCGGCATTCCCTGCGCCCTCTTTTCTATCGAGGGCGAAGAGTTGCAAGCAAACCTCGGACGCAATGCGCCGCGAGAAGGCGAAGATGCATCCACCGTCATTGCGAGCCCGTCGCGCCCTGCCTGTCGTCCCCCGTGCAGCGACGACCTGTCCGCCGCATGTGAGACGCGTCATCGACAACAGACTTTTGTCACACAAGGACATTCTGTTCACCCAAGCCCTTGACCAACAGCGCATTCATCGGTTGAGATGCGCCATGGTCCGGGGAGGGTTTATCCTGCTTGTCGTTGCGCTTAACGCGCCGTCGCTGGCGGCTGCGCAGACCATCAGCTTTGGCGACGGGGCCGCGATGCTCGGCAAGAGCTGCGCCCCGGATATCGTCGCCAATTGCCGCGGCGTCAATATCGACACCACCCGCCTCAAGGATTGCCTGTATCGCAACCAGGATGTGATGTCGGCGCAGTGCAAGGCCGACTATCCCCGGGCGCTCGACGCGATCCAGAAACGCATTGCGGCGCGCGCCACCGTCGGGCGGGAGTGCGAATACGAAGTCGTCAAGAAGTGCGGCGGCAAGGGCCGGGAAGTCAGCAAGTCCCTCACCTGCCTGCTGGCGCTACCTAACACAAGCGCACGCTGCACCAAGTCGATCGCCGACGTCGGCTACCGGACGACGGACGACGCCGCGACAAAGCTGAGCAAGCTCGAAACGCCGCTGGAGCTGAATGTCGCCACGCTGCGCCAGGAAGTGCTCGAGCGATCGAAATCGAAAGGCAAGAACGAGCCGCCGCCGCAGAAGCGGCCGCCGATTGCGCCGGATCTGACCAGGCTGCCGGCCGTCAACGTCGATATCCAGTTCGATACCGACACGCCGATCGTCAAGCCGGAATCCTATCAGAAGCTCGGACAACTCGCCGATACGCTCGTCAACTCCGAACTGCTGGGCTACCAGTTCCTGATTGTCGGCCATATCGAATCGACGGGTCGGCGCGACAACAACGTCCTGCTCAGCCAGCGACGGGCCGACGCGATCCGCGATATCCTGATCAACACCTTCAAGATATCGTCGAAGCGGCTGCAGTCGGTCGGACTGGGCGAGGAACAACTGCTCGACCCCGCCCGTCCCAACGCGCCCGTCAACAATCAGACGCAGATCATGACGCTGGCGAAAATGTCCGAGCAAAGCGATCAGCCCGCGGCAGCAAAAGGCGCGGCGCCGGCGAAGAAGAAGCCGGCGAAAAAGCGATAAATACCTCCGCACGCGATTGCGAAATGGGACCTGCGTTCCTATCTGAGGATGCCCGCCCTCGCCTGCGTTGATCCCGGCGCACGGCCGCGCAAGTTGCTTGCCCCATTTTTCGAATCAGACCGCCATGCTCTCGATGACCCCGATCATTTCCGTTTCCAATCTCTCCAAAACCTACGGTTCCGGGTTCAAGGCGCTGAACGCCGTCAACCTCGATATCCGCCACGGCGAGATCTTTGCGCTGCTCGGACCGAACGGCGCCGGCAAGACCACGCTGATCAGCATCGTCTGCGGCATCGCCAATTTGAGCGAAGGCCGCGTCACCGTCGGCGGTTACGACATCAACAGGGATTACCGCGCCGCGCGCTCGCTGATCGGGCTGGTGCCGCAGGAGCTGCACACCGACTCGTTCGAAACGGTATGGGCGACGGTAAGCTTCAGCCGTGGCCTGTTCGGCAAGGCGAAAAACCCGGCCCATATCGAAAAGGTGCTGAAGGACCTGTCGCTGTGGGACAAGAAGGATTCCAAGATCGTCACCCTGTCCGGCGGCATGAAACGCCGCGTGATGATCGCGAAGGCGCTGTCGCACGAGCCGCAGATCCTGTTCCTCGACGAGCCGACCGCGGGCGTCGACGTCGAGTTGCGCAAGGGCATGTGGGAAGTGGTGCGCGCCCTGCAGGCCTCCGGCGTCACCATCATCCTGACCACGCATTACATCGAGGAAGCCGAGGAGATGGCCGACCGCATCGGCGTCATCAACAAGGGCGAGATCATCCTGGTCGAGGACAAGGCCGGCTTGATGCAGAAACTCGGCAAGAAGGAACTGAAGCTGCATTTGCAGAGCAGGATCGAGGTGATTCCCGAAGGCCTTGCCGCCTACAATCTCGAACTGTCGGAAGACGGCCGCGCGGTGACCTACGACTACGACACCAGGGGCGAGCGCACCGGCATCACCAGCCTGCTCAGCGACCTCCGTACCGCGGGCATCCGCATTTCCGATCTCGATACGCGGCAGAGTTCGCTGGAAGACATCTTTGTCAGCCTGGTGAGGAAGCCATGAATTTCCAGGCGGTCAAGGCGATCTATCTGTTCGAAATGGCGCGCACCTGGCGCACGCTGCTGCAGAGCATCGTCTCGCCGGTGGTGTCGACCTCGCTGTATTTCGTGGTGTTTGGTGCGGCGATCGGCTCGCGCATCACCCAGGTGGAGGGCGTGAGTTACGGCACCTTCATCGTACCGGGACTGGTGATGCTGTCGGTGCTGACGCAGAGCATCGCCAACGCCTCGTTCGGCATCTACTTCCCGAAATTCGTCGGCACGATCTACGAAATATTGTCGGCGCCGATTTCCTATTTGGAGATCGTGCTCGGTTATGTCGGGGCGGCCGCCACCAAGTCGATCATCCTCGGCCTGATCATCCTGGCCACCGCCGGGCTGTTCGTGCCGCTGCATATCCATCATCCCTGGTGGATGCTGACCTTCCTGGTGCTGACGGCCGTGACCTTCAGCCTGTTCGGCTTCATCATCGGCATCTGGGCCGACGGCTTCGAAAAGCTGCAGATGATCCCGATGCTGGTGGTGACGCCGCTGACCTTCCTCGGCGGCAGCTTCTATTCGGTGAACATGCTGCCGTCGGGCTGGCGCACCATCACGCTGCTCAATCCGGTGGTCTATCTGATCTCGGGATTCCGCTGGAGCTTCTACGAAATTTCCGACGTCAGCATCGTCCTGAGCGTCGGTGTCACGCTCGGCTTCCTGGTCGCCTGCCTCATCACCGTGTGGTGGATCTTCAAGACCGGGTACCGGCTGAAGAATTGACGCGCTCGCGAAAAAGTAAGCCGGCAGCCGGTTTCGGCCCCTACTCCGCCTTGTTTGCGCCGTGGGACACATTAACGATGCGGTTCGCAGGCCACTGGAACAAAAGCCGGTTTCCGGGCATATTGGATGCCGGGGGACGGAGAGCCGCTGGCTTGCATGAATGGCCTGGAGGCCAAAGGTAAAATGCGTTCCTTCCTCGTTGCCGTCACCGGACTGATGCTGTTCGCCACCGGCGCAGCCCAGGCCAAAGTCGCCATCACCGTCGACAAGGACAACCAGCAGATGACCGTCGCCGTCGACGGCGTTGCCCGCTACCACTGGCCGGTATCGACGGGCATTCCCTCGTACGAGACGCCGAACGGCAGCTTCCGCACCTTCCGCATGGAAGAAGATCATTTTTCCAAGGAATTCGACGACGCGCCGATGCCGCATTCGATCTTCTTCACCAAGATCGGCCACGCCATCCACGGCACCGATTCCGTCAACCGGCTCGGCTCCCCCGCTTCGCACGGCTGCGTGCGGCTGTCGCGCGCGAACGCCTCGACGCTCTATGCGCTGGTGCAGCAGCAAGGCGTCCTCAACACCACGGTGACATTGACCGGCTCGTCGCAGGTCGCATTGGCGCGCAACCCGCGGCTGCGGTCAAACACCGCCGTCGCGCGCGGCGGCGTGTCACCGCAAACCGAACAGCAACAATACGGCGCTGCCGGCGAGCCCGTCGTGATCACACCGCAGGCGGGCGTGGTGCCGCAGGCGCGCGCCAATGACGGTTACATCTATCCGGCCGACGGCAGTTCGAGCGAGGCGCGCTATCCGGCGCCGCGCGGTAGCCGCACCTATGACGCGGGCGGCTATGGTCCGGGGCCGCAGCAGGACTATTATTACCAGCCGCGGCCGTATTATCAGCCGCCCGGGCTGTTCACCTATCAGCGGTGATCCCGCGGTCTATCCGTCCGCCGCGCTCGCAACCGGGCCGTCGCGCCGAACCAGAGGCCGCGACGTTTGCCAGATGTCGTGAACAAGCATCCCGCCGGTCATGGCGGCGACGAACACGATCACGCGCGGCGACAGCGTCGCGAGACTCTCCAGCGCCGGGCCCGGGCATAATCCAACGAGCCCCCATCCGATTCCGAACAGCCCTGCCCCCACGACCAGCGGCGCGTCGATATCCGATTTGCCTGGCCAGAAAAATTGTCCGAAAAGCACCGGCCGCGAACGATTCCGCGCCAGCATGAAGCCCGGTGCTGCGACAGCGAGCGCCGCCGCCATCACCACGGCAAGGCTCGGATCCCACGCACCAAAAATATCGAGGAAGCCGAGCACCTTGGTCGGCTGCACCATTCCGGAGACCAGCAGGCCGGTACCGAAAATCAGACCGCACACCAGCGGCGCGACAATCCACATCGCTCAACCTCCCAGCACGTGGTGCGTGACCGCCACGGTGAGGACCGCCGTCACCATGAAGACGACGGTGGCGGCAATCGAGCGCGCGGAAAACCGCCCGATCCCGCAAATGCCGTGACCGGAGGTGCAGCCGCCGCCGAGCCGCGTGCCGAAGCCGACCAACAGACCGGCCGCCACGATGACAGCCCAACTCGAAGGCAGTTTTGGCGCGGCCATCCCGTAACCGATCGCCCCGGCAATGACGGGCACCATCAACAGTCCCGCGATGAAGGCGATGCGCCAGGCCTTGTCGTCGCTCCGGACCTTCAACAGCCCGGCGAAAATGCCGCTGATCCCGGCGATCCGGCCGGTCAGCAGCATCAGGAGGACGGAGGACAGGCCGATCAGCGCGCCGCCGATCGCCGCCGATAGAGGAGTGAAATTCGCCATGACGCCATTCCCTTCGTGAAAGGCAGACGCCGAAACATAAACGCTTCCCGGGCAATCGCAATGCGCGGCGGCGCCTGGACTCTATTTGAACGCGCGTTCGCCACGCTCCGCGGCTTGGCGGACGGCCGCGGCAAAGGCGCGGGCCACCGGCTCGAGAATCTCCGGACCGGTGGTGCTGACATCGTCGGCGGGCGTGTGGAAGAAGCGATGCAGCCCGGCCATGCCGAAGAAGTTCGGATAGCCCGCCGCGTGCACGTCGCGCAATTCGCCGACCGCCTGCTTTTCCGCAACCAGGCGCCGCGCCTCGATGGCGGCGAAGTTTGCGTCGACCAGCGACATGGCGGACGGGCTGAGTACGATCGAGCGCGCGGCCGCGTCGGCCTTGTCGTCCCGGACAAAACCCTGCGGCCCCGCCGTCCAGCCATAGCAGGCGTTGGAAGAGCCGAAATGCACCCAGACCCGCGTATCCCCTGGCGGCGGCGCGCCCTGCTTCAGAAACAGCTCCATGCCGCCATGACCGATCTCATGGCCGGCGGTGGCGACGAACACGAAATCCCCCGGCAGCTTCTCGGCCGCAACCGTGCGGGCCAGCGCCAGAAAATTGGCGATCCCCGGACCTCGCTCGCAGACGCAGGCGTACCAGCCCGTCATCGGCGTCGACACGACGATAGCCGGCCCCTTGCCGGCGCCAAGCCGCGCTACGACGTTGCGGCCGCTGACGTTCCGCTCATAGCGCCCGGCGACATCGAAGGTCACCGGCGCCCTTGACGCGATCGCGCCCTCGAACGCGCCCCTGTCCTTTCCCGCCACGACCATCACAGGCATCGGCCAGGGCTGGTCCTCCTGCGTGACATTATAGGCGAAGCGGTCGTCGCCGGGATTGCCGATCACGAGCAGGATTGCCGCCGGCCCGCGCGCCGCGGCCTGTGCGATCGCGGCGCGATGGGCGGAGCCAAGATAGGCGCCGCGGTCATAGGGTAGCTCGACCCATAAGACCTTGCCGGCGACATCGCCCTCGCGCGCTATCAGCGCGGTGAGGCGAAACGAAGCCTTGTCTTCCGGCGGCCACCAGAACGGCGTCGCCTCGACCCTGGTGCCATCCACTTCCGCGGTGGCGCGGTCGACGAAATATTGCCGGCCGAGAATGACGGGCTGGAATTCGACGGCAAAACCTGCCGCCTGCAATTCGCCCGCGATCCAGTCAGCCGTGGCGCGGTCGCCGGGCGAACCGAACCGGTGCAAGCCGAATGAAGCGTAGCGGGCGACGTCAGCGTATAGCTTCGTGCCTGCGAGAAAATCCTCTGCTGCGCTGGCTGGTCCGAGCATCATGGTCACCACCGTTCCGAACAGAATGCGCCATCCCGACATCTCGCCCTCCGTCCCGAGCCCCTACCGCTCACCGTCGCGCAAGCGCCGCCAGACCGCTCCCAGCACATTGGAATAATCGTCGGTCCACACCCGCTGGTTTTCATCCGCCTCGGTCTCGGCCCATTTATCCGATGATGCCAGCGCGCCGACATCGGCCTCTTCGCGCGCCGAAACCACCACCGAGGTCGAGAAGATGTATTCATTGTCGCGGCCGGAATCCTCGCTGTAAACCCAGCTCTTCATGTCGTTGGCGTCGGCAATGCCGACGACGACGCTCGACAGTTCCAGGTGCCGGTTGGAGACGTGCATCACCACCGCGCCCTGCGGCGCCAGCTTTTGCTTGTAGATCTCCATCGCCTCCTCGGTCGCCAGATGGATCGGGATCGCGTCCGACGAATAGGCGTCGACGATGATCAGGTCGTAGATGCCGTCAGGTTCGCGCGCGAAGGTCAGCCTTGCATCGCCGATCACGGGCTGCAGGTTCGGCTCGCAGACCTGGATATAGGTGAAATATCTGGGATCGCGCGCGGTATCGACCATCGTCTGGTCGATCTCGAAGAACTTCCAGTCCTCGCCCGGTTCGGCGGCGCAGGTCAGCGTACCGGAGCCGAGCCCGATCACCGCTACCCGCAGCGGCGCACCCTTGCGCTCGCGGATCGCCGTGATCGCCTGACCGATGCCGCCATCCCTGTGGTAATAGGTGATCGGCTCCGGCTGTCCGGTCACCGGCGTACCGTCGTCGTTCCTGAATTTTTCGGCGCCGTGGATCGTGGTGCCGTGCATCAGCACATGATACTGGCCGTTCGGCGTCACCACGATCTTGTGGACACCGAAAAAGCTGCGCACGGTTTCCACGCGCCCGTCGTCCGAGGGATAGGCGCGCAGCAGCGCCAGCGCCACCACGACGGTGGCAAAGATCTTCCAGCGGCTGGCGTTGAGGCCGAGCGCCAGCAAGGCCGAGAGCACGCCTATTCCACCGATCATCCAGACCCTGTGATCGTCGAGCCAGTTCATGAGTTTGCCGGTCGACCAGGACGGCCCGATCAACGCCACCGCCAGTACGCTGAGGAACGGCCAATACCAGGCGGCCCAGCGCGGCAGCCGCGCGTCGCCGCCGGGCGGCCGGCACAGGGCGGCCAGCGCCAGCAGGATCGGGTATTCGGCGACCCACGAAAAGGTGAACGGCGCAATCAGGCCTGCAAAAAGCCCGCCGACCATGCCGCCGAACGACAGCGCGACGTAGAAGCCGGTGAGATATTTCGCCGCCGGCCGCGTCCGCGCCAGTTCGCCATGGCAGGCCATCGCGATGACGAAGAAGCACAATTGATGCCCGCCAAGCGTCAGCAGCAGGTTCTGCTCGCCGCCGACCGCGAGCAGCACGACGACGCCGGCGATCGCCAGCGGTTGCGCCAGCAGCATCCATTTATGCGGCAGCAGCGGCCGCGACTGGAACACCAGCACCCAGGTCAACAGATACAGCGACAGCGGCAGCACCCACAGCAATGGGGCCGCGGCCACGTCGGTGGAGATATGCGCGGTCACCGCGATCAGCAGACCCGACGGCACCGCAGCCAAAAAAATCCAGCGCGCGCGCAGCGCCCATGACGGCGCCGGCGCATCAGTATCGTCG
>Ga0310811_10002035_pt1 | contig 25174 bp, 20 predicted proteins | sample YCmetagenome_FD_207642 | JGI IMG/M metagenome (GOLD analysis project Ga0310811, IMG submission 207642) | Soil microbial communities from experimental microcosm in Duke University, North Carolina, United States - YC | ecosystem: Engineered > Artificial ecosystem > Soil microcosm > Unclassified ... | reverse complement strand
CGCCGCGGGATCGCAGACGTTCCCCTCCCAGCGCAGCTCGCGCGCCTCAGTGAGGCGCATCAAGGCAGCGCAGTCCTCCATCAGGGCCTCGTAGCCCGTGCCGGCGCGATACCATTCGAGCATGGTGAACTCGGGATGGTGCAGGGCCGAGCCCTCGGCGTTGCGGAACACCCGGGCGAACTGGAAGATCCGGGACATTCCGCCGGCCAGCAGCTTCTTCATCGCAAACTCGGGCGAACTGTGCAGCCAGCGCAGCTGCTCATCCTCGCCGTCCGGCGTTTCCCAGTCGGTGGCGAAGCCCGAAAGATGCACCTCTGCCCCGGGGCTTACCTGCAGGATCGGCGTCTCGACCTCGATGAAGCCCTCGGCCGCAAACCATTGCCGGATCGCGCTCTGGAGGCGGGCCCGAACCTGAAGGTTGGGCAAACGTCGGGTAAGCTTGTCGGGACGCCACTCGTTCATGGCAGACCATCGCACGCGGCGGCGACGGCGTGTAGGGTGGCGCAATGACGCCCAGGCAAATCGATAAATTCTGCTCCTCCCTGCCGGCCGCGACCCGCATCGTCCAGTGGGGAGGCGTCGCCGTCTTCAAGGTTGGCGGCAAAATGTTCTGCCTGATCGCCCCCAGCGACCATTCGATCGGCCGCGTCTGTTTCAAGTGCCCGCATGAGCACTATGAGGCGCTCAGCCGGTCCGACGGCTTCCGTCCGGCTCCCTATCTTGCTCGTGCCAAGTGGGTGGCCGTGGACGACCCGGCGATCCTGACAGCGTCCGAAATGAAGGCCTACGTCAAACGCGCCCATGCCGTGATCGCCGCGGCCCTGCCAAAGAAAAAGCAGGCGGCGCTGGGGCTTTGAGCCTTGCCCGCCCGCCTTGCGGCTCAAGCCGGGCTTTGATACAAGCCCGCCGCCGGCCTCGTCCCGCGTCACGCGGACGAGGCCGCATTCCATTCACCCGCCGTGAACAGCAAAGTCTGGCGGCAAGCCCGGATAAGCCCATGAAAGTTCCCGTCAATTCCATCCGCGCCGGCAACGTCATCGAATACAACGGCAAGCTCTGGGTGGCGGCCAAGGTGCAGCACATCAGCCCCGGCAAGGGCGGTGCGTTCGTGGCGATCGAAGCCAAGGCGCTGCGCGAGGGCAACAAGCTGCAGGAGCGCTTCCGCTCAGGCGAGACCATCGAGCACGTCCATATCGACGAGCGCGAATGCACTTACCTGTTCAAGGACGACAACAGCTACACCTTTATGGACAAGGAAAATTTCGAGCAGCTCGCCGTCGGTGGCGACGTGCTCGATCCCGACCAGGCGCGCTGGCTGCAGGACGGCATGGAAGTCGTCGTGTCGCTCTATGAAGGAACGCCCGTCGGCGTCGAACTGCCGAAGTCGGTCGTCCTTGCCGTCACCGAAGCCGATGCCGTGGTGAAGGGCCAGACCGCATCCTCGTCCTATAAGCCCGCCTTGGTCGAAGGCGGCATTCGCGTGATGGTGCCGCCGCATATCGGCGTGGGCACCAAGCTCGTAATCAACACCGAGGACGGCAGTTACATGGAACGGGCCAAGGACTGAGCCCAGTCCGATGGCGCCGCCCGATCGTCCCTCCCGAGACCAGCCGGTCGCCCGCGTCGGCCGCGCGCCCATGCATGTGGGGCGCGAGCGGTCCGGTCCGCCCGAGCGCCGCTCGCTGGCTCCGCGGTCGGCCACCATCACCGTGATGATCCGCGCCGTCTTTGCCGCCGCGAAGTCGCTGAAGCGCGACTTCGGGGAAGTCGAGCAGTTGCAGGTCTCCGAGAAGGGGCCGGGCGACTTCGTAAGCCGTGCCGACATACAGGCCGAGCGCACGCTGCGGGCCGAGCTCGCCCGCACGCGGCCCGAGTACGGCTTCCTGGGCGAAGAAGGCGGCGAGACCAAAGGCGACGGCCGCAACCGCTGGATCGCCGACCCGCTCGACGGCACGACCAATTTCCTGCACGGCGTGCCGCACTTCGCGATCTCGCTTGCCCTCGAGCGCGACGGTGAGATCATCGCCGGTATCGTTTACCAGCCGATCTCTGACGAGCTGTTCTGGGCTGAGAAGGGCAACGGCGCCTTCATCGACACGCCCAACGCCCGGTCGCGGCGACTGCGCGTCTCCGGACGCAGGGAGCTGACACGCGCCCTGGTCGGGACGGGCATTCCTCACATCGGCCGGGGCGATCACCCCGCCTATCTGCGCAAGCTCGAGGCCGTGATGGTCAAGACCGCCGGCGTGCGGCGCTGGGGATCGGCGGCGCTTGACCTCGCCTTCGTGGCGGCTGGGCGCTACGACGCCTTCTTTGAATACGGCCTCGCCCCCTGGGACGTCGCCGCCGGCCTGCTGCTGGTACGCGAAGCGGGCGGCATGGTGGACGACGTCACCGGCAAGCTTTATGCGCTCGGCGACCCGTCGATCCTCGCCACCAACGCCGGCCTGCGCGACGCGATGGTCGAGGTCCTGGCCTGACGGCTCGACACCGTCTATTCAACACAGGCCTTTACGCTCCGCTTCCCAACTTCCCTGAATCGGCAAACCACCGCTTCCCGGGAGTTGAGATGAAAAACCACCGCACGACAGACGTCCTCGTCGCCTCCGCCAATGGCCATCCGCGGAGGACGGCAGGAGCGAGGAAGAGATCCGGCAGATTATCGCCAACGCCGTGCCCTATCGCCGCGGCGATGCTCGTGTCGATGACCGGGCTGCGGAGACCGTCGTCCATATCCTACCCGGCACCGCCTACAGGCCGGAGGAAATCCGCTGGCTGTGGCGCGACTGGCTGGCGCTGGGCAAGCTCCACCTGCTGGTCGGAACCGCCGGCACCGGCAAGACGGCCATCGCCCTTTCTCTCGCCGCGGCGATCACGGCCAACCTGCCCTGGCCTGACGGCAGCGAGCAGCCCGGCGGCGACGTGCTGATCTGGTCGGGCGAGGACGGTATCGCCGATACGCTGCTGCCGCGCTTCCTGGCCGCCGGTGGACGCAAGGAGCGCATCCATTTCGTCGAGACGGCGTACGAACGAGGTCAAACACGCCCATTCGATCCGGCGACCGACATGACCCGGTTGGGCGAAGCCGCGCGCCAGCTACCGGCGCTGAGGCTGCTGATCCTCGATCCCGTGGTGTCCGTCATCACCGGCGACAGCCACAAGAACACCGAGACACGGCGCGGGCTCCAACCCGTTGTCGATCTTGCCGCCGAGCTCGGCTGCGCCGTGCTGGGCATCACCCACCTTTCCAAGAACACGAACCGGCAGGAGCCAGTCCATCGCGTCGCGGGAAGCATCGCCTTCGGGGCGGTCGCCCGCATCGTGCTGGCGACAGTGAAGCCCGCCGATCCCCGATCGCCACGCCGACTGGTGCGCGCCAAGTCGAACCTCGGCCCCGACACCGGCGGCCTCGAATACACGCTCTTCGCTGCGCCTGTGCCCGACCACGGCCTCTTTGCCCAACGCGTCGACTGGGGCCGGCGTCTCGACGGCAGCGCACGCGAGCTGATGGATGTCGAAACGCCGGAGGCAGCGGCCGGCGCCCTCGACGAGGCCGAAACCTTCCTGCGCGATGCTCTCGGCGAGGGCCCGCGGACGAGGCGTGATCTGGAAACTGACGCCGAGGCCGAGGGGCTGAGCTGGCGCACCGTCCGGCGGGCCAAGAAGAAGCTGGGTGTGCTCGCAACCAAGACCGGCTACGCGAGCGGTTGGACCTGGCGGCTACCCGAAGGAGTCACCGCGACGGACGATGGCGACCACCAGGAATGAATGGCCCCCTTCGACTCCGGACATCCAGAAAGGTCACGATCCATCGGCACTTCGCCGAAGGTGGCCAAGGAAGTAACGTCTTGAAGAAGCGCACCACTGCACGCGAGGTACCCCCGCGCTGGAGTGGCTCTCTCTTCCTGTTCCACCGAGAAAGATCGAAGGGGGCCAAGATCGGGAGACATGCCCCTTCGGCAAAGCTGGCCGCCTTCGCGTCGAAACCCTACTCCTTTTGCAACACGTCGAGCAGGACGAGGCTCATCGCCTCGACGCCGGTGCGGATCGTCGGTTCGGGCACCGGCGCGAATTGCGGCGAGTGGTTGCCCGGCACCTCGGTATGGTTCGCCTTGGCCTCGGCGAGGTCCTTGGGATCGAGGCCGCCCAGGCCGAAGTAGAACGACGGCACGCCGGCCATGACGAACTCGGAATAATCCTCGCTGGCCGAGCCTGGCTGCGGCGAGAGCACCGCCTTGTCTCCGAACGCCGCCTTCAGCACCGCGCCGCTGCGCTCGGCGAGCGCCTTGTCGTTGACCACCGCCTTCGCGCCTGCCGTGATCTTCACCTCCGGCGGCGGCGCGCCCGCCATCATCGCCACAGCCTTCGCCGTCCGTTCCACGCCCTCGATCATCTTGGCGCGTGTCTCGTCGTCGTAGGAGCGGATCGTGCCGCGCAGAAGAGCGGTGTCAGGGATGACGTTGCCGGCATTGCCGGCCTGCACCGAGCCGATGGTCACGACGCCGAACTTCGCGGCGTCCTTCTCGCGGCTGATAACACTCTGCACATCGACAATGAAATGTCCCGCCATCATCACCGGATCGATCGTGACGTGCGGCCGCGAGCCGTGCCCGCCCTTGCCGATGAAGCGCACCGAAAGACCATCGGATGTGGAATTGATGACTCCCGGCCGATAGAACACATAGCCAAAAGGCCCCGGCCCGACATGCAGGGCAAAGCCGTAGTCCGGCTTCTTGAAGCGCGTGAACAGCCCGTCGGCGACCATCGCCTTGGCACCACCGTCGCCCTCTTCCGCCGGCTGGGCGACGAACATGAGCGTGCCGCTCCACTTGTCCTTCATATCGACAAGCGCCTTGGCAACGCCCACCCAGACCGACATATGGATGTCATGCCCGCAGGCGTGGGCGACCGGGGTCTCCGCACCGCGCCAGACCTGCTTGGCGGTGCTGGCATAGGGAAGGCCTGTCTTCTCCTGGAGCGGCAGGGCATCGAGCTCGGTTCGCACCATCACCGTGGGGCCCGGCCCGTTCTCGTAGATGGCGACGACCCCGGTCTTGCCGACGCCTTCGGTCACCTGGAAGCCGAGGGTACGCATCTCGGCGGCGAGCTTCGCCGCAGTGCGTGTCTCGAGAAACCCGAGCTCGGGATGGTTGTGGATGTCCTTATAGAGCGCGTCGATGTGCGGGTACTGTGCATCGAACCTGCTGTCGATGGCGGCCCGGAGGCCTGCCACATCTGCTGCCGTCGCCACCGTCGATACACCCAGCATCGCGGCGAAGGCGAAGCCTCCTGCCCATTTGGCTGCCATCTTGTCGTTTCCTCCTGCGTGGCAACAACCTTAGAGGAGACCTCGACGGCCAGCCAGAATTGGCCGCCCCATTATCGCCACTGCCCTCCGCCATCCTATAGATGTCCCCCGTTCGTTGGCCGCCACAGGTTGAGCGGCTTCCCTGCATTGAGTATGCTTGAAGGACAAAAACCCTTGAGAGGCAATCGGTTATGCCAGGGGCCTGGATCGACGCCGATGCAGTCGCCGCCTGACGCCGCATTGCCCGCTTTCCCCCGGCGACAGGTATGAGCACCCCTCTTCCCTACCTCATCCGCATGCTGCTGTTCCTCGTTGCGGTGGCAGGACTCACCTATGTCCTGCATGAGGACCTGATCCGCGTCTTCCTGCACACGCCGATCCTCGACGGCGTGATCGTGGGCGTGCTGCTGCTCGGCATCTTCTTCGTCTTCCGGCAGGTGATCCTGCTCTGGCCGGAGGTGAACTGGATGCGCCGCTACCAGCACCGCGATGTCGATGCCGCGCCCCTGCCCACCGACTCGATCAACCTGCTCGCGCCGATGGCGGCGATGCTGGGCGAGCGCCAGGACTTTCGGCTTTCGCCGACGGCGACGCGCGCCATGCTCGACGGTATTGCAACACGGCTCGATGAGCGCCGCGAGCTCGCCCGCTACCTCATCGGCCTTCTGATCTTCCTCGGCCTGCTTGGCACCTTCTGGGGATTGCTGGAGACGATCGGCGCCGTCGCGGACGCGATCGCGAACCTGCATGTGTCGGCCGGCGACCCCCTCAAGATGTTCTCGATGCTGCAGGGGAGCATCGAAGGGCCGTTGAAGGGCATGTCGACAGCCTTCGGCGCCTCCCTGTTCGGCCTCTCCGGCTCGCTGGTCCTGGGCTTCCTCGAATTACAGGCGAGCCAAGCCCAGGGCCGTTTCCACATCGAACTCGAGGAATGGCTGGCGCGGGCGACCAGCCTGTCCGATCCGGGCCTGGCCAGCAGTGACGGCCGGCAAGGCAACGTTCCGGCCTATATCGGCGCCCTGCTCGAGCGCAATGCCGAGGGGGTCGACAACCTGATCCGCGCCCTGAAGCGTGTCGAGGAAAGCCGCCAAGCCACCGTGGCCAGCTATTCGACCCTGGTCGAGCGGCTGGCCTCGCTTGCCGAGACGGTACGCACGCAGCAGACGCTGCTCGCCCGCTTCACCGAACTTGCCATCGAGTTGCGGAGCGCCGTCGGCCGCCTCACCGATCGGGTGACGGCATCCGAGGATCTGCCGCACGTGATCGAGGATCTGCAGGCGGCAGTCGACCGGCTGACCGTACGGCCGCTGCCCGAACCGGACCGCGAGTTGATGGCGGAGCATCACCGCAACCTGGAAGAACGTCTGGAACGTCAGGCCGACGAGGTGCGCGGCGCCCTCGCCCGGCTTGCCGAGCGCGTCCCCGATGCCGACCGCGAGGCCGTCGCCGCGCACCGGCGCAACATCGAGAACAACCTGACGCGTCTTATCGAGGAAAGTGCCCGCGATCGTGCGACGCTCACTGAAGAGCTGCGCGGCGAGTTGCGGCTGCTGGCGCGCACGGTGGCGCTGACCCGTTCGCCGGGTCAGCCGCTTGCCGCAGCGGATCGACCGGGCGAGGACTGATCGGCGATGGCCTCCATCTCCGCCCGTCGCTCCGGCGGCGCCGACTACACCTGGCCCGGCTACGTCGATGCGCTCACGACGCTCCTGATGGTGCTGATCTTCCTGATCTCCGTCTTCAGCGTGGCGCAATTCACCTTGTCGAATGCTGTGTCCAACCGGGACTCGGCGATCGACGCCTTGAACCGTCAGGTCAGCACGCTGGCCGACCAGCTTTCCTTCCAGAAGAAGTCCGCCGAGGACCTGCAGAAAGAGGTGGCCACGCTCAACCTGAAGGTTGGCCAGCTCCAGACTGAGCGCGACCAGCTCAACACCTCCAACACAGAGCTGCAGCAGGCAGCGAAGGCCGCCGAAGACAAGAGCCTCGACCTCCAGAAAGAGTCCGAACGCCAGAAGCTGGAGATGACCCGGCTTGCCGCCGCCCTTGCCGCCGCCAACGACGAGAAGGGCAAGCTCTTTTCCGACCTCACCGACGAGCAGAAGCTGTCGGCGGAACAGAAGGCCAATCTCGTGCGGCTCGCCGCCCAACTTGCTTCGGTGAAGGACGAATTGGCCAAGCTCAGCGCCCAGCTCGATGCCGCCGATGTCAAGGCCAAGGACCAGCAAGCGCAGATCGTCGACCTCGGCCAGAAGCTCAATCGCGCGCTGGCCAGCAAGGTCGAAGAGCTGGCGCGCTATCGCTCGGAATTCTTCGGCAAGCTGCGCCAGGCGCTGGCTGGCCAGCGCGACGTACAGATCGTGGGCGACCGCTTCGTGTTCCAGTCCGAGGTGCTGTTTCCCTCAGGCGCGGCCGACCTGCAGCCAGGCGGCGAGAAGCAGCTGGCGAGCGTCGCCCAGCGCCTGCTCGAGATCGCTGCCAAGATCCCCAACGACCTGCAATGGGTGCTGCAGGTCGACGGCCACACCGACAACAAGCCGATCAATACGACGGCCTTTCCGTCGAACTGGGAGCTGTCGTCGGCGCGCGCCATCGCCGTCGTGAAGTTCCTGCACAAGCAGGGCATCCCCTACGACCATCTGGTCGCGGCGGGCTACGGCGAGTTCCAGCCGATTTCGACGACCGACAATGCCCGTAACCGGCGCATCGAGCTGAAGCTCACCAACCGCTGAGCAATGGGCGTCAGCCCTCAGGACCAGACTACACGAGCCCCAATCGTTTCAGTTCCGCTGCCATTTCCGCCGGCATGTCGTTCGTATCACCTTTGGCAAGATCGGGCGGCGCCCGTTCCGGATCGAGGTAACGCCAACCCTGGAACGCCTTGCAGGCCTGCGGCGCGGTCCGGATCAGCGTCCGCTTGACCTTGATCTTGCAGTACTTGTGGGCTTCCTCCTTGTCGAAATCTTCATCGAAACCCACCAATTCCTGACGGCAGCGGATGACACCTCGCACCACCCAGTAGAGCGAACCGCCGGCCAGCAATTCCTCGGTTCGGCGGGGCATGTGGCGGGTATAGACCCAGTGCGGCGACCGCGGTCCCTGCCGGCGTTGCTTGCGACGGGCCGCCTGGAGCTTCTTCATGTGGCCAAGGTCGTCGACGCCGACCGCGAGCTTGATGAGATGTAGAACCATGACCGTTGACTAGCAGGCGTGTCCCCCGAGCCACAGCGAGACTTTATTCACAACGCGATTGCTCCCGTCCACAGTCTCTGCACAATCCCCACGATAAAGTTGAAAGTCATATCGCGGGGAGCATTTCATGTCTCGATCGACCCTGGCCGCCCTAGTGGTCGCCCTGATGCTGAGTTCGGGCATTGCGGGCTATCTGATCGGCAAGCCCAGCGACTCAATCGATCGTCCTTCCCCACCGGCCGAGGCATCGACCAACGCGCCGGCAAAGACGACAACACCGCCGCCCACCGCGACGAACAGCACGGACGCTGCACCGGTGGCCTTACCCAGACCTGCGGCCGCGCCCAACGAGCCCTTTGCCTATCGACGCCTCAGCATCGACGCCTCCAAGGTCGAGGGCGAGGCCTGCCTGTTCTTCAACAAGCCGCTCTCCGATGGCGGCTCGGTCAAGTACGGGGACTACGTCCGCATCACGCCGGAGGTGAAGACCGCCCTGCACGTCGTCGACGACAAGCTCTGCATTGGCGGCTTGGGTTACGGCCAGGACTATGCCGTGCGACTGCTGACGGGTTTCCCGGCCAAGGATGGCGGCAAGCTCGAGGTCGAGCAGAAGGTCGACGTGGCGCTGGGCGCGCGCCCGGCGGTCGTGTCGCTGCCTGGCAAGGGCTTCATCCTGCCCCGTGGCGCGGCGGTCGGCCTGCCGGTCACCACCATCAACGTCGCCAAGGTGGGTATTGCCGTCTATCGCGTGAACGAACGCGGCATCGACCGCTTCATCAGCGAGTATAGCGATTCCGATTTCCCCGGCGGCAAGCCGACAACACAGGGCTGGACCTTGCGCTCCTGGGTCAACGGCAACAACGGCGCGCTGCAATGGCGTGGCACCATGGAAGTGCGCACCGTTCTGAACCAGGCGTCCGTGACCGCCTTCCCCATCCGCGAAACGGTCAAGGACTGGAAGCCGGGTGCCTATTTCGTGGTCGTCTGGGATGCGGCCCGACCGCCGGCCAAGGCCGACAGCGACGAGGATGACGATCGGCCAGACGGCGCCATGGCCGGCATGTGGGTGGTCGATACCGACATCGCGCTCACGACTTTCAACGGGCGCGATGGGCTCAACGTCTTCGCTCGCTCCTTGCAAAGCGCGCAGCCTCTCGCCGGCCTCGACGTCACGTTGCTCTCGCGTGGCAACGAGCCAATTGCCAAGGCCGTCACTGCGGCCGACGGGCGGGCAAGCTTCGCCGCGGGCCTACTGAAAGGACGAGGTGCCGCCGAGCCCGTGGCCGTGATGGTCACCGACGCCGCCAAGCAGGAATTCTCACGCCTCGAGCTCACCAAGTCGGCCTTCGACCTGTCGGACCGCGGCATCGAAGGACGCGACCAGCCCGGACCGGTCGACGCCTTCCTTTACACCGAGCGGGGCGTCTACCGCCCGGGCGAGACGGTGCAGCTCGTGGCGATGCTACGCGACGAGGCAGCGCATGCGCTGAAGGACATGCCCGTAACGCTCTCGGTCAAGCGACCCGATGGCACGGAGTTCACCAAATACGCGCTCGCCCTTGGCATGTCGGGCGCGCTCTACCAGGCAATCCCGCTGCCCAAGTCCTCGCGCCGCGGCCGCTGGTCGGTGACGGCGCAGATCGATCCCAAGGCGCCACCGGTCGGCCGGGTCGAGTTCTCGGTCGAGGATTTCGTGCCGGAGAAGCTCAAGGTCGAGCTGACGCCCGATCAGCCGCTGCTGCGCACCGGCAAGACGAACACCTTCGGTGTCGCCGCCGACTTCCTCTACGGCGCGCCCGCCTCGGGCCTGACGGTCGAGAGCGACCTGCATGTCAGTGTCGATGATCAACCGTTCCCGGCCTTCGCCCAGTACACGTTCGGCCTCGAGAATGCGAAGCGAAAGTTCGAGCCGCCGCTCATCACCCTCACGGCAGCCGATACCGATGACGCCGGCAAGTCGAAACTCGAATGGCCGGGCGACAAGGTTCCCGACACGGCGCTGCCGCTCAAGGCGCAGGTCGAGGTGCGGGTATTCGAGCCCGGCAACGGCCGCGCCACCAAGACCGACAAAACCCTGCCGCTGCGCACCCGCGACGCCTATATCGGCATCCGCCCGACGTTCGACGGGCGCTATGCCGACGAAGGCGCCGATACCGAGTTCGATCTCGTCGCCGTCGATGCCGAGGGCAAGCAGATCGCCCGCTCCGCGGTCGACTACAAGATCGAGCGCATCACCTATTCCTACCAGTGGTACCAGACCGATGGCCGCTGGCGTTGGCAGACCATCACCAGCGAGCGAGCCATTGCCGGCGACACGGTTTCCTTCGCCGCCGACAAGCCGACCCGACTTTCCCGGCGCCTGACCTGGGGCTCGTACAAGCTCACGATCACCGATAGCGAAACCAAAGCGGCCAGCAGCATGAGCTTCTACGTCGGCTGGTATGGCGGCAGCGATGACAGTGAACCCGCGCCCGACATCCTCAAGGTCGCGAGCGATCGCCAGATCTACAAACCGGGCGAGACCGCGAAGCTCCGACTGGAAGCGCCGTTTGCCGGCGAAGCGTTGATTGCCATCGCCACTGACCGCGTCGTTGACACGATCACCGCGAAAGTGGCGCCGGGCGGCACCACGGTCGACGTGCCCGTGAAGGCCGAATGGGGTGCCGGCGCCTATGCCCTCGTGACGGCATGGCGGCCTCTTTCCGTCGCCACCGATCGCACGCCCACACGCGCCATCGGCGCGGTCTGGCTTGGCCTCGATCCGGCCCTGCGTACGCTTTCCGTCCAGCTCGCGGCACCGGAGAAGGTGACGCCCCGCCAGAAGATCGACGTGCCGATCCATGTCGCCAACGTGAAGGGCACCGAAGCGTTCGTGACCCTGGCCGCGGTCGACGAGGGCATCCTTCAGCTCACACGCTACCGCACGCCCAATCCGGCCGAATACTACTTCGGCAAGCGGCGCCTCGGCCTCGACATGAGGGACGACTATGGTCGCCTGCTCGAGACGCGTGCCGACGATCTCGGCCGTATCCGCACCGGCGGCGACGCCGGCGACATCGGTGGTCTCGATATCGTGCCTACCCGCACCGTTGCCCTCTTCAGCGGCCCGGTGAAGCTCGACGACAAGGGCGAGGCAAAGATCTCTCTCGATGTTCCCGACTTCATCGGCCAGCTGCGGTTGATGGTTGTCGCCTATGACAAGGACAATGTCGGTTCGGGTGAAGCCAGGCTCTTCGTGCGTGATGCTGTGACGGCCGATGTCGTCCTGCCACGATTCCTCGCTCCCGGCGACCAGGGCCGCCTCGCCCTGTCGCTGCATAACGTCGAGGGGGCGCCTGGCGACTACAAGGTGGCGCTCGAAACGAGCGGCGCCGTGTCGCTCGACCGCCCCGTCTCGGAGACACGGCACCTCAACGCCAACCAGCGCGACCTCGCGACCTGGCCGTTGCGCGCGGGTGAGGTCGGATTGGGCAAGGTGGCCGTCACCGTATCGGGGCCGAACGGTTTCTCGGTCCGCCGCGAGTGGGACATCCAGGTGCGTGCGGCGCAAACGCCAAGCGCGGTCGATACCGTCACCCGGCTCGATCCGTCGCGCGAGCTGACCGTCGACCGCGAGCTCACTTCGGGCTTCACGGCGGGAACGCCTGCCGTGAGCGTGGCGCTCTCGCGTGTGCCGGGGATCGACGTCGCCGCGCTCCTGCGTGCGCTCGACAAGTATCCCTATGGCTGCATCGAGCAGACGACCAGCCGTGCCCTGCCGCTCCTTTACTACAACGACGTGGCGCTCCTGGGATACGGCCCGGCCGATCCCAGGATCACCGATCGGGTGCAAGATGCGGTCTATCGCATCGTCGACATGCAAATGAGCGACGGCTCGTTCGGCATGTGGGGCCCCTTCTCGACACCGGCCGCCGAATGGCTGCAATCCTACGCCCTCGACTTCCTGGTGCGAGCGCGGGAGCATCAGATGGCGGTTCCGGCGGCGTCGCTGCAGCGCGGCCTCACCTGGCTCAACCGCTCGGCCGAGAAGATGTCGGCCAACGCCCAAGCCTATGCCTGGTACGTGCTCGCCAAAGCGGGTCTCGCCGATCCTGGCCGGGTCCGGTATTTCCAGGACACGCATGCCAGCGGCATCCGCGGCGGCCTTGCCTGGGCGCAGCTTGCCGCCGCACTCAATCTAGTTGGCGAGCCGGGTCGCGCGAAGCTCGCTTTCAGCGTCGCCCAAATGCGCATCGATGACCGCGACCCGAACGACTACTACGGCTCCTCGCTGCGCGACCGTGCTGGCTTGCTGGCCCTCGCCTCGGAGGCAGCAGGGCGCGACGGGCTGATCTCGGTCGTGAACTCGGTGCGGGAACGTCTCGCCGGTCGGGTCGACGAAACGACGACGCAGGAAAAGGCGTGGCTCGTGCTGGCCGCCAGCGCTCTGGGCGGCGGTGGCGATCTCGCCTACTCCGTCGATGGACAGTCGAAGAAATCGACCAGCGACCCCGTGGTCCTCAACCCGGATGCCGCCGCTCTCCAGCGCGGCCTGCGGGTGAAGAACGATGGTGACAAGCCGGTCTGGCTGCAGGTCACGGCGCGTGGTGTGCCGAAGGATCCGCAGCCGGCCGCGACGCAGGGGCTCAGCATCAAGCGCAGCTACTACACATTTGACGGCGAGCCGGCAGATCTCGCCAAGCTGCGTCAGAACGACCGCGTGATCGTCTCACTCGAGGGCCGCAATCTCGAAGGCGGCTATCACGAAGTGGCGCTGCTCGATCTGCTGCCGGCCGGACTGGAGATCGAATCGGTCCTGAACGACGACACCGTGAAGTCCTTCCCCTTCCTGTCGGCGCTCTCGTCCACGCGCATCACCGAGGCGCGCGACGATCGCTTCTTTGCCGCTTTCGATCTCGGTAAGAGGCCCTATCGGAACTGGTGGTACTATGCCGACGAGAAGGACGATTACAGCTTCCATGTCGCCTATATCGCGCGTGCGGTGACACCGGGTAGCTTTGCGCTGCCCGCCGCACAGGCCTCCGACATGTATGCGCCGCGCATCTATGGCCGCACGGACATGGGCCATGTGACGATTGCGCCGCGATAACATGAACCTCCGGCGCCTCCTCGCTGGATCGGTACTGACCGTCGCCCTCGCGGCGACGGCAGCATTGACGCTCGATCGGCTTTTCCCGCCTGACCTGTCGCGCTACCAGACGCGCTCGACCGAGATCGTCGACGCCAACGGCCGCCTGCTGCGCACCTTCACCACGGCCGACGGCAAATGGCGTCTCAAGACGACGGTCGACGACGTCGATCCGATCTATCTCGCGCTGCTCAAGGACTATGAGGATCGCCGCTTCGACAGCCATTGGGGCGTCGATCCATGGGCCGCGGCTCGTGCGGCCGGGCAATGGGCCGCACGGGGACGTATCGTTTCGGGCGCCTCGACGCTTTCCATGCAGGCCGCCCGCCTGCTCGAACCGCGCAAGCGCAGCCTGCTTGCAAAGGCGGTGCAGTCCGCGCGCGCCCTGCAGCTTGAATGGCGCTACTCCAAGCGCGAGATCCTTGAGATCTATCTCACGCTGGCGCCGATGGGCGGCAATCTCGAAGGCGTGCGGGCAGCGTCCTTCGCCTATTTCGGCAAGGAACCCCGCCAGCTCACTGCCGCCCAGGCCGCCCTCCTAGTAGCCATTCCGCAATCGCCAGAGCGGCGCCGGCCCGATCGCGCCGGCAATGTCGTGCGCCTTGGTCGCGAGCGAGTCCTCGAACGTGGCGTAGAGTACGGTGCGATCGATCGTGCCTCCTTCGATCGGGCTATCAGCGAGACCGTACCCAGCCGCCGGCTTGCCCTGCCGATGAACGCACCACATCTCGCAGCCTGGCTCGCCGGCCAATCACCCGGCACGGTAGTGCCGACCACCCTGCGCTTCGACTTGCAGGCGGCGCTGGCGCAACTGGTGCGTGACGAGCGGCATCAGACGCCCGACAACGCCGATATCGCGCTGGTCGCCGTCGACAACCGCACCGGAAGTGTCGTGGCCTGGGTCAGCGGGTCGGATTACTTTGGGCGAGCCGGCCAAGTCGATCTCGTGCGGGCCCATCGGTCGCCTGGTTCAGCATTAAAGCCGATGATCTATGCGCTCGCTTTTGAGGATCGCACGCTGCATCCCGAATCGCTGGTCGAGGACGTGCAGGTGCGCTTCAAGGATTGGCTGCCGCGCAACTTCGACTACGGCCATATGGGCACCGTCACCGTTCGCCGCGCCCTGCAGCAGTCGCTGAACGTCCCAGCGGTGCTGGCGCTCGAGCGTGTGGGCCCTCAGCGCTTCCTCGCTACCCTGCGCGCCGCCGGAACGTCTCCCGTCCTGCCCCGCGGCGACTCGGGCGATTCGCTCGGCATGGCCCTCGGTAGCCTCGCGGTGTCGCCTTTGGAGATGGCCGATCTCTACTCGGGGCTCGCCAGGGGCGGCCTGTTTGCACCACTGCAGGTCCGACGCGACGTACCGCGTCCCGCTCCGACCCGTCTGCTTGGCGCCGCCGCCTCCTGGTATGTCGCCGACATTTTGGCCGAGGCGCCCTTGCCCGATGGCTTTGCCTCGCTACCTGTCGCGCTGCGCGAGCGGCGGATCGCCTACAAGACTGGGACGTCTGCAGGGTTCCGTGATGCCTGGGCAGTTGGCTTCACGACCAATTGGACGGTCGTCGTCTGGACGGGACATGCCGATGGCACGACGCGACCAGGACAACTCGGTCGCCTTGCCGCGCTTCCGATCGTGCTCAAGGCGTTCGACCGCCTGCCTGCGGAAGACAATCGCGCGCTGCCCCCACCTGTGGATGTCCTTCGCGTGGCGAATTGGCGCGACCTGCCCCAGCGCATGCGCAGGCTGGGGCCCATCGCAGACATGAGCGGCGGACCGCGCATTGCCTATCCTCCGGCCGACGCGCGGCTCGAGCTTCGTGCCCACGAAGCAATCTCCCTCGCCGCGCTTGGCGGCCATGGTGAGCTGCGTTGGCTGGTCGATGGCCGGCCGATCGCCGGCACGACTTGGATACCTGACGGCGCAGGCGAGGCCCGTGTTGCCGTGATCGACCAGGCCGGGCACGCGAGCGCGGTGACAGTGCAGATCGTGCGCCGCCGCTGAAGTCACGCGAGCAATGCCACCACCACTGAAGCCAGCAAGGCGATTGCGAAAGCGACGTTCACGATCCGGTTGGTGCGCGGATCGCGGAAGAAGCGCGTCAACAGCGCCCCCGAGACCAACCATATGACGTTGATGACAATGATCAGGAGCGTGAGCACGGCAATCTTGAGCGTGATGTCGAGCGGCAGATGCTCGTGCACGAGTACGAAGCCCGAGAACAGCGCCGCCATTGCGGCGTAGCCCTTGGGATTGATCAGCGACAGGCCAAGGCCGCCGACGAAGCGTGGCGCTTGCCGCTCCGTCGCCGCTTCCGTCAAAGGCGGCGCCGTTGCAATACGCCAGGCGAGCCATAGGAAATAGCCTGCTGCCGCCACGGTCACGACAGGAGTTGCGCCCGGCAGCGCCAGCAGCAATCCGACGATGCCGCTGGCCGTAATGACCATCACGCCGATCATGCCGACGACGATGCCGGCGAGATAGCCGACCACCCGCTTGGCGCCGAACGCCGCTCCGGCGGCGGCGAGACTCAGCGTCGCCGGACCGGGACTACCGGCAAGCGCGATCGAGGCCAACAAGAAGCCGGGCAAGCCTTCCATAGCCGACGATATGGCATCGGCTGCATCGCTGGTCTTGAACGTTTGTGCTCAGGCGGTCGAGAGGAACGCATCTACCGCTTGCAGCAGAATCGCCTGTTCCTTCGCGGTGTTCACGGCACAGCGCTGCCAGCCCTCTCGCGCGCGGAAATCGGCAAACAGGCCCTTCGGATCTTCATGGAAATGCAGAACGGCCCGGGACTTGAAATAGAACACACCGCGCGACTTTTCCTTGAGCTCGATGTGGCGGCGCAGCTTGACCAGCAACGGCTCCAGCCGGTCGAGTGCGATGGCTGTCGCGTGCTTCAAGCCTTTGGCCTCCTCAGGCGGCGCATTTTGCCTTCAGCGCCTGAGCGACCTTCGAAGCTGGCTCGCGGCCGAGTTCCGCGCAGATGGCGCGGCCGGCAGTGGCAACAGCGTCAAGATCAACGCCGTGCGCGATGCCAAGACCGTTGAGCAGGTAGAGTACGTCCTCCGTGCCGACGTTCCCCGACGCCCCTCTGGCATAGGGGCAGCCGCCCAGCCCGGCAACGGCCGTATCGAACACGGCAATGCCACGCTCCATCACGGCCATGATATTGGCGAGCGACTGGCCATAGGTGTCGTGGAAATGGGCGGCGAGCTTTTCCCGCGGCACCTTCGCCGCAACCGCCTCGACCATGGCCACGCACTCCGCAGGCGTGCCAACGCCGATCGTGTCGCCGAGCGAGACCTCGTAGCAGCCCATTCGAAATAGCCGCTCCGACACCTCTGCCACCTTCTCCGGCGCCACCTTGCCGTCGTAGGGACAGGCAATGACGGTCGAGACATAGCCGCGGACCTTCATGCCGTGCCTTTGGGCCGCTTCCAGGACCGGCGCAAAGCGCTCGAAGCTTTCATCGATCGAACAGTTGGTGTTCTTGCGGCAGAACGCTTCGGACGCCGCGGTGAAGACCGCGATCTCCGCGCAGTGCGCCTCGACCGCGCCATTCATGCCTTGCTTGTTGGGCACCAGCACGGGATAGCTGACACCGGGCTTGCGATTGATCTCGGCCATCACCCGATCGGTGTTGGCCATCTGCGGCACCCATTTGGGCGACACGAAGCTGCCGGCCTCGACGGCGCTGTGGCCAGCAGCCGACAGGGCATCGATCAATGCCACCTTGGCCTCGACCGACACCGGTTTGGCCTCGTTCTGCAAGCCGTCGCGTGGACCGACTTCGACCAGCCGCACTCTCTTTGGATAATTCATTCGTGTCTCCGGGCTGGCGCTATTCTACGCCAATCCCTGGAGTGCGAGATACAGGCCGAGCAGGAGCATTCCGGCGAAGAAAACGGTGCGGAACGTCTTGGGCGCGATGCGCTGCCGCATCACCTGACCAAGCTGCATACCGGCCAGCGCCGGAGCGAGTGCCAGCAACGAAATGCCGATCGACGACGTCTGCCAGGCCTCGACTCGCAGCAGCCCGAGGGCCAGCGCCAGTGTCGACACGGTGAATGAAAGCCCCAGAGCCTGGATCAGCTCGTCCCTCTCGAGCCCGATCGCCTGGAGATAGGGCACGGCAGGAATGACAAACACGCCGGTCGCTCCGGTGACGAGCCCTGTCGTGGCACCGATGGTCGGCGCCAGCCATCTCTCCTGACGAGGCGCCACGGCCATCTTGAAACCGCTGAGGCCCACGACGGCATAGACCGCAAGGGCAACGCCAAGCCCCGCTTCCGCCAGGCCCGACGCGTCGCTCGCGATAAGGCCGGCTCCGGTGATGGTGCCCACGGTCACGCCCAACATCATCGGCCAGAGCCGGAGCGCCAGGGCACCGAAGCGAGGCCCCGCCAGCAATTGCCAGACATTGGTGACCAGCGACGGCACAACCAGGATCGCCGCCGCCTCGGCCGGCGGCAGAACAAGTGCCAGCAGGCCCATGGCGACCGTCGGCAGGCCCATGCCGATCACACCTTTGACAAGGCCAGCCAATAGAAAGATTGCCGTGATCAGGATCCAGAATGTCATGGCCAGCAGATTGCGGCCGGCATGGCACGCCACAATGCGGAAGGCGCGACATGAGCCTTCGGTCTGGCCGAAGGCTCTGGATTGGCGTAGTCAGTTTCGATGCGGTTCGATCTCACCGATCTGCGCCTGGTATTGAACGTCGCCGAAGCCGCGAGCATCACCCACGGTGCGGCACGCAGTGGCCTGGCACTCGCCTCCGCAAGCGAACGGATCCGTGACATGGAGCTTGCCCTGGGTGCTGCCTTGTTCGAACGCAAGCGGCGAGGTGTCAACCCGACGCCGGCCGGCACAGCCTTGATTCATCACGCGCGCATTGTGACCCGGCAGATGGAATTGATGCGCGGCGAGCTCGATGTTTTTGCCAAGGGGTTGCGCGGCAGTGTCCGGGTGTTGTCCAACACCGCGGCGCTGCAGGCGTTCCTGCCGCCGATTCTTGGCACTTTCTTGGCAGCACATCCCAATGTCGATCTCGCGCTCGAGGAGCGTCCGAGCCCCGAGATCGTGCGCGCCATTGCCCGCGGCGCTGCCGACATCGGTATCGTCGCTGACGCCGTCGATCCAGCCGTCGAGCTCGAGACTTTCCCCTTTGCCGAGGATCGGCTCGTCCTCGTCGCTCCGGCGAAGCATCCCCTCGCCCACCGCCGTCGTATCGTCTTTGCCGATACGCTGCCTTACGATTTCGTCGGCTTGCCGGCAGGAGCCGCCTTGCAGGACCATATCGACGGCCACGCCGCCCGAGCAGGACGCCAGCTTCGGTTGCGCGTCCGACTGCCTGGCTTCGATGCCATATGCCGCCTCGTCGAAAGCGGTATCGGGCTCGCGGTCGTACCCCAAGCCGCCGCCGACCGATGCCGGCGATCCATGTCGATCCGCACCATTCCCCTTACGGATGCCTGGGCATTGCGACGCTTGCGTCTGTGCGTGAAAGACGCGCGGGCCCTACCCGCCCATGCACAATGGTTGCTAAGTCATTTGCGCTCGCGGGCGGCGGCTGGCTAAGAGGACACTACGACAGCGCCGGCCGGAGCTTGCCGGCGCGACCGAGGATGAAAGCGACAGCCGCCAGTGCGAGAACGGTGAAGGCGATCAGCAGGGTCGCAACAGCGGTGATGGTCGGATTCACCTCGAGGATCAGCTCGTTGAACATCTTCTTCGGCACAGTCTCGTACTTGCCGGCGATGAAAGACGTCACGATCACTTCGTCGAAACTGCCGATAAAGGCGAAGATCCAGGCGGCAAAGACGCTCGGCGCAAGATTCGGGAGCACCACCTTGCGCATCGTGTAGGCCCACGAGGCACCGAGGCTCCAGGCGACTTGTTCGATCCGGATATCCAACTCCCGGATCGCGACGCCCAGCACCATGATCACGAGCGGAATGGTCAGGATCGTGTGCGCCACCACGAGCCCGACGAACGAGCCCAACAAACCGACCTTGGCGAGGCCGAGATAGAGCGCCACGGCGGCGATGATCGTGGGCACGATCAGCGGCGCCATGAAGTTGGCCTCGATCCAGCCGCGGCCGACGAATGCGCCGCGACGCAGCCCGTAGGCCGCCAGGCCACCCAGAAACAACGACACAACGGACGAGATCAGCGCGACAGTCGCCGACGTCCCCATCGCCTCCATCCAGCGCGCATCGCCAAAGAAGGTCTCGTACCAGCGCAGCGACAGACCGGGTGGCGGGAAGGTCAGGGCGCGTGCCGACGAGAAGGACATCGGAATAACGACCAAGAGCGGCACGGTCAGGAAAGCGAGGCCGAAGATCCCGGCTGCCGCCAGGAATCGCCGCGCCCAAAGCGAACTGCCGATCATGCGCCGCTCTTCATAGCGACGCCCTGCGGTCGAGCCACCGATAGGCAGCGAAGATCAGCAGGGTCGTCACCAGCAAAATGGTCGAGATCGCCGATGCCTGCTCCCAGCGTGGAATCTGGTTGATCAGCGTGTCGAGCAGGTTGGAGATCATCGGCACGCGCCCGCCGCCCAGGATGGCAGGCGTCACGTAGAAACCGAGGCTGAGGATGAAAACGAGCAGGGCTCCCGCTGCCAGCGCCGGCAGAGTGAGCGGAAAGAAGACCTTCCAGAAGATCGTGCGCGGCGGTGCCCCCATCGACGCGGCGGCCTGTAGCAGGCGATCGTCGATGCGGATCATGGCGGCGAACAGCGGCAATACCAGGAAGGGCAGCAGCACGTTGGCCATGCCGATGGTGACCCCGACCTCGTTGTAGAGGAAGGCGACCGGCGCATCTGTGAGTCCCGCCCATTGCAGGCCGCGGTTGACCAACCCGCCGTTTCCCAGCACGACGATCCAGGCATAAGTGCGTACGAGGAGGCTCACCCAGAACGGCAGCACCACCAGCGCCAGCGCGATCATGCGCGCCCGGCTGCCCAGGCCTCGCATCCAGAGCGCCAGCGGATAACCGATCACGACATTGGCCAGTGTCGCGACAAGCGCGATCCGCATCGTGTTGCCCAGCACGCGAAGATAGACCGGCGCCTCGAGCAGGCCCGCATAATGCTCGAACGTGAAGCCCCGGCTCTTTTCCCAGAAGCCGAAGCCCAGCATGTAGGCGATGGGTGCGTTGAAGGCGACGAACATCAGCACCAGCAGCGGCGCGACGTAACCAACGCCTTCGAAGGGGGCGGATCTGGTCATGGGAACAAGCGCCTCCTCCGGCGATCCCACGGGCAACTGTCTGCGAGATCGAACACGTTGCAAGTACTTGTCCGTGTCATCCCGAGCGCAGCGAGGGATCCTTGGCTGCGCGGATCAAAGATCCCTCGCCTCGCTCGGGATGACACCGTTTCTTGCAACGAAGCTCTTTCCATCACGTGGGACAGTACGGCCGATGGCTAAAGGCTGAGCTTGAACGCTTCCCACTTCTGGTTCACGGCCTCGCCGTTGGTCGCCCACCATTCGGCGTTCTCGATCCACTGCACGTCCTTGTTCTGCTTGCTGGTGGGATACTCGCCGATCTTGTTCTTTGGCAGCAACGCATCGAGATCCGGACTCGGGCCGGTATAGGACACCACGGTCGCCGCCTTGGCCTGGTTTGCCGCGATCGACATCTCATGCATCAGCTTGTAGGCCGCTGCGCGGTCCTCGGGTTTGGAGTTCTTGACGATCGTGAAGTACGAGAGATCAGCCATTCCGCCGGCAAAATTGACCTCGAAGGCCGGATCGCCCACCACGCGGCCCGACCAGCAGATCGCGTACTGGACCTCGTTGTCCTTCATCAGCTGGGGGGCCTGGGCGCCGGCTTTCCACCATACCGATATGTCCTTCTTGATCTCGTTTAGCCTCTTGAAGGCAGTGTCGAGATCGAGAGGAAACAGCTTGTCGGGCGTCACACCCGTCGACAGCAGCGCGAATGACAGGGAGTAGTTCGCGTAGTCGGGAAGACAACGCTTGCCCGGAAAGTCCTTGGTATTGAAGAAGTCGGCCCAGGTCTTCGGCGCCTTGGCGCCGGCGCGCCACGCCATGATGGTCGAAAAATATTGATAGCCGAAGCCATATTCATGCTTCGCTTCCGGAAACATCGGTTGCGGTGCGACCGCTGCCCAATCGACCGGCTCGATCAGCTTGAGATTACGTGCCTGCAGCATGCCTCCCGATCCCAGCTCCATCAGAACCGTGCTGGTTTGCCCGCTTTCGACGAGTGCCCTGAGCTTGCCCAGCGGGTTCGGGCTTTCACGGACGACCTTGATTCCGGTCTTCTTGGTGAAAGGCTCGATATAGCCTGCCTCGACCGACTCGCCGGACTTGCCGCCGGCCTCGATCATGCGGATTTCCTTGGCCTCGGCACGGGCGTGCCCCGAGCCCAGGATGCTCAGTGCAGGCAGCCCAACGGCTGCACCTACGAAAGCACGACGCTTCATCATCATCCTCCTTGCTGTTTTCATTGTGCCACCGGCCACAGGTCGGCAGCGTCCCAGGATACCTTGACCCGGTCGCCCGTCGCGAAGGCGCTGCCGAGAAATGGCACGGCGGCGACCATGGGCTGCGCGCCCTTCTCGCCCTCGAGGGACACGTGATACCGCACCATCTGACCGAGATAGATCGCCTCAACGACGTGGGCGGGCCTGCCCTCACCCTCTGCCGACAGGCGTATGCGCTCTGGCCGCACCAATCCGCGGCGGCCGTCGTTCAGGTTCACGAAGTTGGCGATGCCCAGGAATTCGGCGACGAAACGATTGGCGGGTTTCAGGTAGGCCTCACTTGGCGAGGCCACTTGCTGAGGGCTTCCCTTGTCCAGGATCATGATGCGGTCCGAGAGTGACAGCGCCTCTTCCTGGTCATGCGTGACAAGCAGCGTCGTGACTCCGAGATTGCGCTGGAGCTGCTTCAGCTCGACCTGCAGCTCTTCACGCAGTTTGCGATCGAGGGCGCCCAACGGCTCGTCGAGCAGCAGGATATCCGGCCGGAAGACGATGGCGCGTGCCAGCGCCACGCGCTGCTGTTGGCCACCGGAGAGTTGTGCGGGCCGCCGGTCTTCCAGCCCCTCGAGCCGGACCAGCTTCAGCGCGTCGCGTGCCCGTTGCCGCGCTTCTCGGCCGAAGATCTTTCGTACCCCCAGCGGAAACAACACGTTATCGAGCACCGTCATATGCGGGAAAAGCGCATAGGACTGGAACACCAGGCCGATATTGCGCTCCTGCGCTGTCGCTGCCGTGACGTCGCGGCCGCCGATGAAGATGCGCCCGGAGGTTGGCCGATTGAGGCCCGCAATCAGCGACAGAAGCGTCGTCTTGCCCGAACCGCTGGGCCCAAGGATGGTGACAAGTTCGCCCTGTGTGACGGAAAGATCGACTTTGTCGGCCGCCGTGAACGACCCGTAGCGCTTTGTCACCCCCTCGAGGCGAATGTCAGACATGTCAGTGTCGCGTCAACTTGGCCATCGCGCGGTCGGCGGCCGCGAGCGTCTCGTCGATGGTCGCTTCGTCGTGAGCTGCCGACAAGAACCATTTGGTTTGCCGGTTCACGCGCACCCCTTCCTCTTGCAATGCAGAATGGAAGGCGAGCGCCATATCACGATCGCATGCGGCGGATTCGCGATAGTTCTTCGGTGCGGCATCGCGCGTGAAGAAGGTCTGGAAGATCGCCGGCAGCCCCTGCACCAGCAGCGGCAATCTGTGCCGGGCACCGAGTGCCGCAAGACCGTCCATCAGCTTCTGGCCGCGTGCTTCCATGTCGCGATAGACGGCGCCGCCATCGCGCGTCAGCACATCGAGCGTAGCAAGCGCCGCCGCCATGCTTTGGACATTACCGTTGTAGGTGCCCCCGTGCATCACGCCTTTATGGAGCAAAGTATCCATGACCTCACGACGACCGGCCACCAGGGCAAGCGGAAAGCCCGCAGCAACGGCTTTCGCATAGATCGAGAGGTCGGCTGAAACGTCAAAGCGCGCCTGCGCACCGCCGAGCCCGACGCGAAAGCCTGTAATCACCTCGTCGCAGATGAACAACGCGCCGTTGGCGCGGCAGAGGTCACGCACACCGGCCAGATATCCCTTCTCCGGGCAGACCACACCGCCATTGACCATGACGGGTTCCATGATCACACACGCAATCTCTCCGGGGTGGTGGGCGAATGCCGCTTCGAGCATCGCCAGGTTGTTCCAGCCCGCAACGACGGTGTCGCCCAGAACGCTTGCCGGCATGCCCGATGATCCGGCGACGGGCACCGGCATGTCGGCCGGTCCCGCCTCGTTCAACGAAGGCTGGGTGCTGATGAAGGCTTGATCGCTCCAACCGTGATAGTGACCCTCGAACTTCAGGATCTTGGTGCGTCCAGTGAAGGCCCGGGCAAGCCGCAAGGCCATCAAAACGGCCTCCGTACCCGACGTCGCGAATCTGACCACCTCCGCGCTCGGCAGCACCTTGCACAGCCGCTCCGCCAATTCGGCCTCACGTGGGTTTTGCGCGGCGAACACCTGCCCCTCGGCAAGGGAATCAGCCACCGCTTCGATGATCTTGCTTGGTGCATGTCCCAGGATGGCGGGTCCGTTGCCGAGTACGTAGTCGATATGGATGTTGCCGTCGACATCGTAGAGCCGAGCGCCCTCACCACGCGCGAAGAACAAGGGCACCGGAGTGCTCGCGTAGCGGACGTTGCTGCTCACCCCGCCGGCGAGATGCGTTTTTGCCTGTTCGTACAGCGCGATCGACTTGGCGTAGCTACGCATGTCCCCATCCAACAAAAAATACGCCAGCCCATGCTTCGGAGCCGCCGACTGGAAAGCATCGATACATTTGTGATCACAAATCAAGACAAATCTATTCACCAATACTGGCCCAAGCAATTATTTTGTGATCACAAATGGACCGAACCTGGCTTAATCTTGGCGCCGATGCGCACCGCTCTCCCCGCCCGCTCGTCGAGAGATACGTCATTGCGCGGGCATGTCTATGCCTGGCTTCGCGATGCGCTCAGCGCCGGTAAATTCGTTCCGGGACAGAAGCTCACCTTCCGCTCCATCGCCGCGTCGACGAACGTCAGCCTGACTCCGGTGCGCGAGGCGATCCGCCGCCTGGTCGCCGAAGACGCGCTCGAGATGGAGCCCAACCGATCAGTGCGCGTGCCGCGCATGACCGTGACCAAGCTTCTGGAACTGCGGGATGTCCGGATCGCGCTCGAATCCCTGGCGACCGGAAAGGCTGCACGAATCATGAGCAAGGCCGAGTTCGCTCGCCTGCAGAAGATCGCCCAGGAGATCGCAAAGGCCCGCGATCGCGGCGACGTGGCAACCGATCGCATGAAGATCCGGGAGTTTCATTTCGCACTCTATCGCGCGGCCAACCAGCCGATCCTGTTGGCGGTCATCGAGCGGCTCTGGCTGCAGACCGGACCTTACCTGAACCTCCTGTTTCCCGAATATATCGGCTCGGGTCGCGGCGTCGCGATCCGTGCGAGGCTGATCCGTGCCCTGCGGGCGCGAAACGTGGCGGTGGCTCGGCGCGAGATC
>Ga0310811_10002034_pt1 | contig 25177 bp, 19 predicted proteins | sample YCmetagenome_FD_207642 | JGI IMG/M metagenome (GOLD analysis project Ga0310811, IMG submission 207642) | Soil microbial communities from experimental microcosm in Duke University, North Carolina, United States - YC | ecosystem: Engineered > Artificial ecosystem > Soil microcosm > Unclassified ... | reverse complement strand
TCTTGGCGAACTCCTTGGTGGCGAGCGGCGAGATCGAACTCATGTCGACCACGATCTTGCCCTTGGATATCCCCTGCGCAACGCCGCCCTCGCTGAACAGCACCGCTTCGACATGCGGCGTGTCCGGTACCATGATGATGACGATGTCGGATTTCTCCGCGACTTCCTTGCCCGATTTGCAAACCACGCCCTTGTCGCCGACCAGTTCCGGCGCGATCGGCGCCACGTCGTGCAGAAACAGCTTGTGTCCGGCGGCCTGCAGATGGCCTGCCATCGGGCGCCCCATGATGCCGAGGCCGATAAAGCCGATATCGATCATTTGATTTTTCCCTGTTCGTTTCCCGTTCACGTATCGAGCGTCAATGATGCGTGCCAACCGAGCCCATCGACGGCCGTCGTGACAGGTTTATACTCGTATCCGACCCGGCCGCGATAGCCAATTGCCCGAAATTTCCGCGCGATATGCCACGCATCAAGCCGGCTGCAACTCACCTGGCGCATCCGCTCCTGCCGGCGTGTCGTCGAGCGGCAGATCGAGCACCTCCTCGAACTCGGTGATGTCATCGATCTCGGTGCCCATCGAGATGTTGGTGACGCGCTCGAGGATGAATTCGACCACGACAGGCACATTGTATTCGGCCATCCATTGGCGCGCGGTCGCAAACGCCGCCTGCGCGTCGCGCGGATCGGTGACGCGGATTGCCTTGCAGCCGAGGCCCTCGGCGACCGCGACATGATCGACGCCGTAGACGCCGAGTTCGGGCGCGTTGATGTTCGGAAACGAGAGCTGGACCTGGTAGTCCATGTCAAAACCGCGCTGCGCCTGCCGGATCAACCCGAGATAGGAATTGTTCACGACGACGTGGATGTAGGGCAGCTTGAACTGCGCGCCGACCGCGAGCTCCTCGATCAGGAACTGAAAATCATAGTCGCCCGACAGCGCCACGATCTCGCGGGTCGGATCGGCGGCGCGGACGCCCAGCGCCGCCGGCAGCGTCCATCCGAGCGGACCGGCCTGGCCGGCGTTGATCCAGTTGCGTGGATGATAGACGCCGAGGAATTGCGCGCCCGCGATCTGCGACAGGCCGATCACGCTGACATAGCAGGTGTCGCGTCCAAATGCCTTGCTCATCTCCTCATAGACGCGTTGCGGCTTGATCGGGATGTCGTCGAAACGGCTCTTGCGCAACATGGTGCGCTTGCGATCCTGGCACGCGGCGGGCCAGGCCTGACGCTCGCGCAGCCTGCCTTGCTTGCGCCATTCCCTCGCAACGGTGACAAACAACTCCAGCGCCGCCTTCGCGTCGGAGACGATGCCGAAATCCGGATTGAACACCCGGCCGATCTGGGTGGGCTCGATGTCGACATGCACGAAGGTGCGCCCCCTGGTGTAGGTCTCGATCGAGCCGGTGTGGCGGTTGGCCCAGCGGTTGCCGATCCCGAGCACGAAGTCGGACTGCAGCATGGTCGCGTTGCCGTAGCGGTGGCTGGTCTGCAGCCCGACCATGCCGGCCATCAGCAAATGGTCGTCGGGAATGGCGCCCCACCCCATCAACGTCGGCACCACGGGCACGTTGACGGCTTCCGCGAACGCCACCAGCAACTCGGAGGCATCGGCATTGATGACGCCGCCGCCCGCCACGATCAGCGGGCGCTCGGCGGCGTTGAGCATGGCGAGCGCCTTTTCGATCTGCCTGCGCGTGGCGGCTGGCTTGTAGACGGCCAGCGGCTCATAGGTCTCGTCGTCGAACTCGATTTCGGCCAATTGCACGTCGAGCGGCAGGTCGATCAGCACCGGACCCGGACGACCCGAGCGCATGATGTGGAACGCCTGGCTGAACACGCGCGGCACCAGCGCCGGCTCCCGCACCGTGACCGCCCACTTCGTCACCGGTTTTGCGATCGCCTCGATGTCGACGGCCTGAAAGTCCTCCTTGTAGAGCCGCGCGCGCGGCGCCTGACCGGTGATGCACAGGATCGGGATCGAGTCCGCGATGGCCGAATAGAGCCCGGTGATCATGTCGGTGCCGGCCGGACCCGAGGTGCCGATGCAGACGCCGATATTGCCCGCTTTGGCGCGGGTATAGCCCTCGGCCATGTGGGAGGCGCCCTCGACATGACGCGCCAGGATATGGCTGATCGAGCCGCGCCGTTTCAGCGCGGAATAAAGCGGGTTGATCGCCGCCCCCGGCACGCCGAAGGCGGTGACCACGCCCTCCTTTTCGAGGATACGCACCGCGGCATCGATCGCTCGCATCTTCGCCATTTCGAAACCTCGCTGAAATTGCCTGGTGTGATGATCACGGCAACGGGGTGCGATCTCAACGACGTTCGATATCTTTCCCGCGATGTGGAAGGGTTGTGGAAAATGACGCGGGATCAGATGTTTGGACGGAACGGGGGGTGAAACAACGGGATGGTTGGGCACGAACGCCTGGAACGAAGGCCTTGAACGCTTCATTGCCTGCAACAAACGCGAAGCGTTTGTGCAAGGGAGCGCCAGCGACGACGCAATCCATTCTTTTTTTCCGCGGCGTGGATGGATTGCTTCGCTTCGCTCGCAATGACGGCAAAACCAGCCGTGTCCGAAGCGACGCAACACGCTGCGCCGCGTTATGACCGCACGGCGGATCGCTGCGGAGGGATAGACGACAGCTGCCGCCTCGATACGCGTTCACGATCTCCGCTCGCGCAGCGGCTTCGTTACGCGTACGCGGGTTTCCGCGATTGACGATGATGTGCACCGGGCGATCGGAATATTTTTCGGCGCGCCCGCGCCCATCGAGCCGCCCGCCACGCCGGGCCGGCGTTAACCTGGTCTGCCAACTTCCAGCAGTAACCACGTTCAGTCACGGATTGTCAGGAATTAGGGCGTTTTCTCGCCCCCGGGGTTGGTCGACGGACACGGTCATGCCTATCGGACGGTACATAGCCTGGGTTGGAGCATCGCTGCTGGTGTTGTTGCTCGTGGTGAACTGGTTGCTTCCGCCATCACTGATGGAACTAACCGCCGATGAAGCCAGCAGGCCGGTCATTCGCATCGCTTCATTGCAGCAGCCGCCCGAACGGGTCGTCATCGACACCCGCCTGCCAACGATAGTTCCACCACCGGCACCGTTCGCGGAGATAATTCCAGCGCCACCACTGCCGGTGCCATCGGTTGCTCCACCGGCTCCTCGTCCGGCCGTCGTCAACGTTGAGAAACAGAAGCCGAAAGCAATCAAAAGGCAGGTGAACGACGTGGCGGCCAAACAGGTGCCGCCGTCACGGCCGACCGCGGTGGTTAACGCCGCCCCCGCGACCGCACCGCCGACCAGATTATCGTTCGCGAACGTCCTTTCCGGGCAGTTCGTGAGAGACATATTCAATCTGCGATGAACAACGGCAACCAGGTCTGGCCATCGTTCCACGACGATCCGTGGGTTGTTCGAACCTTCGCCTTAATGTCGGTGAACTATCGCGACCAGACGGCGTGAGTGCGGGGCACAGATGATTCGAACGGTTTGGCTCGGCGTTTTTCTATTGCTCGGCATCGCCGTGCTGGCTTCGTACAGGTTTGCCGTCAGCCCGCAACAGCTTGCGGAACTGTCAAAGGCCGTCGCATTGGCTTCCGGCGACATCGAACCCTCCTCGGTAGGTATGGCCTCCGCGGCAGACACCCTGACGAAGGGGGACCGATTACAGATCGCGTACATGGCGCCAGCCACCGATGTGAAGCCCGCGGCAACCGCGGTTGCGCCTGTTTCGCCGCCGATTCCTCCCGCCACCCCCGCGCCAAGAATAGTCAGCCGGCACTGGCATGATCCACACGACCGCAAGGTCACCCGGGCCGCCAAACCAAAGGTAAAGGACTCCAGGAAAAGCGCGCCGGCTGGTGAACGAAAGCCCGCCACCGTCGAGGCCAGTTCCTGCCAACCGGACGCGCTTCAGGGGTTGCGCCAACTTTTCAACATGCCGGGAAATTGCGCCAGGGCGAACTAGTCGCGCCATCGCCAATCGCACGTCAATGTACCGTGGCGTCAGCCATTCATAGATGACGCGTTGCGAGGTCCGTCGTTTGGCCTTTTCAGCATGCTTGTTTGGCCGATACCTTGGCCGATACAATCACCTGCTCTTTTGGGGGCGAGTATGAAACGCCGAGAATTTTTCGGGCTTGTGACGGGAGCGTCAATTTGGGTTCACGGCGCGCGCGCCCAGCAGGGCTCAGGCGTTCGCCGGATCGGCGTGCTGTCACCATTCTCGCCCGCGGACACCATGATTTGGAACAAGGCGTTGCTGCGGGGACTTCGCGATTTGGGTTGGATCGACGGCAAGAATCTTGTCATCTCGTATCGATATGCCGAGGGCAACAAGGAACGTCTCCCCGAGCTGGTCGCCGATCTCATCCAGCAAAAGGTCGATATTCTCGTCACCACCGTTACGCAGGATACCCTGGCGGCCAGGAAGGCGACGGCGGAAATCCCGATCGTCATGGTGGCCGTGGGAGACCCCGTGGCGACCGGCTTTGTCGGCAGCCTGGCGCGGCCGGGCGGAAACATCACCGGCCTGTCGCAAATGACGCCAGACCTGAGTGGAAAACGCCTGGAATTGCTGAAGGAAGTCGTACCCGACGTTTCGTCGATCGCGATCCTGTTTAATCCGGACGATCAACTGTCGGTACTGGACGCAAGGGAAGCGCGACTTTCCGCGCAACGATTGAGTGTCGAGGCTCACTCGCTGGAGGTCCGTAGCGTTGCCGATCTCGAAAGGGTTCTGGGCGAAGCGGTCACATTGCGTGTGGGCGGTCTTGTTATCCTGCCCGCTCCGGTATTGTTTGAAAATGTGAAATTGATCGCGGACTTTGCGCTCCGGAACCGGCTTCCTTCGACATTTCATTTGCGCGAATATCCGACGGTCGGCGGCCTCGTTTCTTATGGCGTGGACCGTTCGGACCTGTTCAGGCGCGCCGCGACCTATGTCGACAAGATCCTGAAGGGCGCAAGCCCGGCGGCCTTGCCCATCGAGCAGCCGACGAAGTTTGAGCTTGTGATCAACCTGCGGACGGCGAGGACGCTCGGGCTGACCATTCCCGCAAACGTGCTGGGTTTAGCCGATGAGGTGATTGAATAGCGCCGCGCGTTAGGGCCGAGGGTATTGAGCAACCCGATCATGATTCACGGCTTGAAGCGCTCTGCGAACCGATGCTTCGGCGGCGGCGTGCGCGTGTGAGCAATGCAATTGGCGAAACCGGGACGTTTCCCTCGGCTGGTCAAACGCATAACTGAAATCATCCCAACCGTGATAGCGTCGTTACCTTCTCCGGTCGTGAGGCTGTCGACATGCCGATCAAGCGGCCCGTTGTTACCGAGATGGACCTGCAGCGCGCGCGTCAGATCGTGTGCTCCCTGCCCCTCAAACGGCTTTCCAGCGATGATGCCGAAATCGTCGCGAGGGCAATTGCCGAAGGCATTGCGGGGGGCCGCAAACAAGGTCTGGACATGGCGAAGGCCGAGCAGGACGCGTAGGTTACGCCAAAAATTGGAAGCCGCAGTGCGGCTGGGCCGCTACTTTCTGCGCTGGCCGGATTCGGGTGTCATAATCAAACTGGCCCACTACCGCCGCCCGACGATGCTTGCCCTTCCTTGAGAGCCGGGTTATTTTGCCGTAACTGAACCGAGAAAGGAGGGCCGCGCGATGACGACATTCTTCCGGCATTACCGCCGGCGTGGCCCAGTCAACGCCCTGCAAATGCGTTTGCAGGGCTGACCAAGGACGCTTCTCACAAGACTTCTTCCTGGTCTGCCCTTCGTGGCCATGCGGCCTCGCGCTTGCTGCGCTTGTCTGCATTCATTCAACGCCGCGCTTTGACACCGACGTCCGACGAAGGCTGCGTGCCCCGGATAACGTGATCGCGGCAAGACCAGAGAACGATCATGACCCTTATCACCCTCCGCAATCTCGGCGTGAGCCTCGGCGCGCCGCTGTTCTCAGCGCTCAACCTCGTCGTCAATGCCGGTGACCGGATCGGGCTCGTCGCCGCCAACGGCCGCGGCAAGACCACCCTGCTGCGCTGCATGGCAGGCGGCATGGAAGCGAGCGAAGGCGAGATCACCCGCGCCAGGGGACTTAGCGTCGGCTATGTCGAGCAGAACGTGCCTGAAGCCCTGATGGAGCGGCCGCTGCACGAAGCCGTGCTGGAGACGCTTCTCCCCGACGCGCAACACAGCGAAAGCTGGCGGGTCGATGTGGCGCTGGATCAGCTTGGGGTGACCGAGGCGCTGCGCGAGATGCCGCTGAAGCACCTGAGCGGTGGCTGGCAGCGCTTTGCCATGCTGGCCCGCGTGCTGGTAACGGACGCCGACGTGCTGCTGCTGGACGAGCCGACCAACCACCTCGATCTCGCGCGGATCGGCCAGCTGGAAACCTGGCTGAACGCGCTGCCGCGCGAGATGCCGGTCGTCATTGCCAGCCACGACCGTGCCTTTCTCGATGCGACCACCAACCGGACGCTGTTCCTGCGCCCCGAGCAGTCGCAGATATTTTCCCTGCCCTTTACGCCGGCCCGCGCCGCGCTTCGCGAGGCCGACGCGTCGGACGAACGCCGCTACCAGCGCGACCTGAAAACCGCCCAGCAGCTCCGCCAGCAGGCGGCAAAACTCAACAACATCGGCATCAATTCCGGAAGCGACCTGTTGCTGTCGAAGACCCGGCAATTGAAAGCGCGCGCCGAGAAACTGGAAGATGCGGCAAAGCCCGCCCATCTCGAACGGTCCGCCGGCACGATCCGGCTCGCCAACCGCGGCACCCACGCCAAGGTGCTGGTCACGCTGGAGGACGCCGCGGTCGCGACGCCGGACGGCCGGTTGCTGTTCAAAACCGGCAAGCAGTTCATCTGCAAGGGCGACCGGATCGTGCTGCTGGGGCCGAACGGATCAGGCAAGACACGGCTGCTGACGATGCTGCGCACCACGATCGACAATCCGGACGCCGCCCGGGCCGGCATCAAGGCCACGCAGTCGCTGGTGCTCGGCTATTGCGACCAGGCGCTCGCCGGGCTGGATGACGCGGAGACACCGATGCGCACGATCGTCCGCCGCTTCGACGTCGGCGATCAACGCGCCCGCACGCTGCTCGCGGGCTGTGGCCTCGCCATCGAAAAGCAGGGCCGGCCGATCGCGCAGTTGTCCGGCGGCCAGAAGGCGCGCCTCGGCATGCTGGTACTGCGGCTGACCCAGCCCAATTTCTATCTGCTGGACGAGCCGACCAACCATCTGGACATCGAGGGGCAGGAAGCGCTGGAGGACGAACTGATGGATCATCAGGCCAGTTGCCTCCTGGTGTCGCACGACCGCAGTTTTGTGCGAAACGTCGGCAACCGGTTCTGGGTGATCGAGCGGAAGAAGCTGGTCGAACTGGAGGGACCGGAACAGTTCTTTGCATCGGCCGCTGCGGCGGGGTAGTGCCGCGCCCTGCCCTTTTAAAACGGCTTCACTGCCGGCATCACGCCGCCGAGCGCGACCGTCAGTTCGGCCGCCACCTCGCGCACGGTCCCGCCGAGCGCAGGCAGGCGCTCGTCGGGGATGCGGCTGGTCATGCCGGAGACCGAAATCGCCGCCAGCGGCTCGCTGCAATCATTGTAGACCACGGCGGCGATGCAGCGCAGCCCCATGCAGGCTTCCTCGTCGTCGATGGCAAAACCCAGACGGCGGACTTTTGCGAGCTCCCTGAACAGATCGCTCGGTCGCACGATCGATTTTTCGGTCAGCCGCGGCATACCGTGATGCTGGATGATCGCGCGCACGTCCTCGTCAGCATAGGTCGCGAGCACCGCCTTGCCGACGCCAGAGGCGACCATCGCCACCCGGCCGCCGACTTTTGTCAATGACCGCATGATTTCGCGGCTTTCGGCGCGGGTCAGCACGACGATGAATTCGTCGTCGACGACGGCAAGATTGGCGGTCTCGCGCGTGAGATCACGCAGTTTGCGCAAATACGGCACCGCCTGCGCGCTAAAATTGCGGCGGCGGGCGAAGGTGGCGCCCACCGTAAAGGCACGCGCGCCGACATGCCATTTCGATTCCGTGCGATCGAACGCCACGAAGCGCCGGCTTTCCAGCGTCGCCAGCAGCCGATGCACCGTCGAGGTCGACAGCCCGGTGCGGACGGCGAGATCGCTCAGGCGATACCCCTCGTCGTCCTCGGCGAGGGTTTCGATGATCGAGAGCGCGCGATCGACCGACTGGACGCCGGCATCGCGGGAATCGGGACCGCTGTCGGCGCCGGATTTCGGTTCGAGGGGTTTCCGCCGGATCACGTTTCGCCTCGAGTCTGGCGCGACAGACGGGCACCGTCATTGCGAGCGGAGCGAAGCAATCCATCTCGCCCCTCAAAGATGGATTGCTTCGTCGCTTTGCTCCTCGCAATGACGGCAGGTGTCAGAGCAAACCGGCGCCGCGCGCCCATTTGTACTTGGCGCCGAGCACTTCAACCGGCAGTTCGGTCGAATAGGCATAGGCCGGGATGCCGTTCTGGTAGAGATATTCGGCCGCTTCCTCGACCTCGACGTCGCCGGCGAGCGAGGCCACCATCGGCTTCACAAAGCCCTTGGCCTCCATCTCCTTCTTCACCTCGACCATGTTGCGGGCGAACACCATCGGCGGCGTGACGATGGTGTGCCAGTAACCCAGGATCAGCGAGTGGATGCGATCGTCCGACAGGCCGAGCTTCACCGTATTGACATAGGTGATCGGCGGTTCGCCGCCGGTGATATCGACGGGATTTCCGGCAGCACCGAACGGCGGGATGAACTTCCGGAACGCGGCGTCGAGGTCCGGCGGCATCGCCATCAGCGACATGCCGTTGTCGACCACCGAATCTGACAGCAGCACGCCGGAACCGCCCGCGCCGGTGATGATCAGGATGTTCTCGCCCTTCGGCGTCGGCAAGACCGGCACGCCGCGCGCGAATTCGAGCAATTGCCGCAGTGAGCGCGCGCGGATCACGCCTGATTGCGCGAACACGTCCTCGTAGATCTTGTCGTTACCGGCGAGCGCGCCGGTGTGCGAGCTCGCCGCCTTGGCACCTGCCGACGTGCGGCCGGCCTTCAGCACCACCACCGGCTTCTTCTTCGAAACCCGCTTGGCGGCCTCGGCAAAGGCGCGGCCGTCCTTCAGATCCTCGCAGTGCTGGGCGATGATCGCCGTGTTCGGATCCTGCTCGAAGAACGCCAGCAGATCGTCCTCGTCGATGTCGGACTTGTTGCCGAGGCCGACGATGGCGGAGACGCCCATCTTTGCCGAGCGCGAGAAGCCGATGATCGCCATGCCGATGCCGCCGGATTGCGACGACAGCGCCGCCGAGCCCTTGACGTCGTAGGCGGTGCAGAACGTGGCGCAGAGATTGGCGGGCGTATAGTAGAAGCCGTAGATGTTCGGCCCCATCAGGCGGACATTGTACTTCAGGCCGATCTCGACGATCTCGGCCTGCAGCTCCGGCGCGCCGGCTTCGGCAAAACCTGACGGAATCAGCACGGCGCCGGGAATTTTCTTCTCGCCGCATTCGATAAGCGCACCGGCGACGAATTTCGCGGGGATCGCGAACACCGCCGTGTCGATCACACCCGGCACGTCCTTGACGCTCTTGTAGGCCTTGTAGCCCAGGATCTCTGCGGCCTTCGGGTGGATCGGATAAATATCGCCCTTGTAGCCGCCATTGATCAGGTTCTTCATCACCGAGTTGCCGATCTTGCCGTCCTCGGCGGAGGCGCCGATCACGGCAACCGCCTTCGGCTGCATGATGCGGTTCATGGCGGTGACGATTTCGTCGTTCGGACGCGGCGCCGGGCGCGGCTTGTAGGCGAAGTCGACGACGATGCGCACGTCGGCGGCGATCGCGTCCTTCTTGGTGGCGAACACCGGGTTGAGGTCGAGCTCGACGATTTCGGGGAAGTCGCTGACCAGCTGCGATACCTTGACGATCACGTCGGCCAGCGCCTCGCGATTGACCGGATCGCCGCCGCGCACGCCCTTCAGCATGTCATGGGCCTGGATGCCGTCGAGCATCGACAATGCGTCCGCCTTGCTGGCGGGCGCGAGGCGGAAGGTGATGTCCTTCAAAACTTCGACCAGCACGCCGCCGAGCCCGAAGGCGACCAGCTTGCCGAACGAGCCGTCGGTGATCGAGCCGACGATGACCTCGGTGCCGCCGGCTAGCATCTGCTGGACCTGAATGCCTTCGATCTTGGCGTCGGCCTTGTACTTCTTCGCATTGGCGAGAATGGTGTCGTAGTTCTTTTCAGCGTCGGCTGCCGTCTTGACACCAACGATCACGCCGCCGGCCTCGGTCTTGTGGAGAATGTCAGGGGAGACGATCTTCATCACCACAGGAAAGCCCATATCGGCCGCGAGCTTGGCCGCCTCAGCGGCGGACTTGGCCACGCCCTCCTTCGGAACCGGGATTCCGTAGGTATCACACACCAGTTTGCCCTCGGGGGCCGTCAGGCTGGTGCGCTTATCAGCCTTCACCGCGTCGAGAACTTTGCGGACCGTATCTTTGGGATTCGACATCTGGACTTCCTCCTGGGCGTATTTTATGGCATTTGGTATGCCAGCGCACCGATTGTCAAGCGTTCCGATGCCCCGGAAACGCTGAAAACACGGGCAACTTGACAATCTGGCATTTGGTATGCCAAAAATATTGTGGTAATTCGATGCTACAACACGTCTCCCGATGGAGGAGACGAATCGTGCCCACAAGCAAACAACCCAAGGCGCCGCCTGTCATGGCTGATGCTGATATCGCAATCGTTCGGATAGCGCCTGAGACGAGCTTCAAGAACAAGGCCTATGAAGCCTTGAAGGAAGCCATTCTCAAGATGGATATCTATGCGACGCCCGAGCAGGTGATGCTCGACGAACGCGCATTGTCCGAACGCCTGGGCGTCAGCCGCACGCCTATTCGCGAAGCGATCGCGATGCTCGAGCAGGACGGGTTCGTCAAGACCGTGCCACGCCGCGGCATTGTCGTGGTCCGGCGCACCAAGACCGAGATCGTCGACATGATCCGCGCCTGGGCGGCGCTGGAGAGCATGGCGGCCCGGCTGATCACCACCACCGCGCGCAAAAAAGACATCACGGCGCTGCGCGATTTCTTCAAGGACTTCGGCAAGGACCGTCTGCCGCAGGACCACGTCGAGGAATATTCCAAGGCCAATATCGCCTTCCACCAGGCACTGATCTCGCTCTCGGAGTCGCCGGTGCTGGTTGATATGACCAACGACATCCTGCTGCATGTGCGCGGCTACCGGCAACTGACCATCGGCCGTGTCGACCGCACCGCGACCTCGCTGCCCGAGCACATGGCGATCATCGAAGCGCTCGAAGCCCGCGACACCGAACTGGCGGAAAAGCGCGCCCGCGACCATACGCTCGGGCTCGCCGCCTATGTCGAGGCGCACGGCCAGGAATTGTTCAGCTAGCGGCCGTTTGGTCAAGAACTTCACCTCAAGAGACGACGCACTCGTCCACGCCGAAAAAGATCAGGGAGAAAGCGGAATGTCCGTCACAGCAGCAAAGAGCATTGACAGCAACAAGGCCGAGGGCGAGCGCGAGCTCACCGACGGCTTTAACCTGATGATCGATGCGCTGAAGCTCAACGGCCTCACCACGATCTACGGCGTGCCGGGCATCCCGATCACGGATTTCGGCCGCATGGCGCAGGCCGCCGGCATCCGCGTCATCTCCTTCCGTCACGAGCAGAACGCCGGCAACGCCGCCTCGATCGCCGGCTTCCTGACCAAGAAGCCCGGTGTCTGCCTCACGGTGTCGGCGCCTGGCTTCCTCAACGGCCTCACGGCGCTGGCGCACGCCACCACCAACTGCTTCCCGATGATCCTGATCTCGGGCTCGTCCGAGCGCGAGATCGTCGACCTGCAGCAGGGCGACTATGAGGAAATGGATCAGCTCGCGATCGCCAAACCGCTGTGCAAGGCGGCGTTCCGCGTGCTGCACGCCGCCGACATCGGCATTGGACTGGCGCGCGCCATTCGCGCGGCGGTCTCGGGCCGTCCGGGCGGTGTCTATCTCGATTTGCCGGCAAAGCTGTTCGGCCAGGTGATGGATGCGGAAGCCGGCAAGAAGTCGCTGGTGAAGGTGATCGACGCCGCACCGGCGCAGATCCCGGCGCCATCGGCCGTCAAGCGCGCGCTCGATGTACTGAAGGGCGCAAAACGTCCGCTGATCATCCTCGGCAAGGGTGCGGCCTATGCGCAGGCCGATGAGGCGATCAAGAACTTCGTCGAGAAGAGCGGCGTGCCGTTCCTGCCGATGAGCATGGCCAAGGGTCTTTTGCCCGACCTGCATCCGCAATGCGCGGGCGCCGCACGCTCGACCGTGCTGAAGGATGCCGACGTCGTGATGCTGATCGGCGCCCGTCTCAACTGGCTGCTGTCGCACGGCAAGGGCAAGACCTGGGGCGATGCGCCTAAGAAATTCATCCAGATCGACATCGAGCCCAAGGAAATGGACTCCAACGTCGAGATCGTGGCCCCCGTGGTCGGCGACATCGGCTCCTGCGTTTCCGCGCTGCTCGAGGGGATGGGTAGCAACTGGACCGCGGCGCCGGCCGACTGGATGGGCACGGTCGCCAGGAAGCGCGAAGAGAACGTCGCCAAGATGGCGCCGCGGCTGATGAACAACAATTCGCCGATGGACTATCACGGCGCGCTCGGCGTGCTCAGGACCATCGTCAAGGAACGGCCCGACGCCATCCTCGTCAACGAGGGCGCCAACACGCTCGACCTCGCCCGCGGCGTCATCGACATGTACCAGCCGCGCAAGCGGATCGACGTCGGCACCTGGGGCGTGATGGGCATCGGCATGGGCTATTGCATCGCGGCTGCGATCGAGACCGGCAAGCCCGTGCTCGCGGTCGAAGGCGACAGCGCCTTCGGCTTCTCCGGCATGGAGGTCGAGACCATCTGCCGCTACAAGCTGCCGGTCTGCATCGTGATCTTCAACAATGACGGCATCTATCGCGGCACCGACGTCAATTCCGTAAGCGCCGATCCGGCACCGACCGTGTTCGTCAAGGGCTCGCGCTACGACAAGATGATGGAAGCCTTCGGCGGCACAGGCGTCAACGTCACCTCGCCGGATGAACTCAAGCGTGCCGTCAACGCCGCCATGGATTCCGGCAAGCCGACACTGATCAACGCGGTGATCGATCCGGCGGCCGGCTCCGAGAGCGGCCGCATCGGCAACCTCAATCCGCAGAGCGTTTTGAAGAAGAAATAACCGGTTCACATTCCAATCCACCCCTGGTTTGCAGGGCAGACAGAGTACGGAGCAAAGACGATGACCAAGGCGCTCAAGGGCGTTCGCATTCTCGATTTCACCCACGTCCAGTCCGGACCGACCTGCACGCAGTTGCTGGCCTGGTTCGGCGCCGACGTGATCAAGGTCGAGCGTCCCGGCGTCGGCGACATCACGCGCGGCCAGCTGCAGGACATTCCCAATGTCGACAGCCTGTATTTCACCATGCTCAACCACAACAAGCGCTCGATCACGCTCGACACCAAGAACCCGAAGGGCAAGGAAGTCCTGACCGCGCTGATCAAGAGCTGCGACGTGCTGGTGGAGAATTTCGGCCCCGGCGTGCTCGATCGCATGGGCTTCCCCTGGGAGAAGATCCACGCCATCAACCCGAAAATGATCGTTGCTTCGATCAAGGGCTTCGGCCCCGGTCCCTACGAGGATTGCAAGGTGTATGAGAACGTCGCGCAGTGCACCGGCGGTGCGGCCTCGACCACCGGCTTCCGCGACGGCCTGCCGCTGGTCACCGGCGCGCAGATCGGCGACAGCGGCACGGGATTGCATCTCGCGCTCGGCATCGTCACCGCGCTCTATCAGCGCACCATGACCGGCCAGGGCCAGAAGGTCACCGCCGCGATGCAGGATGGCGTGCTCAATCTGGCGCGCGTAAAATTGCGCGACCAGCAGCGCCTCGCCCATGGTCCCCTGAAGGAATACAGCCAGTTCGGCGAAGGCATTCCGTTCGGCGACGCGGTGCCGCGCGCCGGCAACGATTCCGGCGGCGGCCAGCCCGGCCGCATCCTCAAATGCAAGGGCTGGGAGACCGATCCCAACGCCTACATCTATTTCATCACCCAGGCCCCGGTGTGGGAGAAGATCTGCGACGTGATCGGCGAGCCCACCTGGAAGACCCATCCGGATTACGCCAAGCCGCCGGCCCGGCTGTCGCGCCTCAATGAGATTTTTGGGCGCATCGAACAGTGGACCATGACCAAGACCAAGTTCGAGGCGATGGAAATCCTCAACAAGGACGACATCCCCTGCGGCCCGATTCTGTCGATGAAGGAGATCATCGAGGACGAGTCGCTGCGCGCCACCGGCACCGTGGTCGAGGTCGACCACCCCACCCGCGGCAAGTATTTTTCGGTCGGCAACCCGATCAAGATGTCAGACTCACCGAGCGAGGTGACGCGGTCCCCGCTGCTCGGCGAGCACACCGACGAAATCCTGCGCCAGGTGCTCGGCTTCTCGGATCACCAGGTTGCCGAGATCCACGATTCCGGCGCGCTCGATCCGCCGCGGAAACAGGCGGCGGAGTAAGGCCGCTCAAACAACCCAGAACTGCCAAAGGCCGCTGGTTCCCGGCGGCCTTTTCGTTATTGGGAATGCCAAATGATGTATTTATGCTGCAATGCAAACGATTAATTGCTGCTATGCAAACAAGATGGTTGCCTCTGGCATCTGGTATACATAGTTTATTCCCAGATCACGAAGCGGAGCTGCTCCGCCCACCAGAAAAGGGGACAAAAATGTCCAAGACTGCTGCCATCGCCCTCGTACCTTCCGCCACCCTGTTCGGCCGCCTGCTGGCCACCATCGATCGCCTGTTGATGAGGAGCGCCCAGATCGCGATCCGCAACGGCGACCTGCCCCGGTTGGGCCTCTAAGGCCTTGCGAATCAAGCGTTAGCGGCGTTGCCGCCTTCACTTCAGGACGCGATTCGAAACCCTACTTTCGACCAATGGCCCCGACGTTCGGGGCCATTTATTTGTCCGTTGCGTTAGATTTTCCAGGCCACCGGTCATCCCACTGCGGCATTTGCGCACGGCTCGCGCGTATCGCTTGATCCTTGGCATATCAAATACCAAAATGGCGCCGGGAAGCGCGCTCGTGGGAAAATAATAGAAGCGCGTCGGGAGGACGGATGACGGAAATGGTTCAGGGAACGGCCCCTACAGCCGCGCGTGTCAGCGACAGCTATCGCTGGACACAACTGGTGATCGGCGTTGGCGCAATGGTGATGATCGCCAACTACCAATATGGCTGGACATTCTTTGTCCCTGACATCCAGAAAAAATTCGGATGGGATCGCGCATCGATCCAGTGGGCGTTCACCCTCTTCGTGCTGTTCGAAACCTGGCTGGTGCCGATTGAGGGCTGGTTCGTCGACAAATACGGCCCGCGCCTCGTCGTTCTCGTCGGCGGCATCCTCTGCGCCATCGGATGGGCGATCAATGCCGAAGCGACCACGCTCAACGGCTATTATCTCGGCATGATCATCGCGGGCATCGGCGCCGGTGGCGTCTACGGCACCTGCGTCGGCAATGCGCTGAAATGGTTTCCCGACAAGCGCGGCCTCGCCGCCGGTATCACCGCCGCAGGTTTCGGCGCGGGCTCGGCGCTCACGGTTGCGCCGATCCAGGCGATGATCAAGAGTTCCGGTTTCCAGACCACCTTTCTCTATTTTGGTCTCGGACAAGGCATCATCGTCATCATCCTCGCCTTCTTCCTGTTCGCGCCGAAAGCGGGACAGGTCCCCGCCGTGATTGCGAATGCGAACGTGATCCAGAGCCGGCGCAACTATTCGCCGACCGAGGTGATCCGCCAGCCGATCTTCTGGCTGATGTACTTCATGTTCGTGATCGTCGGCGCTGGTGGCTTGATGGTGACGGCAAACCTCAAGCCGATCGCCCTCGACTGGAAAGTCGATGCCATTCCGGTCACGCTGGTCGGCATGACCATGACGGCGGTGACATTCGCGGCCACGATCGACCGCGTTCTGAACGGCCTGACGCGGCCGTTCTTCGGCTGGATTTCGGACATGATCGGCCGCGAGAACACGATGTTCATCGCGTTCGGCCTGGAAGGCGTCGGCATCTGGGCGCTGTACATGCTCGGCCACGACCCGGTCTGGTTCGTGATCCTGTCAGGCCTGGTGTTCTTCGCCTGGGGCGAGATTTATTCCCTCTTCCCCTCGACCTGCACCGACACGTTCGGCGCGAAATTCGCCACCACCAATGCCGGCCTGCTCTACACCGCCAAGGGCACCGCGTCGCTACTGGTCCCGATCGCGAACTACATGCAGCAATCGTCGGGTACCTGGGACCGCGTGTTCGTGATCGCCGCCGGCGCAAACATCCTGGCCTCGCTGCTCGCGATCCTCGTGCTCAAGCCATGGCGCAAGGTCGTGGTGGCAAAAGCGATCGCGTCGTAACAAGCAATCCAGTTTTACGCCAAACCAGGCGCTCGGCCCCCCAGGGCCGGGCGCTTTTTCTTTGCGTGTGCTGATTTCCGGTTTCTGAACGGCCGCAGTTGTTAGCCGAACGACCTGTCCACAATGGTGCGATGCAACATAACTTGCCACTTGCTTATTGGTATCCAATATACCAAGGTCCGCGCGGAAGCTTGCGACAATACGCCACAACGTTGCGACACCAGACTACAAAAGCGCGCTCGGGAGGACTTGATGGTTTCCAGTTCAAACGTCGTTACACCTGCAACCCCCAGCGCCGGCGGCTCCCGCTGGCTTCAGCTGGTCATGGGCATCGTCTGCATGGCGATGATCGCCAACCTGCAATATGGCTGGACGCTGTTCGTCGATCCGATCGATGCAAAAAATCACTGGGGCCGCGCCTCGATCCAGTTCGCCTTCACGATCTTCGTGGTGACCGAGACCTGGCTGGTCCCGATCGAAGCCTGGTTCGTCGATAAATACGGCCCGAGCATCGTCGTGATGTTCGGCGGCGTGATGATTTCGGTGGCCTGGATCCTGAACTCCTATGCGGACTCGCTGACGATGCTTTACGCCGCCGCCGTCATCGCCGGCATCGGCGCCGGCGCGGTCTATGGCACCTGCGTCGGCAACGCGCTGAAATGGTTTCCGGACCGTCGCGGCCTCGCCGCGGGCGCCACCGCCGCGGGCTTTGGCGCGGGTGCTGCCATCACCGTGGTGCCGATCGCAAGCATGATCGCCTCCAGCGGCTACCAGAGCGCGTTTTTCGATTTCGGCATCGGGCAAGGCCTGATCGTGTTTGCGCTGGCCTTCTTCATCCGCCCGCCAACGGTGGCGATGCCGGCGAAAAAGAAACAGCTCAATCTTCCGCAAACCAAAATCGACTTTACCCCGCCGCAGGTGCTGCGCAGCCCGATCTTCTGGGTGATGTATCTGGTGTTCGTGATGGTCGCCGCCGGCGGCCTGATGACGGCGGCCCAGATCGCGCCGATCGCGCACGACTTCAAGATCGCCGATACGCCGGTGAGCCTCGCCGGATTCCAGATGGCGGCGCTGACGTTTGCGATCTCGCTCGACCGCATCTTCGATGGCTTCGGCCGCCCGTTCTTCGGATGGGTGTCCGATACCATCGGCCGCGAACATACCATGTTCATCGCGTTCGGAACCGCGGCGGCGATGCTGCTGACGCTTTCGGCCTACGGCCACAACCCGATCGTGTTCGTGCTGGCGACCGCGGTCTACTTCGGCGTGTTCGGCGAGATCTACAGCCTGTTTCCGGCAACCTCCGGCGACACGTTCGGCGTCAAATACGCCACCACCAACAACGGCATGTTGTACACCGCCAAGGGAACGGCCTCGCTGCTGGTGCCGCTGGCGAGCCTCGCGGCTGCGAGTTACGGCTGGCAGGCCGTGTTCGTGATCGCGGTGGCGCTGAATGCGACCGCAGCACTGATGGCGCTGTTCGTGATCAAGCCGATGCGGCGCGCCTTCATCCTGGGCAGTGAAGTCGCTGCAGAGGAGGCCACCGCAAGCATGAGCGCCGCGACCGGCGCCAAAACCAGTGCCGAAACCGCCTGACACGAACCCGTCCGACCCATCTGCGACGAGGCAACAGGGGCGCACGCGGTGCGCCTCTTTCTTGCGTGCGATCTGCCGGGATCGTCCGGTGAAAAACGGCGCGCGTCCCCGAATCGCACGAAACTGATATATCGGCCAACGTGCGCAGCCGCTATGATTCGCCATCCGACAAGCGCGAGCGGAATCCGACGATGTCTTCGTCCCTTCCATCGGAAAAAGCGTTGGTGCCGTTCGTCAGTGTCGCGAACATGATGCGCCTCGTGCATCATATCGGCATCGAGACCGCGCTCGGCGAACTCACTGAAATCATCGAGGCGGATTTTCGCCGCTGGGAATCGTTCGACAAGACCCCGCGCCTTGCGTCGCATTCCCGCGAGGGCGTCATCGAACTGATGCCGACCTCGGACGGCGAAATCTACAGCTGCAAATATGTCAACGGCCACCCGAAAAACATGGCCCAGGGCCTGCAAACCGTGACGGCGTTCGGCCTTCTGGCGGAAGTCTCGACCGGCTATCCGGTGCTGCTCGCGGAAATGACGCTGCTGACGGCGCTGCGGACCGCCGCCACCTCGGCGATGGCGGCGCGACATCTTGCGCCCAGGGGTACCCGCACGATGGCGATGATCGGAAACGGCGCGCAAGCCGAGTTTCAGGCGCTCGCCATGAAAGCCGTGGTCGGCATCGATCATGTCAGGCTCTACGACATCGATCGGCAGGCGACGGCAAAGACGGTTCGCAACCTTGCCGGCACCGGTCTGACGCTCACCGCCTGCCCGTCGTCGCAATCCGCGATCGAAGGCGCCGGAATCATCACCACCTGCACCGCCGACAAGTCGTATGCGACGATCCTGACGGACAACATGATCGGCGCCGGCGTTCACATCAATGCCATCGGCGGCGACTGCCCGGGCAAGACCGAACTGCATCGCGATATCCTGCTGCGCGCCGACACCTTCGTCGAATTTCCGCCGCAGACCCGAATCGAAGGCGAGATCCAGCAGATGGATGCGAATTATCCCGTCACCGAATTCTGGCGGGTTGTCACCGGAAAGGCGGCCGGCCGCCGCGACGCCAGCCAGATCACCCTGTTCGACAGCGTCGGCTTCGCGATCGAGGATTTCTCCGCGCTTCGTTACGTCCGCGACAGGCTGAGGGGTACCGGGTTTTACCAGGACCTCGACATTATCGCCGATCCGGACGAGCCGCGTGACCTGTTCGGCATGCTGCTGCGTGCACAACCGCCCAAGGCACGGCCCTGATCCAACCGCGCCAATGCTGGTATACCTGAACGTCCCGAATGTTGTCCCGCCGGGGCCAGACCGCCTGGCCGTCATCGTCAAAATCCTCAATAACGTCAGTAATACTGCCTATTTATGTTCGCTGCTGGCGATCTTTTCGGTGTTGACAATTGGCATTATGTATACCAGATTGCGCGTCATCCAGCCAAGGAGGTTGCCATGCAAGTCGGAGATATCCTGCGCAAGAAAGCCGCCCGTGTCGCAACGGTTCGCATGAACGAGACGGTCGCGATCGCCGCCCAACTGATGCGCTCCAGCAATATCAGCGCGCTGGTGGTCAAGGACGTCGTTCGTACCGAGGGCAACACGGCGGTCGGCATGTTCACCGAGCGCGACGTGGTTCGCGCCATTGCCGAGCACGGCGCGGCCGGCGCCAACTTGCGCGTTTCGCAATTCATCTCGGTGCAGCAGTTGGTGTCGTGCAGCTCGACGGACTCGCTCGAGCATGTTCGTCATCTCATGAACAAGCACCACATCCGCCACGTGCCGGTGATCGACAATTACAGCCTGATCGGCGTCATCAGCATCCGCGACATCTCAACCGCGTTCGACGAGGAAGCGACCGCCAGGCATTCGGCAGCCAGCGCCGCCTGACGGCGGGGTTCGAGCCACCGCCTTCGATTCAGCCCTTTCGCAACGCGGGCGTTCGCGCGCCCGCGCCGGAGATCGCTTGCGCCGATGAAGGCGCGGACGTCGGAAAAAACCTAGCAAGATCGGTGGAAAAGAGAGCATGGCGCGCAACATTCTGATTCTCGGGGCCTCTTACGGTTCATTGCTGGCGACAAAGCTTTTGATGGCCGGTCACAACGTGACCCTGGTCTGCCGCAAGAATACCGCCGAACTGATCAATCGCGATGGCACCGAAGTTCGCATCAAGCTGCGTGACGAGGCGACGCACCGCGCGATCTTCTCGCGCGACCTGCCCGGATCGCTTGACGCGGCCGCGCCCGCCGACGTCGAAATATCCCGCTACGATCTGGTCGGTCTGGCGATGCAGGAGCCGCAATACACCAACCATGCGATCGAGGTTCTGATGATCCGGATCGCCGAAGCAAGGCTGCCCTGTCTTTCGATCATGAACATGCCGCCGCTCCCCTATCTCAGGCGGATTGCGGCGCTGGCGGAAGCGGACCTGGACGAGGCCTATACCAACGCCGCGGTATGGGAGCGGTTCGAGCCGGGGCTGGTCTCGCTGTGCTCGCCCGATCCGCAGGCTTTCCGCCCACCGGAAGAAGCGGCGAACGTGCTGCATGTCGGCCTGCCGACGAACTTCAAGGCCGCGACGTTCGCGGACGAGAAACACAACGCGCTGCTGCGCGAGCTGGAAGCCGGTATCGACTCCGTGAAGCTCGATGGGCTCGATGTCCCGGTAAAACTCAAGGTGTTCGACTCGCTGTTCGTGCCGCTGGCGAAGTGGTCGATGCTGCTGACCGGCAATTACCGCTGCGTCACGCCGCAGGCGCCGCGCTCGATCCGCGACGCGGTGCATTCAGACCTCGAGCTGTCGCAGTCGATCTACGACCATGTCGATGCCATTGCGCGGCGTCTGGGGGCGGACCCGAAGGACCAGGTGCCGTTCGCGAAATATGCCAAGGCCGCCGAAAGCCTGCTCAAGCCGTCTTCCGCGGCGCGCGCCGTCGCCGGCGGCGCGCCGTTCATCGAACGGGTCGATTTGCTGGTGAAGCTGATCTCGCATCTGCTCGGCGTGCCCAATGCCGAGATCGACCGCACGGTGCAGACGGTGGATCAGAAACTGAACGAGAAGATTGCAGCCACGACGCCGGCCCGCAGAGAGGCGCTGCAGCTCTAGCTCGACGCCTTCGGCCGGCGGCGCCGGCGCGGCGCGTATCGGCGCGCGATCTCCGCGGCAAGCGCGCCCTCCCGCTTCAGATTGCTTCCCGCGAGCCAGATATCGCTGACGGCGCCGCGTTTGTTGCGCACGCGGCGCACCGCCTGACCATGGCTGTGGAAGCCGCTCGCCAGCACAATCTGTCCGGTATTCCTGCCGGTGACCTCGATCTCGGCCGCGTCCATGAACGGATTGAGCAATTGCGACGTTGCGGCCAGCACCCGGTTGCCGGCCGGCCAGGTCGACCGCGCCGAACGTGCCCCACCAGCGCCCGTTCCAGTCGCGAACCCGGCGTGTCGGCGCGCCGCGGCTTTCGAAGGCACGCAGGATATGCATGACGCCATCGAGCCAGAGCACGGCCATACCGTCGGCGGCATTGGTAGGCAGGTGACGCTGAGTTCGCAGGCCGGGATGACGCAGGTTCGCGAAATATAGCCCTGGAACGCACCGTTGTGGCCGAACCAGTCCCAGCCGGCGTGCGTGCCGCTCATGGTCCCGAGCCCGTAATATCCCTCGAGCGTCGAATGCGGGTTGCGCCACTGCTTGCGCGTCATCTCGCGTCGGCTGGCGGCCGACAGCAGGCTGCGCCTGGCGTTGGGCGCCAGTTGCGCGAAGAAGCGCGCGACGTCGGCCGCGGTACTGGCAAAGCCCGTGGCCGACGCCATCGCGTTGGTCGGATTATCGCCGGGAACGACAAGGCGCCGTCCCACGGGGAGGCGAAGCGTGTGACCGCGCGCGAACGCGGCCGGCTTGAGAAGTGGCATGTCGGGTTCGGTCTCGCGCAGGCCGGCGGCTGCCACGATCTCGCGCTTGATCCAGCCGCGATAAGGCTCGCGCGTGATCGCCTCGATCACGAGGCCAAGCAGGCCAAAGCCATGGTTCGAATATTTGAAGCGCGTGTTGGGCGTAATCGCAGGCGCCGACCGCAGCTCGGCCATCAACTCCCTCTCGCTCAGATAAGGCCTACGGTCGCCGAACTGGCCGGCGTCGGCGCCGTCGCGGGTGAGGCCGGCGCTGTGCGACAACAGCTGCGCGATCGTGGTCTGCGCGACCTGCGGATGCAGCCCCTTGACGTAAAGCCCTGCGGGATCGTCGAGCCGCAATTTGCGCTGCTCGCGCAGCTTCATGATTCCGGCCGCCGTAAAACTCTTGGAATGCGACGCGATCCGGAACCGGTGGCGCGGCGTGAGCTTTTCGCCGGTCGCAAGATTGGCCTCGCCGAAGGCGAATTCCGAAATGACCTTGCCGCGATGGGCGATGGCCGTGATGCAGCCGGGCTGCTGGGTGGTCCGCATCTGGAATTCGATCCAGCTGCGGATATATTCGACCGCGTACTGCACCCACGGCTCCATGCGTCATCTCCCGAACTGATTTTTCGCGACGCGTTCCGGAATGCCGGAAGCAGGCGCAATTGTCCATGTTGCGGGAATAAAAGCCCCGCTTTTGCATGATGGCGTTGCCCGGAGCCCTGCCCTCACAGGTAGACTTTTGCCGGACGGGACGGCATCCTGCCCCTCGAAATCCAGACAAAATGAACGGGCGCGGGTCATCCGCGCCGGGGAAACCAAAGGGCAGAACATGATCAAGACGCGATTTACCGAAATGTTCGGCGTCGAGCACCCGATCGTCCAGGGCGGGATGCAATGGGTCGGGCGCGCCGAGCTGGTCGCGGCCGTTGCGAACGCCGGCGCGCTCGGCCTGATCACCGCGCTGACGCAGCCGACGCCGGAAGACCTGACAAAGGAAATCGCGCGCTGCCGCACGCTCACCGACAAGCCGTTCGGCGTCAATCTCACCATCCTCCCCTCGATCAAGCCGCCGCCCTACGCCGAATATCGCCAGGCCATCATCGAGGCCGGCATCAAGATCGTGGAAACCGCCGGCAACAAGCCGCAGGAGCACGTCACCGAATTCAAGAAGCACGGCATCAAGGTGATCCACAAATGCACCAGTGTCCGCCACGGGCTGTCGGCGGAGCGGATGGGCGTCGATGCGCTTTCGATCGACGGCTTTGAATGCGCCGGCCATCCCGGCGAGGATGACACCCCCGGCCTGATTTTGATTCCGGCCGCCGCCGACAAGATCAAGATCCCGATGATCGCCTCCGGCGGTTTCGGCGACGGCCGCGGCCTGGTCGCGGCGCTTGCACTCGGCGCCGAGGGCATCAACATGGGCACGCGCTTCATGTGCACCAAGGAAAGTCCGATCCATCAGCTGGTGAAGGAGCGCATCGTCGCCAACGACGAGCGCGAGACCGAACTGATCTTCCGCACCATGCGCAACACCTCCCGGGTTGCCAAGAACGCGATCTCGACCAAGGTCGTGGCGATGGAGAAGGAAGGCGCGAAATTCGAGGATGTCCGCGATCTCGTCGCCGGCGCCCGCGGCAAGATGGTCTACGCCACCGGCGATGCCGATGAGGGCATCTGGTCGGCTGGCCAGGTCCAGGGCCTGATCCATGATATCCCGACCTGTGCCGAGCTGGTGTCGCGCATCATGCGCGATGCGGAAGCCATCATTCGCAGCCGGCTCGAAGGCATGATGTCGGGCGCCGCGCGTCAGGCCGCCGAGTAAGTAACCGGCGCGGTAGGCGTCCACACCCTCCACGTCATTGCGAGCGCAAGCGAAGCAATCCATCGAGCGGCATAAAGAAAGAATGGATTGCTTCGTCGCTTACGCTCCTCGCAATGACGGCTAAGCCACAACCAACCGAGAAGAGCCCCATGAAAGCCTATGTCTACGGCGCCAACGGCGCTGAAATCACCGAGGTTGCAAAACCATCGCCGAAGGGCACGCAGGTGCTGGTCAAGGTTCATGCCTGCGGCCTCAACCGCGCCGACCTCGGCATGACCAAGGGTCATGCGCATGGCGCCGCCGGCGGCGTCGGTACCGTGCTCGGCATGGAATGGGCGGGCGAAGTCGCCGAACTCGGCCCCGACGCCAAGGGCGTCAAGGTCGGCGACAAGATCATGGGCTCGGGAGGTGCGGCATTTGCCGAATATACGCTGGCCGACCACGGCCGGCTGTTCCGCAGCCCCTCCAACATGAATTTCGAAGAGTCCGCTACATTGCCCGTAGCCCTCGCCACCATGCACAATGCGGTCGTCACATCAGGCGCGCTGCAGGCGGGCCAGACCGTGCTGATCCAGGGCGCCAGCTCCGGCGTCGGCCTGATGGCGATGCAGATCGCAAAATACAAGGGCGCGAAAACCGTGATCGGCTCCTCGACGGATCCGATGCGCCGCAGCCGGTTGAAGGAATTCGGCGCCGACCTCGCGGTCGATTCCTCCGATCCCGGCTGGGTCGACGAGGTGCTGAAGGCGACAGGCGGCGAAGGCGTCGACCTGATCGTCGATCAGGTGTCGGGTCCGGTCGCAAGCCAGAATCTGAAGGCGACAAAGATCAAGGGCCGCATCGTCAATGTCGGCCGGCTCGGCGGCACCCACGCCGACTTCAACTTCGACCTCCATGCCGCACGCCGCATCAACTATATCGGCGTCACCTTCCGTACCCGAACCATCGAGGAAATCCGCGCGATCTTCGACGAGGTCCGCAAGGACATCTGGCCCGCGGTGGAATCGCGAAAACTGCAACTGCCGATCGACAGGGTTTTTCCGTTTGCCGAGATCGGCAACGCGTTCGCGCACATGGAAGCCAACAGGCATCTCGGCAAGATCGTGGTGACAATGTAGCTATTCGTGTCCCGGACGCGGCGCAGCGCCATAGCGCGTCGCAGACGCGCGTAAACGCGCTGATGGCGCTGCTCCGCAGAGCCGGGACCCATATGGACCCCGGCTCTGCAGCGCATCACTTCGTGCTGCGCTGCGTCCGGGGAACGCAAGCCAATCGGTGACGACAATGACCTCAACCAACCTCAAAACCATCCACGACGGCGGCCGCTATTTCGAAGGGCCGCGCTGGCACGAAGGGC
>Ga0310811_10002033_pt1 | contig 25178 bp, 28 predicted proteins | sample YCmetagenome_FD_207642 | JGI IMG/M metagenome (GOLD analysis project Ga0310811, IMG submission 207642) | Soil microbial communities from experimental microcosm in Duke University, North Carolina, United States - YC | ecosystem: Engineered > Artificial ecosystem > Soil microcosm > Unclassified ... | reverse complement strand
AGGAATTGGAATGTGCGCGACCAGTTCCCGGCGATTCCGCCCGGCTGGCACTATCTCGACAGCGCCGCGACTGCGCAAAAGCCGCAGGCGGTGATCGATGCGATCACCCGTGCCTACGGCCATGATTATGCGACCGTCCATCGCGGCGTCTACGAACGCTCGGCGGCGATGACTGCCAGCTTCGAGGCGGCGCGAGCTGCCACCGCCTCGCTGATCGGCGGCGACGAGCATGAGGCCGTGTTCACCCGCGGCGCGACCGAGGCGATCAACCTGGTCGCCCGGACTTTCCGCAACGGCGACCGAAAGCGCGTGCTGCTCAGCCAGCTCGAGCATCATAGCAATATCGTGCCATGGCAGCTGGCGGGTTACGAGATCGACGTCGTGCCGCTGACCGAAGACGGGCGGATCGATCTCGATGCCGCCGAGCGGATGGCGAATGAGGACCACGCGGTGGTCGCTTTCGCCCATGTGTCGAACGTGCTGGGATCGATCCTCGACGCCAAGCGCGCGGCGGGCATCGCCCACAAGGTCGGCGCGAAGCTTCTGCTCGACGGCTGCCAGGCGGCTCCCCGGCTGCCGGTCGACGTCGCCGCGATCGGCGCCGACTTCTATGTCTTCTCGGCGCACAAGATCTACGGGCCAACCGGAATCGGCGCGCTGTGGGCGAAGCAGGAACTGCTCGAGGCGATGCCGCCATGGCAGGGCGGCGGGGCAATGATCGACCGAGTGACGTTCGAGAAAACCACATACCTCCCCGCCCCCTCGCGGTTCGAGGCCGGGACACCGCACATCGCCGGCGCCATCGGCTTCCACGCGGCGATCGACTGGGTCAACGGGATCGGCCTCGACGCCATCCATGCGCACGAAAGCGCGCTGGTGATCGAGGCACGCGCGGCACTGCGCGAGGTAGCGGGCGTGACCCTGTTCGGGCCGGAGGACAGCGCCGGGATCGTCAGCTTCGCGCTGGAGGGCGTGCACCCGCACGATATCGGCACGATTCTCGACGACCATGGAGTCGCGGTCCGAGCAGGCCACCATTGTGCGCAGCCGTTGATGGATTATCTCGGCGTGCCCGCAACGGCCCGCGCCAGCTTCGCCGCGCACAGCGACGCAAGCGATATCGAGGCCCTGGTCGAGGGCCTCTACAAGGTAAAGCGGATTTTCGGATGACGATGGGCGAAGAAAAAAAGATCGAGGTTGAGGAGGTCGACGGCGTCGACAGTCCGCCGCGCGCCCGCGTCAGCGACGAGACGCCCGCCGAGACGTTCGAGCGCAAGCGCGATTATCTTGCCGGCTTCCTCGCCGAGAAGAAGCCGGCGCCCGACATGGGCGGCCCCGGCGGAGCGCTTCAGGAAGCGGTGATCGAGGCCTTGAAGTCGATCTACGACCCGGAAATCCCGGTCGACATTTACGAGCTGGGCCTGATCTATGACGTGGCGATCAGCGAGGATGGCGACGCGGTCGTCACCATGACGCTGACCACCCCGCACTGCCCGGTCGCGGAATCGATGCCCGGCGAGGTCGAATTACGGGTGCTGTCGGTGCCTGGCATTCGCGACGCCGAGGTCAAGCTGGTGTGGGATCCGCCATGGGACCCTTCGAAAATGAGCGACGAGGCACGCCTCGAGCTGGGAATGCTTTAGATGAACCAAGAACGTAAAGTCCGTGCTCGCCCCGCCGCGATCACGCTCACGCCGGGAGCGGAGGCGCGCATTGCCGAGCTGATGGCGAAGGCGCCGGCGGGCACGATCGGGGTCAAGCTCTCGACTCCTCGCCGCGGCTGCTCCGGCCTCGCCTATTCGGTCGATTATGTGACGGACGAGAATAAGTTCGACGAGAAGATCGAAACGCCCGGCGGCACTTTCTATGTCGACGGGGCGTCGATCCTCTATTTGATCGGCAGCACGATGGACTGGCGCGAAGACGATTTCGCCGCGGGCTTCGTGTTCGAAAACCCGAATGCCAAGGGCGCCTGCGGCTGCGGCGAAAGCTTCACCGTCTAGCCGGTAATCTGCTAAGCGAATCCGGAAGGGAGAATGTCATGCGCTTTCTCTTTCCGGTTGCGATTATGCTCGCCGCGGCTGCTCCGGCCCTGCCCGCCAAATCGCCGCCCCTGCAAAAGCCAAGTGCCGATTGTCCGGGAGCGACCGGCCAATGGGTGCGCCAAGGACGCGGATGGCATAGCCAGCCGGTCAAACCGCAGAAGCTAGGCGAATTGCCTCCCGCCGAGGCCTATGCCGCCGTCTACCGGCTCGACGAGCGCGGCTGCATGGTGCCGGTCAAGTTCCGCGACGGGCGACGCTAGCGCCGATCAGAAGCCGAGGCTGTAGCGGATTGCCGCTCCCATGTCGGGGTCTGCCGTGGCGATATGCCCTGGCTGGCGCCGCGCATAGAGATTGGCGCCGAGCCAGCCGCGGCCCAAGCCCGTCGAATAGCTAAGCTCGGCATCGACCTCGCGGCCAGAGGGAGTGAAGCTCAGCCGCTCGAGCGTCCTCGTCTCGGTTTCGGTCGCATAATCGTAGCCGGTCGGCAGCATCATCGAGATGCCTCCGTTCTCAACCCGCAGCGGCTGCGCGATGCGGAAGCCGAGCCGGTCGCTCGATCCGAGCAGGCCATATTTGCTGAGATCGAACGAGTAGGCGCCGGTCTGGAACTTGCCGCCGGCGAAGTCGGTCCAGCCGCGCCGGCCCATCAGCGTCGCCGCCCAGCCATTGCCGAGGTCCTGGCGCCCTTCGAAATCGAGGAACAGGCTGGTCGCCCCGCCGCCGCCGAACACGCTGCCGAGGCGGCCGCCGAGCAGGCTGCGCTGCTCGTCGAGGCGGCTCATGCCGATCGAGCCCCAGGTGCCTGCGCCAAACCGGCGGTCGAGCGTCATGCTGGACCAATTGTAAGGCCGGTCGGCCTCCCATCCCTGCCGATCCTGCCACGCGCGGCCCTGTTCGGCAGCAACGGTCAGGCCGGCGAAACCAAGGTCGCGGCGGATCGCGAGGCTCGATCCCCGTTGCGCCTGGAAGCCAGGGTCGCCGCTGATGTCGCGGGCGATGAGGAAGGCGCCACCTTCGGCATCGGTCAATTGCCGCTCGATCGCCTTGGCGCCTTCGGAGAAGCCGAAAGCGGCCCTGGTCTTGCTGTCCAGCCGGGCAATCGCCGTGCCGGCGACGAGGCGGGACTGGCGGGCGTCATCCGGACCGATCCCGAGCCGAGTGACGTCGATGATGCCGGCGGAGCGAGGCCGTTCGGCCACGCTCAGCGCGATCGACACCGGGCCGGCCTGGACCGCCGAACCGCGGACGTGGCCAGTCAGCGCGCGCTCGAGCGGGAGGCGAGTCTGGGCCTGGCGCAGGCCCCTGGCGAGGTCGATCGCGAACGCGCGGCTGTAACCGTCGAGGATGATTGCCCCCATCGATCCCTTGGCGCCGCCGTCGCCGGCGGCCTCCGGCAGTCCGCCGGATGCGCTTGCCGTGGTGACGACTGTTTCACTGCCGGCCAGGCTGGTCGTTCCGACCGGCTGGAACGCACGCTCAAGGTTGAGCCGGCCCTGGCCGAAAACGGGATCGTCGCCGGGGGCGCCGAGGTCGTCGGCCGTCGAGAACAACAGGTCGACGATCTGGGCCCCCGTCAGGTTGGGAAACGCCTGGGCGATCAGCGCGATCGAGCCGGTGATGATCGGCGCGGAGAAGCTGGTGCCGGAATAGAGCGTGCCGGTGCCGGTATTGTCGATTGTGCGCACCCGAACGCCCAAGGCAGTCAGATAGGAATTCTGCCCCTGTCCGGCACGGTTGGAAAATGTCGCCAGCTGGGTGAGGCCGGTGTCGAGCGCCCCGGCAATGATCACCTGGCCGGGAAACTGCTGGGCCGGAACCAGCGCGAACGGGTCGGCATTGCCACCCTTGAGCGGGTCTTCACCGTCGTTGCCGGCGGAAATGACCAGGATAATCCCGGCATTAACCGCCCGCTGCATGGCCTGCAGCAGCAAGCTTCCCGGAGCTTCGCCGCCGAGCGAAAGATTGATGACCTTGGCGCCGGCCAGCCGCGCCGCGTCGACACCCTGGGAAATGGCGTTGTCGAAGAATTCGCAGCCGCTACCCGACGGGGCAGTGCAGCTGCCCGGGCTATCCGCGCGGAACGACAGGATCGTTGCGTTGAAGGCGATGCCCACGTTCTGCAGGTCGTTGCGGGCAGCGGCCGCGGTCGCCGCGACCGCCGTGCCGTGCCCGTCATCATCGCTTAGCGGCCGATTGCCGGCGACGTCGCGGCTGGCTGGATCGATGCGCCCGCTGAATTCGTCAAGCGTCGGGTTGATGCCACTGTCGACGACCGCAAGCTTGACGCCCTGGCCGGTCGCGCCCTTTTCCCAGGCGTGGATTGCGCCTGAACTGACAGCGCCGTTGGAACGCTGATACTCGGTCGTGTTGAAACTGCCGCTCGGCGTCGGCGTGGGGGTCGGCGTCGGCGTGGGGGTCGGGGTCGGAGTCGGGGTGGGCGTCGGAGTCGGGGTGACCGCCGGAGGAGGCGTCGAGCCGATACCGCCGCCACCGCCGCCGCCTCCACAAGCGGAAAGGCCCAGCATGAGCGCGCAAGCCGTCGACGACAAGAACCGGTTACCCATTGACACTTCCCCGACAAGCCGTTGGAACTTAACGGCTTTTCCATATGTGCTTATGGTTAATAAAAGCTTTCATTTTGCTGAAGAGCCTCAGCTGACTAGTAGCGATAATGAATGAACCCCCGCTTTGCCCCCTTGTTCGCCAACGTAACCGACTGGGTCTTCGACCTCGACAATTGCCTATACCCAGCGTCGACTGGCCTGTTTGACCTGATCGATCAGCGCATGGGAGCCTTTATTGAACGATTGCTAGGGGTCGATTCATCCGAAGCCAAGCGGGTACAAAAGGCACACTTTCACGAACATGGGACCACGCTGGCGGGTTTGATGCGCGAGCACCAGGTCGATCCGCACGAGTTTTTGAGCGACGTCCATGCCATCCCGCTCGACCGGGTGACGCGTGACGACCGGCTGGCCCGGAACCTGGGCCGCCTGCCGGGCCGCAAGCTCATCTTCACCAACGCCGACGAACCCTATGCGCGCCGGGTGCTGGAAGCGCTTGGAATAGGCGAGCATTTCGCGGAGCTTCACGATATCCATGCCGCCGAGCTTCAGCCCAAGCCGAACGAACATGGCTACCGGCGGCTTCTCGACCGGTTCGAGATCGACCCTCGCCGTGCGGCGATGATCGAGGACATGGCCCAGAACCTCAAGCCGGCAAAATTGCTGGGAATGACGACGGTATGGGTCGACAACGGATCGGAACGCGGCAATCACGCCCACCATCCCGACTTTATCGACCTCACCATTAGCGATGTTGGCGAATGGCTCGAGGACATGCTTGGAGAAAGCGAATGACCGCCACGGCCGCCGACCTGCAATCGACCATCGAGGAGGCGTGGGAGCGGCGGGACTCGATCGATCCGAACGACCGGGCGCTGAAAGAGGCGGTCGAAGCCGCCATCCTCCGCCTCGATAGCGGCGAAGAGCGTGTGGCCGAAAAGGCTGACGGCCAGTGGCGGGTCAACCAGTGGCTGAAGAAGGCGGTGCTGCTGAGCTTTCGCCTGAATCCAATGGAAGCAATTCCCGGTGGGCCCGGCGGAGCGCCATGGTGGGACAAGGTGCCGTCAAAGTTCTTCGGTTGGGGTCCCGACAGCTTCGCCAAGGCCGGTTTCCGCGCCGTGCCGGGGGCAATCGTCCGCCGCGGCGCCTACATCGCCCCGGGCGCGGTGCTGATGCCAAGCTTCGTCAACCTTGGCGCTTATGTCGGCGAGGGGTCGATGGTCGACACCTGGGCGACGGTCGGCAGCTGCGCGCAGATCGGGCGCAACGTCCATATTTCCGGCGGCGCGGGCATCGGCGGGGTACTCGAGCCGCTCCAGGCCGGGCCGGTGATCATCGAGGACAATTGCTTCATCGGCGCCCGCTCCGAAGTGGCGGAAGGGGTGGTCGTCGAGGAAGGCGCCGTCCTTTCGATGGGCGTGTTCCTCGGCGCCTCGACCAAGATCGTCGATCGTGCCAGCGGCGAGGTGATATACGGGCGGGTGCCGGCCTATTCGGTCGTGGTGCCCGGCACTCTGCCGAGCGACAAGGGCGGCCCGGCCCTCGCCTGCGCGGTAATCGTCAAGCGGGTCGATGAGAGGACCCGTTCAAAGACGTCGATCAACGAGCTTCTGCGCGATTAGCCAATAAGCCGACCTTATTGCCGTAAGCCCGGCTTTGGTTGGGCCGCAGAGGCAATTCCTCCTAGATGCTATAAGGAATTAGGAGGTTGCCGATGGCTACGCTCAGCAACGAACTGTTTGATCGCAAGGCCCGGGACGCCAAGCCCGCCGGCGCTGGCTACCTGCAGCCGATGATCAATCAGCAAATGACGGGCCGCGAATGGCTGGTGTTGCTGACATTGGCGGTCATCTGGGGCGGCGCCTTCCTGTTCATCGGGGTCGCCGTCCACCACGTTCATCCGCTGACCTATGTGTGGCTGCGCCTGACCATCGCCGCGGGCGCCATGTTCCTGTTCCTGAAGGTCAAGGGCGAACGGCTCGACCTGCCGCGCGAAGTATGGGGATCGATCCTGCTGCTGGCGCTGCTCAACAATGCGTTGCCGTTCACCCTGTTCGGCTGGGGACAGACCCATATCGCCAGCGGGCTTGCCTCGATCCTCAATGCCACCACCCCGATCTGGGGCGTCCTCGTCGCCCATTTCTTCACGGCGGACGAGCGGATGACGCCGCGCAAGATCGCCGGGGTAGTGCTAGGTTTCGCCGGCGTGGCGACGATGATCGGGCCGATGTTATTGGCGAATATCGGCACCGACGCGGTGGCCCAACTGGCCTGCATCGCAGCGGCGCTCAGCTATGCATTTGCCGCGGTCTGGGCACGCCGCTTCCGCCGGATGGGCGTCTCTCCCATGTCGCTGACTACCGGCCAGCTGACCGCCGGAGCGCTGATGATGCTGCCGCTCGCGCTGCTGGTCGACCAGCCCTGGACCCAGCCGCTGCCGCCGATCAGTGCGTGGGGCGCGATCGTCGCGCTGGCGCTGCTCTGCACCGCCTTCGGCTACGTCCTTTATTTCCGGCTGATCGAGACGGCCGGGGCAACCAACGCGCTGCTGGTGACCCTGCTGGTGCCGCCGTTCGCGATCCTGTTCGGCAGCCTGTTCCTGAACGAGGTGCTGGCCCCGCAGGACTTTATCGGGCTGGCGCTGATCGCGCTTGGGCTGGCCGCGATCGACGGCCGGTTGCTCAAGCTGCTTTCGGCGGGTTCAGCTCGGCAAGCAGCTTAGCGGCGTCCGGGCTGGTCCAATCGAGGTCGCCGACGTAGCGCCAGACTTCCTTGCCTTCCGCATCGTAGAGGATGGTGGTCGGCATGACCTGGACACCGAGGGCCGAAGTCAGCTTCATGTCCGGATCGTGATAGGCGGCAAAGCGGCCGATATCGCGCTCGCCGAGAAAGGCGTCGACCGAGCCTTGCGGCGCCATGTCCTGGCTGACCGCGATTATGCCGAGCTTGCCTTCGTCCGCCTGCGCCTGCTCCAGTTGCTGGAGGGTCGGCAGCTCCTTGATGCAGGGCGCACACCAGCTCGCCCATAGATTGACGAGCACCGGCGTTCCCTTGAACTTGGCGAGATCGAACTCGCCGCCGTCCGGATTCTTGAACTTCACCGTAGGCGCCGGCTCGCCCTTGTGGCTGCGGTCCAGGCCCTTGGCTTCCTGGCTTTCCTCGGCTGGCGCTTGAGGCGCATCCGCCTTTTGCCTATCGCAGCCGGCGACCATCGGGGCCGCAACGGCCAGCAGGAGAGTGACGATCAGCCGCACGGGTGACTCCAATCAAATGTGGGGTGGGCGTTTCGCAGGCGGCCCAGCCGCGGTGATGCGTGAGATAAATGCCTCGATCGCGATCGACAAGCGATTGTGGCGCGAGGACATCGCCGCCAGCCGCGCCCACGCCGCCATGCTCGGCAAGCAGGGGATTTTATCCGCCGAGGATGCCGCCGCGATCGACCAAGGGCTCAGCCAGGTTGCGGCCGAAGTCGAGGCAGGACAACTCCATGAGGATCCGGCGCTCGAGGACATCCACATGCACGTCGAGCATCGCCTGTCCGAACTGATCGGAGATTCCGCGGGAAGGTTGCACACCGCACGGTCGCGTAACGATCAGGTGGCGACCGATTTCCGGCTGTTCGTGCGACGTTCGATGGACACGGCCATTCAGCGGATCGACGCGCTTGAATCCGCGCTGCTGGACCGTGCCGAAGAGCATGCAGCGGACGTCATGCCCGGTTTCACCCACCTCCAATCCGGACAGCCGGTAACGCTCGGCCATCACCTCCTCGCTTATCGCGAAATGCTGGTCCGAGATCGCAGCCGCTTCGCGGATGCGCGGGCTCGCATGAACCAGTCTCCGCTGGGCAGCGCCGCGCTGGCCGGCACCGGCTTTCCGATCGACCGCGAAGAGACGGCCAAGGCGCTTGGTTTCGACCGGCCGACCGCGAACAGCATCGACGCGGTCAGCGACCGCGACTTCGTGGTCGACTACCTGCATGCCGCCGCGCTTTGCTCGGTCCACCTTTCTCGCCTGGCGGAGGAAATCATCCTGTGGGCATCGCAGCCGTTCGGCTTCGTCAAGCTGCCTGACAGCTGGTCGACCGGCTCGTCGATCATGCCCAACAAGCGCAATCCCGACGCCGCCGAGCTGGTGCGCGGCCACTCGGCCCGGATCGTCGGCGACCTGGTCGCCCTGCTGGTGCTGCTGAAGGGCCTGCCGCTGGCCTATGCCAAGGACCTTCAGGACGACAAGGCGCCGCTGTTCGATGCCCATGACCTCCTGGAGCTGAGCCTCGCCGCCATGGCCGGGATGATTACCGACCTGGAGTTCGTGCCCGAGCGGATGCGCGCAGTGGCCGCCGCCGGTCATGCCACCGCCACCGACCTCGCCGATTGGCTGGCGAGCGAAGCCAATGTGCCGTTCCGCGAGGCGCATCATATCGCCGGACGGGCAGTCGCCGCGGCCGAAGCGGCGGGCACGGCGCTGGATGAGCTCGGCCTGGATGCGCTCAAGGCGGTCGACCCCCGCATCGACGAGCGCGTCCTGCCCCGCCTGTCGGTAGAGGCGTCGGTTGCCGCGCGGAGATCGGCTGGCGGGACTGCGCCGGAACGGGTACGAGAGGCAATCGCTGCGGCGCGTGCCGAAATTGCCGGTCGAGAGGGGAAATGACGAAGCGACTGCCGATCATTGCGCTGATCTTCGCGCTCGCTGCCTGCGGCAAGACTGCCGACCTTGAGCCGCAGGCTGGCAAGACCCTGCCCCAGAAACCGGCGTTGGCCAGCCGCCCGCTCAATGCCGAGGAACTGCTGGCCCTCCCGTCCTATGCCGCCCCGAAGCGGGTCGATGAGCTCAACAAGAAGGGCGAGCCGCGGACGGCCGACCGGTTCGACCTGCCTCCAGCCGACGGCACGTCCGCGCCCCCGGCGGGACAGGCCACGCCGAGCACCACCGGCCCGGACAACCAGGACATCCCGCATTGATCAAACCCGTTCGCAAGGCGGTCTTTCCGGTCGCCGGGCTGGGCACTCGCCTGCTGCCCGCCACCAAGACCATGCCCAAGGAGATGCTGACAGTCGTCGATCGGCCGCTGATCCAATATGCGGTCGACGAAGCGCGCGAGGCGGGAATCGAGCAGATCATCCTGGTCACCGGGCGGGGCAAGTCCAGCCTGGTCGATTATTTCGACCTCAGCTTCGAGCTGGAGGCGACGATGGAGAAGGCCGGCAAAAGCCTCGACCCGCTCGAGCCGGCCAAGGCGAGGAGCGGCGAGATCGTCTCGGTTCGCCAGCAGCAGCCGCTCGGCCTGGGCCATGCAGTGTGGTGCGCGCGGGATATTGTCGGCGACGAACCGTTCGCGGTGATGCTGCCCGACGACCTGATGATCGGCCGGCCGGGCGCCCTCAAGCAAATGGTCGATGCCTATGCCGACCTCGGCGGCAATATTGTCTGCGCCCAGGAAGTGCCGGCCGACAAGACCGGCAGTTACGGCATCATCACCCCGGGCAAAACCGAGGGTGCGGCGACCGAAGTCCTGGGGCTGGTTGAAAAACCCAAGCCGGCCGATGCGCCGTCACGACTTGGCGTGGTCGGCCGCTACATCCTCCAGCCGGAGGTGATGGGCATTCTTGGCCGCGGCGAGCGCGGCGCGGGGGGCGAGATCCAGCTGACCGACGGCATGGCGCAGCTGATCGGCAAGCAGCCTTTTCATGCGTTGAAAGTGGATGCGGTTCGTCACGACTGCGGCGACAAGGCCGGCTATGTGATCGCCAATTTGGCGATCGCGCTTGGGCGCGACGACCTGAGGCCGAAGATCGAGGAATTTCTCGCTAGTCGCGGATGACCAGTTGCTGGAGGCGGAGCCGCTCTGCCTCGCTCTCCATCAAGGCCGCTCTTATCTCGCCGAGTTCGATGGCGCGGGTCACCACCCGGGCGTCGAGCGTGGCATTGTCGGCGCGCAGTTCCTTGACCGAACGGGCGCGGGCGATGCGGCGGGCGATACGCGCCGCCAGCACCTCGAAATGGAATGGCTTGGCGACCACGTCGTCAGCACCTGCCAGGAATGCGTCCACCGCACCGCTGCTGTCGCTCCGGCCGGTAATCAGGATCACGGGCGTATCCTTCAGCACCGTGTCGTCGCGGATCAGGCGGGTCAGCTCCACTCCGCTGACGCTTTCCATCCTGAGTTCTGCCAGCACCAAATCGACCGGCAGACGCAACATCTCGGCCGTGGCGTTCGCGGCATTGTCGCAACCGATGATCCGGTAACCCGCTTCGCCCAGCCGCTTTGCAAGCACCGACAGGGCGCTGCGATTGGGCTCGACGATCAATAGCCGGGCATTGCCCTCGGCATGATTGGATGGAGGCGCTGGATCGATCTGCATCCCGCTCTTCTGAACGAAAATGGTTAATACGACCTTAGGGTTCGAGCTCGACGTCCCAGTAGAGATAGTCGCGCCAGCTCTGGTGCAGATAGTTGGGCGGGAAGCTCTTGCCATGGTCCTGCAGCTGCCAGCTGGTCGGCCGGATCGGCTCTCGCTCGATATGCATGCCGGCCTGCCGCGGAGTCCGCCCGCCTTTCTTGAGATTGCAGGGCGCGCAGGCGGTGGCGACATTTTCCCAGCTGGTCCGCCCGCCCTGGGCGCGCGGCACGACATGGTCGAAGGTCAGCTCCCGGTGCGACCCGCAATAGACGCAGCGGAAGCGGTCGCGGAGGAACAGGTTGAACCGGGTGAAGGCCGGATATTCGTTGGGCCGGACATATTGGCGGAGCGCGATAACCGACGGCAGCTTCATCGATGCCGACGGGCTGTGCACTTCCCGGTCGTAGTGGGCGACGACGTCAACCCGCTCCAGGAACATCGCCTTGATCGCGGTCTGCCACGGCCAGAGCGACAAGGGATAATAGCTCAGCGGCGTATAGTCGGCGTTGAGGACGAGCGCGGGGCAAGAGTCCGGATGGCGAAGCAAGTCAGGGTGGTACACGGCGCAATAGTCTCCAGCGTTCGTTTGACTCCGTTGAGCCTCGAACGCCGCGCCTCCGGCCTTTGTCGCACTATCCCTCAGCTTGCCAGGCGGCGGGACCTTGGCGGGAGACCGGCGGCCAAGGCCCGTCTTTCCGTCTGCGCCCCCGGATGCCAACCCGGGGTGACGATGGCATGACACCACAAGTGGCGAATCGCCGTCAAGAGTCGCCGCGGTCGCCTTTATCATGGAGTGAGTCCTGAAAGTCACACGTTTCGCCCCGTCGCCGTCCGGCCGGCTCCACCTCGGTCATGCCTTTTCGGCAGTGATCGGCCACGCGCAGGCGCGGGCCAGCGGGGGCGAGTTTCGCTTGCGGATCGAAGACCTCGATCCAGGCCGGTGCCGGCCGGAATTCATCGGCGGCATCTTTGAGGACATGGATTGGCTGGGGCTGACCGTCGATGGCCCGCCGATCATCCAGTCCAAGCGGACCGAACATTACAGCGAGGCACTCGACCGGCTGAAAGCCGGCGGGCTGGTCTATGCCTGCTTCTGCACGCGGGCCGAGATCGCCCAGTCGCTGACCGCGCCGCACGGCGACGCCGGCACCCAATATCCGGGAACCTGCCGGCCCTTGCCAGACGATCCCAAGCGCCGCGCAACCACCCCTCATTGCTGGCGGCTGGATAGCGCCAGGGCGCTGGAGGTTGCCGGCCTGCCGGGCTGGCGCGAGGAGGATGGCAGGCGCCTTGCAAGCAGTCCCGGCGATTTCGGCGACGCCATCCTCGCCCGCAAGGATGCGCCGTCGTCCTATCATTTGGCCTGCGTCGTGGACGATTCGGCGTCGGGAGTGAATTTGGTGGTGCGCGGCGAGGATCTCAGGCCTTCCACGCCCACCCAGCGGCTGCTGCAAGTCCTGCTCGGACTGCCCGAACCGACCTATCTCCACCATTCTTTGGTCACCCATGAGGACGGCCGCCGGCTGGCCAAGCGCGACCTCGCCCCGACATTGGAGGCGATGAGGGCCAAGGGCGTCGACGGGCGGGCGCTGGCGGAGCAGCTGATGGAAGGAAGGTTGCCCCTAGGATTTCGTCTTTCCGGAGCCTAGTAGCGGCCCATGAGCATATTCCTCTCCATCCTGCTGGTGATCGCCATGGCGGCGGTCGCCTATGTCCTCGTCCGCGGGGTGATCGCCATGGCCCATGGCAAGGACGTTTCGGGCGAGGTCCAGCAGGGCTATATGCAGAAGCGCGTGATGTACCAGGCGATCGCGATCGTCATCGTGATCCTGATCCTGGCGCTCATGCGGAGCGGCCAGGGCTAGGCTCCTGGTCAAGCTCAACAAGATTTACACTCGCACGGGCGATGGCGGCAGCGCCGGGCTGGTCGACGGCAGCCGCGTGTCCAAAGCTTCCGCCCGAATGAACGCGATCGGCGAGGTGGATGAGGCCAATGCCGCGATCGGCGCCGCAATTGCCGCCCTTTCGCCCGGCAAGCTGACCAATAAACTTGGCGCAATCCAGAACGAGCTGTTCGACCTCGGCGCCGACCTTGCGACGCCGGAAGCGGTCGAGGGCGCGCTGCGGATCGTCGAGCGGCAGGTGGTGCGCCTCGAAGAAGAAATTGACGCGATGAATGAGACGCTGGCACCCCTCACCAGCTTCATCCTGCCCGGAGGGTCGATGGCGGTCGCCCTCATTCACCAGGCGCGCTGCGTGGTTCGGCGCGCGGAGCGGGCCGCGGTCGCGCTCAACGAGGCCGAGCCGGTCAATTCCCACGCCCTCGCCTATTTGAACCGATTGTCCGATCATCTGTTTGTCTCGGCAAGGCACCTAGCCGCCGAAGAGGGGGGTGACGTGCTGTGGCAGCCCGGGGCAACCCGGGACTCCTAGTTGAAATAGAACAAGCATAGAACGATATCCTCCCGGCGGAGGTTGAAATGGCTCGGTCCGACGAAGCGAAGGATGCCAGGCTTGCAGAACGGCTCGCGGCGACGCGTAGGCTGACGCTCGATCTCGCCGCGCCGTTGAGCGACGCCGATGCGACCATCCAGCCGCATCCCGACGCCTCCCCGGCGAAATGGCACCTGGCCCATACGACCTGGTTTTTCGAAACCTTCGTCCTGCGCGATCATGTCCCGGGCTATCGCCGTCACGACGAGCGCTGGGCCTATCTGTTCAACAGCTACTATGAAGGCGAGGGAGAGCGGCACGCCCGGCCGAGGCGGGGCATGCTGAGCCGGCCGAGCCTCGACGAGGTCCGCCACTGGCGCCACGTCGTCGATGAGGCACTCCAGCGTGCCCTACCCGACCTCCCGGCCGAGGCGCTGACGCTGGTCGAACTCGGCATCCACCATGAGCAGCAGCACCAGGAATTGTTCCTGACCGACATTTTGGCGACGTTCGCCGAGAATCCGCTTGAGCCTGCCTATGGGGAGCTCGATTCGGCCCCTGCCGCCGCCGGCGAGGAATTGCGCTGGATCGACGGCAAGGTCGGGTTGGTCGAGATTGGCGCTGCAGATGACAGCTTTGCGTTCGATTGCGAGCGGCCGCGGCACCAGGCGCTGCTCCATCCTCACCGAATTGCCAACCGGTCCGTTACCAACGGCGAATGGCAGCTGTTCATCGCCGACGGCGGCTATCGAACGCCGACCCTTTGGCTCAGCGACGGGTGGGACTGGCTGTCTCGCGAAGGAATCTCTTCGCCGCTCTATTGGCTGGACGATGGAAGCCATTTCACCCTGGCCGGGAGGCGCGAGATCGATCCGGCCGCCCCTGTTGCGCATGTCAGCCATTATGAAGCCGATGCCTTCGCCCGATGGGCGGGCGCCCGCCTGCCGACCGAAACCGAATGGGAAGCGGCGTTCGCACCGGCCAGTTCGCGCGAGGGACATCAACTCGACCATGCCGGCGCGGTATTGCCCCGCCCCGGCGGCGGTCCGTTCGGCGATGTCTGGCAATGGACCGGGTCGGCCTATCTTTCCTACCCGGGCTTCGTGCCGGAGGCCGGCACGGTCGGCGAATATAACGGCAAGTTCATGAGCGGGCAGATGGTGCTGAAGGGCGCCAGCTGCGCCACGCCGCGCGGCCATTCTCGCGCCACCTACCGCAATTTCTTCCCGCCCGCCGCACGCTGGCAATTCACAGGAGTGCGCCTTGCTCAAGACGCTTGAACAGGTCGATCCGGCATTTCGCGCCGACGTGCTGAACGGGTTGGCCGAGCCGATCCCGGCGATTCCGGCGCGCTGGTTCTACGACCGGCGCGGTTCGGAACTGTTCGACGAGATCACGAAGCTGCCGGCTTATTATCCGACCCGGACCGAAACCGCGCTGTTGGAGGAGCGGATCGGCGAGATGGCCCGGCTGATCCCGGCCGACGCCGCGGTGGTCGAATTCGGCTCGGGCAGCTCGACAAAGACGCCGATCCTGCTCCGCGCAGCCAGGCCCCAAGCCTATGTCCCGATCGATATCAGCGGCGATTATCTGCGCGAGAGCGCGGCCCGGGTCGACGCCGAGTTCCCGGGGATGAAAGTCTATCCGGTCGAGGCCGACTTCACCCGGGAAGTGCGCCTGCCCGACGCAATTGACGGCCTGCCCCGCCTTGGCTTCTTCCCCGGATCGACCATCGGCAATTTCGTGCCGCAGACCGCAACCGATTTGCTGCGCCATTTCCGCGCGATTCTTGGCACCGGGGCCCGGCTGCTGATCGGCATGGACCGGGTGAAGGGCGTCGAGCGCCTGCTCGCCGCCTATGACGACGACCAGGGAGTCACGGCCGAGTTCAACCTGAACCTGCTCCGCCGTATCAACCGCGAGCTGGATGGCGATATCCCGCTCGACGCGTTCCGCCACCAGGCCCGCTGGAACGACATGCTCGGACGGATCGAAATGCACCTCGTTGCCACGCGAGACGTTGAGTTCGAGGTCGAGGGCCGGCGGTTCGGCTTCGCCAAGGGACGCTCCATCCACACAGAGAACAGCCACAAATATGGCCCGCGCGGTGCGCGCCTGTTGTTGCTGGCCGGCGGCTGGACGCCAATCGCCGAGTGGGCCGATGCCGACGAGGATTTCGCACTGATCCTGGCCGAGGCCGAGCGCGAACGATTCGCCCCGTAACGAGATTGTGCAGCCGGAAATCGGCGGCTAAGCCTGCGGCATGATCATCGCCCTCTTAGACGTCGTCCTGTTCCTTCTCAGAATCCTGTCGATGGTCGTCATCGTCCAGGTGATTTGCAGCTGGCTGGTCGCGTTCAACGTCATCAACCTGCACCAGCCGTTCGTTCGTGCCGTCTACACCGCCATGGATCGGATCACGGAGCCGCTCTATCGCCCGATCCGCAAGCTCCTACCCGACTTCGGCGGCCTCGATTTCTCGCCGATCATATTGCTGCTGTTGATCCAGGTCGTGTCGATGCTGGTTGCGGGCGCACAGAATGATTTGATGCTCACGGCCTCATGACCGCACGGATAATCGACGGAAAGGCATCGGCGGCCGCGCTTAGAGCCCGGGTTGCAGTTGAAGTTGCCAAGTTCCGCGTTGCGACGGGGAGGGCGCCCGGCCTGGCGGTGGTGCTGGTCGGCGAGGATCCCGCGTCGGCGGTCTACGTCCGATCCAAGGGCAAGGCGACGATCGAGGCCGGGATGCAGAGCTTCGAGCACAAGCTTCCGGCCGAGATCAGCGAGGGCAAGCTGATCGACCTGATCGAGGAGCTCAACACCGACCCAGCGGTCGACGGCATCCTGGTCCAGCTGCCGCTGCCGGACCACATCGATCCCAGCCAGGTCATCACCGCGATCGACCCCGACAAGGACGTCGATGGCTTTCACCCGATCAATGCCGGCCGGCTGGCGATCGGGCTTCCCGGCTTCATCCCGTGCACGCCGCTCGGCTGCCTCAAGCTGCTGAAGGCGGAACTCGGCGATCTCAAAGGCAAGGATGCGGTGGTCATCGGGCGGTCCAACATCGTCGGAAAGCCGATGGCCATGCTGCTGCTCGCCGAACATTGCACCGTCACCATCGCGCATAGCCGCACGCGAGACCTGCCCGAAGCAGTGAGCAAGGCCGACATCGTCGTCGCAGCGGTGGGACGGCCCGGCATGATCCAGGGAAGCTGGCTCAAGCCCGGCGCGGCGGTGATCGACGTCGGCATCAACCGCGTCGCCGGCGAAGGGGGCAACAGCCATCTCACCGGGGACGTCGATTTCGCCTCGGCAAGCAAGGTCGCCGGCGCCATCACACCCGTTCCGGGCGGGGTCGGGCCGATGACCATCGCCTGCCTCATCCGCAACACGCTCGTCTCTGCCGCCCGCCGAGACGGCTTTGCATTGCCGGAGGACTTATGATCCTTGCCCTGCTGCTTGCCGCCGCCGAGCCGCCAATGTCGGCGATCGATGCCGAGCGCGCTTTTGTCGCCGATGCGCAGAAGCTCGGCCAATGGACCGCTTTTCGCAAATATGCCGCGGACGACGCGGTCATGTTCGTGCCGCAGCAGGTCAATGCGCAGCAATTCTTGAAGGGCCGCAACGATCCGCCGGCGTCGGTCTATTGGTGGCCGGGCAAAAGCTTCGTCAGTTGCGATGGGAGCTATGCCGTGAACACCGGTCCGTGGGTTCGCCAGTACGGCAAGGCGGTCGGCTTTTTCACCACCGTGTGGAAGCGGCAGGCGGACGGCAGCTGGAAATGGATCTATGACGGCGGCGACGGCCTGGACACGGCGCGAGCCGAGGGCGGGGATATCAAGCCGAACATTGCAGCCTGCAGCGGCGAGAAAAAAAGGGGGTTCATTGCAACGCCACCGGCTTACGATAGCGTTGGCGGAGGCAAGTCCGGGGACAATTCACTCATTTGGCGGTGGTCGGTCAGTGCTGCCGGCGCCCTGGTCTTCGAAGTTTGGCTCTGGAACGGCCGAACCTATGACAAGGTCCTGACCGACGATATCAAGGCCTCATGATCGAGCTGTTCACCACGGCCTTCATCACCTTCGTGGTGATCATCGACCCGCCAGGGTGCGCGCCAATCTTCGCGTCCCTGACTAGCGGAACCGATCAGTCGCATCGGCGCAAGATGGCGATCCGCTCGGCCTTTGTTGCATGGTGCATCCTGGTCTTCTTCGCACTGCTGGGCGAGCCGTTGCTCGGCACGCTCGGAATATCCCTGAGCGCCTTCCGCCTGGCGGGCGGAATCCTGTTGTTCATCACCGCCATGGAAATGGTGTTCGAAAAGCGCACCGAGCGGCGCGAGGAACGGGCCGAGGAGATCAAGGGTACGCCCGAGGCCGAGGATATTTCGGTTTTTCCGATGGCCATTCCGATGATCGCCGGCCCGGGCTCTATCGCCACCGTCATGCTGCTATGCGCTCGTGCCAACGGCCTTGTCGAAGGGGGAATCGTCCTCGCGGCGATGACCGCCGTGATCCTGCTGACGCTGGTCGCGCTGCTCGCGGCCGGCCCGCTAATGAAGCTGATCGGCGCCAAGCTGGAGGGCATGATCACCCGCATACTCGGCGTGATCCTGGCGGCGCTCGCTGTCCAGTTCGTGCTCGACGGGCTGGAACGCAGCCTGCCCGGCCTCGCCGGCTAGCCGACCACCTTCCACATTTTGAACGGCGAATTCGGTCCAAGGTCGACCGGCTGCAGCCAGCCCGGAACCTTGCCCTTGGCCAGCTGGCCGTAAAAGCCGTTCGGCGTTTCCGACATGAAGATGGTCGCGGTCGACATGTAGGGGCAGATCAGGACGTAGTTGCTGCGATATTCCCCGATGATGCGATGTGCCTGCTGCTCGTCGCCGCGAAAGGCGTTCATGACGTCCGCGATCATCTTGTCGTTGCGATGATAAGGCCCGCCAACCGCGTCATGATGGGTGGCGACGATCAGCCGCGGTCCCAAGTCGATGAAGGTGAAGATCATGCCCTTCGGCTGCCGGGCGACCGGCGCCAGCGCGGCGAAGCTTGGGCACCGGTTATTGGCTTCTGACACCTTGATGCCAGTCGCGCCCTTTGGCTTGTCCGGGACCAGCCGGACGCCGAGCGGTACCAATGCTCCGAAGCCGATCAGTGCCAGCAGAATCGCTGCGGCATGAAGGAGGAGATTGGACGATTTGAGCCACTTGCCAAAGTACAGCACGATCAATGCGGTTGCGGCGGGCAGCGCCATCATCTGCGCCGCGGGGCCGGCACGCACCTGCCAGAACAGCAGCACGAAAGCGGCGATCGACGGCAGCGCGACCGCTATCGTCCGGAGCAGGAAGTCGAGGCACTCCGGACCCATCTTCCACGCCCGCCAGACCAGCAGTCCCCAGCCGACCAGCGCGGTTGCAGGCAGGGTGATGACCACCGTCGCCACCTTCCAGTCATGCCGATAGAATGGCTTGGCTTCGCGCACATGATCGAGCCACAGGCGCGTCGCTTCGGGCGAAACACCCTCCAGCCGTTGGAGGCAATCGGGCCACATCAAAGCGTGGAAGCTGGCCAAAGCGCCGCCCGCAACGGCGGCAACGGCCAGCCTTGCCTTCCAGCCGTCAAGTTTCAGCATGGCCAGACCGAGCATCATCGCGCCGCCGACCGCGGCATCGCTTAGCCAGACCGGCGACAGCGCATCGCAGACCGCCTGCCGATCGGCGTAGGACGCGAACAGCAGGAATCCGAAGCCGGTCGTGGCGACCAGCGAGGCGGCGTAGGTAGCCAAGCGCCGGTGCTGGTCGCGATCGGCGACCCACATCAGGACCGCCGCGCCGCCGAGAAGGGCGAGATAGATCATCATTTCCAGGCCGATCGCCAGCGACAGGCCGGTCGCGATTCCGAGGACCACGCCACCGCGCGCGCGCTGCGGGTCCGCCATCCCCGAGACGGCCAAGGCCAGCAGTGCGAGCTGCCAGCCGTGATGATCGATCCTCAACGGGGCGAACATGCCCATGGTCGAATAGGCCATCAGGAGACCGACGACCGGCAGCGGCCAAGCCTTGACGTGGACCAGCCGCTTCATCGTCAGCGCAAGCGCGAACATCAGCAACAGAAGGGGCAGCAGCGGTGCGACCGCCACAGCTATCCGCTCGGCGCCGGCGCCGCCGACGAGGGGCCTGAACAGCAGGATCAGGCCGGCGATGGGCAGGTCGACCAGCCGCGACCAGTGAATGTTCGCACCACCGTGGGCCGGGTCGAACCGGTGCTGGACGAGATCGAACCAGCCCTGCCCGCCGAGCCATGCGCGAACCTGGGCCAGCCGCAGATTGTCGTCGGTATCCGGAAGGGCGAAAGCCTGGATCAGCTGCCACCTCGTCCAGATGGCGACCGCCGAATATGCGAGCCAGGCAAGTACCAGCACCATTTTCCAACGGCGGAAAAACCACTTGGCTACTCTGTCGACGGATTGCTCCAGGTCCTGCTCGTTCATCCGCCCACCCCGACCAAATCGATACCAATTCGATGCCAAATCGATGATTGTGTCCTAGCGGTAAGCCACTAGAGAGCAAGCCGATGATCCAGTCGGCGCTTCAGAAAATCGATCCTGACCGGCGGACGATGCTCGTCCAGCTGATCCGCTATGGTTTCGCCGGACTGGTGATCACGCTGGCGGTGGCCGGCAGCTACTGGGCGATCACCGAGCTGCTGCACATCGACCCGATGATCAGCTTCACCATCGTGTTCATCTTCTTTTCGGTGATCAGCTATGTCACCCACGGCGAATTCAGCTTCCGCGGCCACGGGACGCGCGACCAGCACCATATCCGGATGGGCCGGTTCCTTGCCGTCAATGTGCTGGGCTACCTGGTCAACCAGGGCTTCATCTGGGTGCTTGTGAAGCAACTCGGCGGGCCGACCTGGTGGCCGACCATCCCGATGGTATTCGTCACGCCGCTATTGACCTTCACTCTCCATCGGCGGTTCGTTTACGCATGAGCCCAAGACCATGAACAGCGTCGAACTCAGCCTGGTGATCCCGGTCAAGGACGAGGAAGTCGCGATTGACGACTGCCTCGCCAGGGTCATTCCGATCATCGAAGCGATGAACGACCCAGCCGCGCGCTCTTTCGAGATATTGTTCGTCGACGACGGCAGCACCGACACCACGCTTGAGGTGATCCGCAAGGCCAATGCCGCCGACCACCGCATTCGCGGCATCTCCCTATCGCGCAATTTCGGCAAGGAGGCGGCGCTCACCGCCGGCCTCGACGCTGCCCGCGGAATGGCGGTGGTCCCGCTCGACGTCGACCTGCAGGATCCGCCGGAAGCGCTGCCCAAGATGGTGGCGGAGTGGCGCAATGGATTTGACGTGGTCTACGGCGTTCGGGACAATCGCGAGACCGACAGCCTGCCCAAGCGGATCACCGCCGACTTCTACTATCGGGCTCATAATTGGCTCTCCAACGACAAGATCCCCGAGCACGCCGGCGATTTCCGCCTGCTCGACCGCAGGGTGGTCGATGTCATCCGCCAGATGCCTGAACGCAACCGGTTCATGAAGGGCCTGTTCGCCTGGGCCGGATTCAAGCAGGCCGCGGTCAGCTATCACCGCGAAGAGCGCAAGGTCGGCAAGACCAAATATAATTATTGGAAGCTGTGGACGCTGGCGATCGACGGCATCACCTCGGCCTCCACCGCGCCGCTGCGCATCTGGAGCTATCTCGGCGGCTTCGTCGCTTTGGGCGCGCTTGGTTATGCGCTGTTCATCATCATCCGGACGCTGACCACCGGCATCGTGGTTCCCGGCTATGCCTCGCTGATGGTGGCCATCCTGTTCCTCGGCGGACTGCAGCTCCTCTCGCTCGGTATCCTCGGCGAATATGTCGGCCGGATCCTGACCGAAACCAAGGCGCGCCCGCTCTACGTCGTGCGCGAAACGATCGGCGGCGACTGATGGAGCGCAAAGTCTATGACCAGATGGCCAAGCTCGACAGCTGCCACTGGTGGTTCACCGCCCGCCGGCGGATCCTAGATGGAGTGATCGAGCGGATTGTCAGGCCGCCGAAGGACGCGCGCATCCTCGAGCTCGGCGCCGGGACCGGCCACAACCTCGCGATGCTGTCACGTTTCGGCGCGGTCGAAGCAAGCGAGCTCGATCCTGTGGCGCGAGATATCGCCAGCGAGCGGCTGGGACGGCCGGTGATCGAAGCGGCCCTTCCGGACCTGTCGATGTTCCCGGCCAATAGCTATGACCTGGTCGCACTGCTGGACGTGCTGGAACATGTCACCGACGACAAGGGGTCGCTGGCCGCGATCTTCGAACGGCTGAAACCGGGCGGTGCGCTGGTGCTGACCGTGCCGATCAATCCATGGATGTGGAGCGCGCATGACGTCGCCCATCACCATCGCCGCCGCTATCGGAGATCGGAGATTCGCAAGCTCGCGACGGATGCCGGCTATCAGATCGAGCTTCTGTCGCCGTTCAACAGCCTGTTGTTCCCGCCGATTGCGGCGGTGCGCCTGGCGGGCAAGCTGACCGGCAAGGATGACAGCGACGACGCGATGCCGTCGGCGCCGGTCAACAAGGCGCTCGATACTATTTTCGGGCTGGAGCGTGGGCTGATCGGCCGCGTGCCGATGCCGTTTGGTGTGAGTTTGGTGGCGGTACTTCGCCGTCCGCACTGAGCGGCACCTTCTTCAGCAGGATCGACCCTTTCGCAGCCCATACCGGCTGCCAGCCGTCGACCCATTCACGCGGGATCGGGCGCATGTCGATCAGCCACAAATAATCGAACGCATCGTGCGGCAAATTATAAAGCGCTGCCCTGACCGACCAGCCCTCGTGGCGGCAGCCCGGATCGCGCACGATCTGGGACGGGTCGCGCTGGAACCAGCCCGCGGCGGGATAGCGAACCGTCATCAACGTGGAGCCCGCCATCGGCCAGTGATCGTTGGTATAGGCCTCCTTGCGCACGGTGGCGATCGCCCCGAGATGGTCCGAGCGGCGGAGCGGCCAGCGTTCGCACCGGTCCCACACCAGCACCGCGACGCGGGAGCCCCGTTCGATATGATCGAGGGCCTTGAGCTGAACGACCTGGCGATTCCAGGCCATGGCCATGCTGGTGGTCGTCCCTGCAAAGCGGACGAGCATGAAGCCGACCGCCGCAACCGCCAGCCAAGTGGCAAGCGGAAAACGCGTCTCGGCCTTGAAGCGGACTGCAAGGACAAAGATCGCGGCGGCGAACGGCACCAGCCGCATATCGGCATATGCCGATCCGAACACGATGCGGGGAAGCAGTACGTAAGTCGCGGCCAGGATCAGGCCGGAAAAGGCCAGGTTGCGCGACAGGGTCAATCGCGGATGGATCAGGGCGAAGACCGGCACGGCGAGCACGATTGCGGCCGAGGCAATGTCGTACGCTTCCCACCGATCGCGGAACATGCGCAGCAGATATTCCCACTTATAGTCCCAATCGAACCAGCGATGGGTGAGACCGCCGGTCGCTTCGGTCCGCCACAGCACGATCAGCAGCAGCGGCAGCGCCATGACGGATGCATGCATCGCCCCCCTGAGGATCGCCTTCCACCAGCTCCAGCCCCGGTCGTGCTGCCGGACTACCTCGGCCGAGAAGCACATCAGCCCGAGCGATCCCCAGCCGTAGGTGTGGGCGAAGAAGATGATGAAGCTGATCGGCACGAACAATATTGCGCGCAGCTTCGACTTGCCGAGCCGCCCCAGCCGCAGCCAAAAGCCGAACGCCAGCAATGCCAGCGCCATCGACAAGGCGAAATTGACGAAGCCGAACATGAAGGGATGGCCGAAAGCGAGCGGAAGCGCGAAGGCTACGGTCGGCGGCAATCGATTGTGAACCTCGCGCGCGACCCACAGCATGCCCGCCACCGTCAACGGCGGGATCGACATCACCACCAGCTTGGTCGCCAGCTCGACGCCAATCAGCTTCGCCAGCGGCACCACCAGCAGGTCGACCCCCAAATTGCCGATCGGCAGCCATCGAAACGAAAACCATTGTTGCAGGATCGGGCTGCCGGCCAAGTCCACGGCGACCTTGTAGCGGCCCATATGCCCGCCAATGTCGACCAGCGGGGGAATGGCCGGATAGGCCAGCGGAATGAATGCGAGGAGGATCATCGCCGCAACGAACGGCCGTCCTTCCCACCAGGGCCGTGGCGATCCTTTGGGTAGCGCCGCAGGCGCAGCCTGTTCGGCTACAAGGTGCGGCGCCTTGATCAAGCGTGGTCGCGCCTGCCAAGCAGCCTGAGGCGGAGCGCATTCAGCTTGATGAAGCCCTCGGCATCGCGCTGGTCATAGGCGCCAGCATCGTCCTCAAAGGTCACCACCTTCTCGCTGTAAAGGCTATTTGGCGACTTGCGGCCGGTGACATGGACGCCGCCCTTGTACAACTTCATCCGGACGGTGCCGTCGACCTTGGCCTGGCTATGATCGATCGCGGCCTGCAGCATTTCGCGCTCGGGCGAGAACCAGAAGCCGTTGTAGATCAGTTCCGCATAGCGCGGCATCAGCTCGTCCTTGAGATGGGCTGCGCCACGGTCGAGCGTCAGCTGCTCGATCGCACGGTGAGCGGCATGGTAGATGGTTCCGCCCGGCGTCTCGTACATCCCGCGGCTCTTCATGCCGACAAAGCGGTTCTCGACCAGGTCGAGCCGGCCGATGCCATGCCGCTTGCCGAGCTCGTTCAATTTGGCCAGCAAAGCCGCCGGCGACAGCGCCTGGCCATTCACCGCGACGCCGTTTCCACTCCTGAAGTCGATGGTGATCTCTTCCGGTGTGCCGGGCGCGGCGACCAGGTCGTCGGTGCGCGAGAACACATAGTCGGGCACTTCCTCCCACGGGTCCTCAAGCACCTTGCCCTCCGACGAGGTGTGAAGGAGGTTGGCGTCCGTCGAGAAGGGGCTTTCGCCGCGCTTGTCCTTGGGGACCGGGATCTGGTTCTTCTCGGCAAACTCGATCAGCGCCGTTCGACTGTTCAAATCCCACTCGCGCCACGGCGCGATGACCTTGATATCGGGCGCCAAGGCATAATAGCCAATCTCGAAACGGACCTGGTCATTGCCCTTGCCGGTCGCGCCATGACTGACCGCATCGGCGCCGACCTGGCGGGCGATCTCCATTTGCCGCTTGGCAATCAGCGGCCTCGCGATGGAGGTGCCGAGCAGGTAAAGTCCCTCGTACAGCGCGTTGCCGCGCATCATCGGGAAGACATAGTCTCGGACGAATTCCTCGCGGAGGTCGTCGATGAAGATGTGCTCGGGCCTGACCCCCATCAGCTCGGCCTTGTGCCGGGCCGGGCCGAGCTCTTCACCCTGGCCGAGATCGGCAGTGAAGGTAACCACTTCGCAGCCATAGGTCTGCTGTAGCCACTTCAGGATCACGCTGGTGTCGAGGCCGCCCGAAAAGGCGAGCACGACGCGCTTGATCTTGTCGGCCATGCTGCTGATTTCCTTTGTGCTGAAACTGCCCGAACGAGTGGCGCGCGCCTTGCCACCATCACCCCTGCCGTTCAAGCGCCATACAGCTAGCGGGGACTAGCCATTTATCTTCCGTAGAGGAGGGGCTGACCCATGAAGAAGTTTCTGATTGCCGCTGCGGCACTGATGGCAGGCACCGCCGCGCTGGCGCAAACCGCGCCGGTCGCGTCGCCGGCTCCCCCGGCACCGCCCGCGCCGATGGCGCATCCAATGGCCGAC
>Ga0310811_10002032_pt1 | contig 25181 bp, 26 predicted proteins | sample YCmetagenome_FD_207642 | JGI IMG/M metagenome (GOLD analysis project Ga0310811, IMG submission 207642) | Soil microbial communities from experimental microcosm in Duke University, North Carolina, United States - YC | ecosystem: Engineered > Artificial ecosystem > Soil microcosm > Unclassified ... | reverse complement strand
TGCAGCCATCGCAAGGCCGTGAACGGATTACTTTTTTTTCACGGACGCGCCCAGCCGGCCCAAAGCGGCGCGCAGATCGGCATCCTCGATGCCGGTGAGGGCGGTGGTGGCGGCTTCGATCTCGGCGGCGGATGGTCCGCGCGGCACTTTTTTCGGCGTCCGGCGTGACAGTGGCGCCTGGCGGATAGCGATACGCCCGATCGCCTGCCAGCCGAAGAAGCGGTTGACCCGTTCCACGATCTGCCCGCCGCTGTGCTGGATTTCCAGCGCCATCGGCCCTTCGACCCGGATGACGAGGGTGGCGAGTGCTCCGACTTCGGCCTGTTCGCCGCGCGGCCACTGGATTTTGACCGGCTGGGTCAGGGCCGCGATGTCGGCCCCGACGATGGCGGACCAACGGGTGACGATTTCCGCCGAGGCAAAGCCCTGGCGTGCGAACATGTCCTTGAGTTGCCCTGCGAGAAGCGCGGATAACGGGCGGACGGGCTTGAAGCGGGACTTGTTCACGGTGCGCGGCTCTGTCATCGGTCGGTTATGAGCGTATCAGCCCGCAGCCCGTCGCGCATCAGGCCGGCGCCGGTCCGACATCCGGTCGCAGCGCCGGTATCGGAGGAGGCGGCCCTCAGGCTCACGCTGCTGTCGTGGTACGACCGCCACCGCCGGGTACTTCCGTGGCGCGTCTTGCCGGGCGCGACCGCCGATCCCTACCGCGTCTGGCTTTCGGAAATCATGCTGCAGCAGACCACTGTAAAGGCGGTCGCTCCGTATTTCATGCGCTTCCTCGAACGCTGGCCGGACGTGACGCGTCTTGCCGCGGCGCCCCTCGACGACGTGCTCAAGGCCTGGGCCGGCCTCGGCTACTACGCGCGGGCACGCAACCTGCATGCCTGCGCCAAGGCGGTGGTCGAGCGCCATGGCGGTGTGTTTCCATCCGACGAGGCGGCGCTGCGCGCGCTGCCGGGTGTCGGCGCCTACACGGCGGCGGCGGTCGCCGCCATTGCGTTCGAGCAGGCGACGCTCGCCATCGACGGCAATGTCGAGCGTGTGCTGACACGCCTTTATGCCATCGAGGAGCCGTTGCCGGCTGCGAAACCGCTGATCCGCGCGCGTGCGCAGACGCTGGCCGCCGATGCCGGACACGCGGCGCGTCACGGCGATTTCGTGCAGGCGATGATGGATCTCGGCGCAACCATTTGCACGCCGCGTAATCCGGCTTGCGTTATCTGCCCGTGGAGCGAGCCGTGTGCGGCGCGCCGGCGCGGCGATCCGGAAATCTTTCCGCGCAAGCAACCGAAAGTGGAAGGCGCCTTGCGCCGCGGCATCGCTTTCGTTGTCCTGCGCGAGGACGGTGCCGTGCTGCTGCGCCAGCGCCCGATGAAGGGGCTGCTTGGCGGCATGACCGAAGTGCCGACGACTGTATGGACGAAAGATTTTGAGGCACGACAGGCAGGAGCGGATGCGCCGCGGTTGGACGGCGTGCGTTTGTCATGGCGCACACTGCCGGGCGTGGTGCGTCACGTGTTCACGCATTTCCCACTCGAACTGAACGTGCGCCGGGCGCGCGCTCCGCAAGCGGCCAAGGCACCGGAGGGCATGCGCTTCGTGCCGCTCGCGCGCGTGCATGCCGAAGCGCTGCCGAGCCTGATGCGCAAAGTGATCTCGCATGCAATTCCGGAAATTGATAAGATCGTTCGGGAGGAATGATCCGTGGAGCAGACGGGCAAACAATCCGAGACGCTGGAGAAGCCCGCAGAACGCAATCAGCCTGGCACGGGCCGTATCGAGGCGTTTTCCGATGGCGTGATCGCCATCATCATCACCATCATGGTGCTTAATCTGAAATTGCCTTACGGCAGCGACAATGCGCTCGCCGATAATGCATTCAGCACCATCTTGCCGCAGCTTATCACCTACGCGCTGAGCTTCCTCGTGGTCGCCGTGCTCTGGGTCAATCACCATCAGCTCATGCCGACGGCTCCGGTCGCGTCGCGCGCGCTGATGTGGTGGAACAACAATCTGCTGTTCTGGATGTCGCTGATACCCTTCGTGACGAATTTCTTCGGCGAACATCCGTTCTCGCCGGTCGCGGCGGCGTCCTACGGGACGGTGCTCGCGCTGACCATCGCCGCATTCATGATGTTGCAGCGTCATATCGCCATGCGCACGCGCGCGGCGGACGATGTCAGCGCCATGCATCGGCGGATATCCAAACGGACCACGATCGCGATTGCGCTTTATCTTCTCGGCGTCGCCTGCGCGTTCGTGTTCATCTACGCGTCGCTGGCGATCTTTGTCCTGACCCCGGCACTCCTGTTCATGCCGGAGGCGCTGCCGAAGATCGAGCCGGAAGAACTGGAAGTAAAATAATCAGCCGTGCGTGGACATCTCGGCGCGGAATTTCGCACGCAGCGAGTCGATCAGCGTCAGGCTCTTGCCGGACTCGACGTGCCAGTAGGTCCAGCCGTTGCAGGCGCCGGCGCCTTGCGCGAGCGCACCGATGCGATGGATCGATCCGACCTGGCCGGCGAGCGAAATGGCGCCGTCCGGCCGCACGATGGCTTTGATCTTGCGCTTGGCGTCGGTCAGCGCGTCGCCGGGCGAGACCATGCCGCGCTCGACGAGCGTCGCGAAGGCGACGCGGGGCGCTTCGCGCGCCGTCACGAAGGGGGCAAGCGCCGCCTCGGACAGGGGTTCGACGGATGAGATGCGCTTTTGCGCCGCTGCGGCATACCCGCCGTCGCGCTCGACGCCGATGAAGTTGCGGCCGAGGCGGCGCGCTACGGCGCCGGTGGTGCCGGTGCCGGTGAAGGGATCGAGCACGACGTCGCCGGTCTTCGACGAGGATAATATGACGCGCGCGAGCAGGGATTCCGGCTTCTGCGTCGGATGCAGCTTTTTGCGGTCGTCGCCCTTGAGGCGCTCGTCGCCGGTGCACAGCGGCAGCGTCCAGTCGGAACGGACCTGCACGTCCTCGTTGCCGGCCTTGAGCGCCTCGTAATTGAACGTGTAACCGCGCGCATTCGGGTCGCGCGATGCCCAGATCAGCGTTTCGTGGGCATTGGTGAAGCGGCGGCCGCGGAAATTCGGCATCGGATTGGATTTGCGCCAGATCACGTCATTGAGGATCCAGAAGCCGAGATCCTGCAAGATCGTGCCGACGCGGAAAATGTTGTGATACGAGCCTATCACCCACAGCGTGGCGTGCGGCTTCATCACGCGGCGGCAGGCGAGGAGCCATGCGCGCGTGAAATCGTCGTAGGCGGAAAAGCTGGAGAATTTGTCCCAGTCGTCCGTGACCGCATCGACATGCGAATCGTCGGGCCGTTTGAGATCGCCCTGCAGTTGCAGATTGTACGGCGGATCGGCAAAAACGAGGTCGACGCTGCCAGCCTCGAGTTTTGCGAGTTCCGCCACGCAGTCGCCGTGGACAACACGTCCCTGGACGGCTTGCGCCTCATCGAACTCTTTCAACTTCTGTGTCAAGCGGAGCGTCCTGACGGACGCTCCGCTACGCGACATACTCATGTGACGCATATACTCTGTACTCAGGCAACACTGTCGGCGACGCGAGACCTACAACCGACCGACTGCGATATTGGCCGGGCAAGGTAAAAAACGATTTAACTTTGAAATATTTAGACTAGGCAAAATCTGCCCAGCGCCCCACATTCCCGAGGCGCGCATCCGTAGCCGCGTTAACGTGTTAATGTGATGTGGCGCCCTCGACAGGAGAGACCGCGATGCGTTGGGATGATTTTCGCCGCAGCGACAATGTTGAAGACGATCGCGATGGCGGCGGTGGCGGATTCGGTGGCGGCGGCGGTGGTTTCGGCATCCCGGTCGGCGGTGGTGGCCTCGGCATCGGCACTATCGTGGTGCTGGGCATTGTCGGTTATGCGCTCGGAATCGACCCGCGCATCCTGATCGGCGGTGCGGAGATGATCAACGGCCGTAACCAGCAGGTTCAGGTCGATCGCCCCAGTCGCCCTGGCTCGACGCCGACCGACCAGACTGGAAAGTTCGTTTCCGCCATTCTCGGCAGCACGGAAGATGTCTGGAGCGCCGTCTTCCAGCAGAGCGGCAAGCAATACACGCCCGCGCGGCTGGTTCTGTTTCGCGGTGCGATCCGCGGTGGTTGCGGCATGGCGCAGTCGGCCATGGGGCCGTTCTATTGTCCGAACGACAAGCGCGTCTATCTCGACACCGCGTTCTTCGACGATCTGCGCAATCGCTTCAAGGGCTGCAGCGGCAACGCCTGCGAGTTTTCCGAAGCTTACGTGATCGCGCATGAGATCGGCCATCACGTGCAGGATCTGCTCGGCATTCTGCCGAAAGTGCAGCGGGCGCAACAGGCGTCCGGCAGCAAGCGCGAGTCGAACCGTTTGCAGGTGCGCGTCGAATTGCAGGCCGATTGCCTTGCCGGCGTGTGGGCGAACAAGGCGCAGGCGAAATACAAATTCCTCGACCCCGGCGATATCGACGCGGCATTGCAGACCGCATCCGCCATCGGCGACGACCGGTTGCAGAAACAGGCACAGGGTTATGTGGTGCCCGACGCCTTCACGCACGGCTCATCGGCGCAGCGCAAACAGTGGTTCTCGACCGGTTTCGAGAAGGGCACGGTGTCGTCCTGCAACACCTTCAGTGCGTCGCTGTAGCAAGAGCGACCGACCTATTGATGTGTCGTACCGTGTAAGCGAGTACCCAGCACTTTCTTTTTCCGATGCTGCGGTTGGCGCATGAAGAGCTGGATGCCCGCTTTCGCGGGCATGACAACAAAGGTGCGTGAAAGACGCCCATTGCGGAATGACAATTCATTTTCAAGACGGCGTGTTTACTGAATCCGCTACCGTCCCCAGACCTCCTCCGCCACTTCGACGATCATGCGCAGCTTGGCCCATTGTTCGTCATGGGCGAGCAGATTGCCTTCCTCGGTCGAGGCGAAGCCGCATTGCGGCGAGAGGCAGAGCTGATCGAGATCGACGAATTTTGCAGCCTCATCAATGCGGCGCTTGAGCGTGTCCTTCGATTCAAGCGTGCCTGATTTCGTCGTCACCAATCCAAGTGCGACCGTCTTGCCTTTCGGCACGAAGCGCAGCGGCTCGAATCCGCCGGCGCGCTCGGTGTCGTATTCCATGAAGTAGCCGTTGACGCCGATGGTGTTGAACAGGATTTCCGCCACCGGCTCGTAGCCGCCGCTCGCCACGTAGGTCGATTGGAAATTGCCGCGGCACAGATGCATGGTGATCGTCATGTCCGGTGGAATGTCGGCGATGGCGTCATTGATGAGACGGCCATAGATCGCCGGCAGTTGTGACGGGTCCTCGCCGCGCCGGGTCACCAGTTCGCGCAAGGCTGGATCGCACAGATAGGCAAGGTTGACCTCGTCGAGTTGCAGATAGCGGCAACCGGCATCGGCGAAAGCGCGCACTGCCTGACGATAGGTGTTTCCGAGATCGCGATAGAATTCGCCCATGTCGGAATAGATGCTTCCCGGAATCGCGTCGCGGCCGTACCGGAAATGCAGCGAGGAGGGTGATGGGATCGTCATTTTTGCGGTGCCGCGCGCGTGCTCTTTCAGGAACTTGAAATGCGCGAGCATAGGATGGCCGCTGAACGTTCCGAGCTTGCCCGTCACGCGCAGCATCATCGGCTTGGGCTGCGGACCCTGGAACTGGATCTTGCGCTCGCCGAGATAGGCTTCGACGCCATCGAGTTCGCCGAGGAAATCATAATTCCAGAAGGCGCGGCGGTATTCTCCGTCTGTCGCCGATTTCAGGCCGACATCTTCCTGCTTGCGGATCGCGGCGATGATTTCGCGATCCTCTATCGCGCGCAGTCCGGCATCGTCGAGTTCGCCGCTTGCGTGCTTCGCGCGCGCTTCCTTCAGCGCCGGAGGACGCAAAAGGCTTCCGACATGATCGGCGCGAAAAGGCGGTTTCGTTCTGACGCTCATGGAATGGCCTCACCTGTCGCCGTGCCGCGGCACGAAAAAAACAAAACGGCCCGCCGGTGCATGGCGGGCCGCGATGATGTTGCGCGGATTATTTCAGCGGAACCTGCACAAGCTCTTTGACCTGCTGCGAGGTCAAAGGTTTGGTGATGAATTTCAGGTTCACGGCATCGACGAGCAACGTGTCCATGCCCTTGATGCCGTCGGGCTCGATCAGCGATTTCGGAAAGAACTGATCGCGCACCCGCTTGGCCATAGGCTCGGAGATGTGCGCGAATTCGGCATAGCTCTTGAGCGCCTTGTCGCCGTCGTACATGTAGTCGATGGTTTCGCGATAGGCCTGCATGAAGCGGACCAGGACCGGCCTCTTCTTTTCCAGCGTCGCCGCGTTGGTGACGAGCACGCGGATCGTCTGCCCGCGCACGATCGCGGCATCCGTCGCCTTTGCGACCATGACGATCTTGCCTTCGTCCATCTCCTTGAGACCGAACGGAGGCGCCGCCCAGCCGATATCGACCTGACCGGTCATCACCGCAGTCAGGGTGGCGGGCGGGCTGCCGGTCGGCGTCGGTTTCGCATTCAGCTTGTTCTCGGCGATGAAGGCGCGCACCACCGACTCGGTCGACGAGCCGCGCGACGAAAACGCGATCGTGTGGCCGTTGGCGTCCTTGAGCGATTTGATGCCGGAATCGGCCTTCGCATACCAGTAATCGGCAGCGCCGGTGGCTTCCGCCGCGATGATGCGGACCGGCGCGCCCTTGGCGAAAACCGAAATGGCGCCGAGGGTGCCGACGGCAATGCCGACATCGACGCTGTTGGAGACGACGGGCTGCAACGTCTCGCCGCTGCCGCCGGTGTAGGTCATCTCCAGTGTCAGATCATGCTTCTTGAAGATGCCGGCCTTGGTGCCGATTTCGGCGACGGCGGTATCCCAGTTGCCGCGCTGGCCGATGGCCAGCTTGAGGGTGTCGGCTGCAAGGCTCGGCGTTGCAGCAATGGCCGTCAGCGTCGCGGCGACCAGCGTGGTCGTGAATAGAGTGGATGTCTTCAAGCGCTCCTCCCGTCAGGACTTTGTTTTTGTCCGATCCCGTCGCTGTGCGGGATCGGCGGCAGCAGGACAAACTTATCCCGATGCGGACGCTGGTGGAAAGGTATATGAAAGACGTATCAGCACGGAAAACGCAGCATGCCCGGAATAGACGAAACAAGACCCTTCATTCCCCTGCGTATCGCCGTTCTGGCGATCTCGGACACCCGCAAACTTGATGACGACAAGTCCGGCGCGATCCTCGCAGAACGTCTGCAGACGGCCGGGCACACCGTTCACGAACGCGCAGTGGTGCCGGATGATGTCGAACGCATTCGCGCGCAGGTGAGGCAATGGATCTATGATCCCGCCGTCGATGCGGTCATCACAACGGGCGGAACGGGGTTCACCGGCCGCGATGTCACGCCGGAAGCACTCGAGCCGTTGTTCGAGAAGCGCATGGACGGATTTTCCGTCGCTTTCCACATGGTCAGCCACGCCAAGATCGGCTCGTCCACGATCCAGTCGCGCGCGACCGCAGGGGTCGCGGGAGCGACCTTCATCTTCTGCCTGCCCGGCTCGCCGGGCGCCTGCCGCGACGGATGGGACGAGATTTTGAAATTCCAGCTCGACTATCGCCACAGGCCCTGCAACTTCGTCGAGATCATGCCGCGTCTCGACGAGCATCTACGGCGTGCGAAGGCGTAACGCGTCTCTGGCCGTTGCGCGTTTGTCTTAGTGCGTTCGGTAAACTGCGCGGAATTTCGGCGGCTCATGCCGTCTTCAATAGCCGTAATCGATCCGGCGCTTGTTGGTCCGCCGCCCCGGCGCATCGGTCCGATGATAATTCTCGTTCGGATAGCACCTGCCGACGGATGGGCGATACTGCACCGAGAGCCTGCACATCTCGCGGCTCGGTTGACTGCAATCGACGCCGCCGCTGGCGTAATAGGCGCACCACGGTCCTTGCACTTGCTGCGCCGCCGCCGGCGTCGAACCGGCGAGCAACGTCGCGGTAACCAGGCCGAATGTGGCGCTGCTCAAGAAGGCGAGCCGCACTCTCACTGGCGGTCTCAAAAACGGGATCAGCATGTTCATCTCCCTGATTGAGCGCTTCGCATCATCAAAGGCGCGCGCCGATTCCAAAACCTGACCGCTTCGTTGCAGCGGGATGGTAGCTCTCAGCCTTCGCTCCGCGTCGGACCGCGCGGGCTCTTCGGTCCACGATAGGCGGGATTGCGGTAGCACCAACCGAGCCTCGGGATATGCAAGATGCCCAACTGGCACATCTCGTAACTCGGCAGGCTGCAGTCGCTCGTGCCGTTGTGATAGTCGGCGCACCAGGGCCCGACGGGCGTGTAATAATTGGATTGAGCGCTTGCGAGCGACGCCCATCCGGTGGCTGCGAGACCAACCGTCCCACAAATCAACAAACGCCGACGCGCATTCATGGCCGGATCTCCTGTGGACGCCTGATGAACAAACCCCGTCCAGCCGCGTTCCGTTCCTGAGCGTCCTTCCGCGCAGCATGGCCGCGATGAATTCCGCGTGTGCTCTCAGCAGCGTGGGCAGAAGACTGCGGCCGAAGCGGCCTCCCGTTTATTTGTTCTTGATTTGTTCGATAACGAGGACTATTTTCCGGTCATGACACGCTCAACCGCTTTACAGAAACCCGCTCCCGAAGCCGACGGTCCGGCTGCGGACGATCTGCTTGGGACCGGCGTCGATCGCGAACGCCGCCGCGGGCGCGGGGTCAATTCCAATGCTTCCGGACGCTACGAGGCCACGGCGCGCATCGCGTTCGACGACGGGTGGCGCAGCATCGAAGACTTGCCGCCGTTCGAAACGACGGTGACGGTGGATACGACGCGCAAGATCATCACCCGCAACGAGTCGCCGGATATCTCCTTCGACCGCTCGATCAATCCCTATCGCGGCTGCGAGCACGGCTGCGTCTATTGCTTCGCGCGGCCGACGCACGCCTATCTCGGGCTGTCGCCGGGGCTCGACTTCGAATCAAAACTGTTCGTGAAACCCGAGGCCGCCGAACTGCTCGAGCGCGAACTCGGCGCCAAGAATTACGTGCCGCGCACCATGGCGATCGGGACCAATACCGATCCGTATCAGCCGATCGAGCGGCGCTATCAGGTGATGCGGCGTATTCTTGAAGTGTTGGACAAGACCAACCATCCCGTCGGCATTGTCACCAAATCGGCACTGGTGCTGCGCGACATCGATATCCTTTCGCGCATGGCGCAACGCCGTTTGGCCAAGGTGGCGCTATCGGTGACGACGCTCGATCCGGTGCTGGCGCGCAAGATGGAGCCGCGCGCCTCGACACCGGCGCGCCGTCTCGAAGCGCTGCGCCGTCTGTCGGCAGCCGGCGTGCCGACGACGGTGATGGTCGCGCCGATCATTCCCGCCGTTACCGACAGCGAGATCGAGCGCATCATCGATGCGGCCGCTGCCGCGGGTGTGAAGGAAGCCGGATATGTCATCCTGCGCCTGCCGCTCGAAGTGCGCGATCTGTTCCGCGCTTGGCTGATCGAGCATTTCCCCGACCGGGTCGAGCATGTGTTCAAGCGGGTGCGCGACATGCGCGGCGGCAAGGATTACGACTCGACCTGGGGCAAGCGGATGAAAGGGGCAGGGCCTTACGCGTGGCAGATCGGCCGGCGGTTCGAGATCGCCTGCGCCAAAAAAGGCCTCAACCGCGACAAGGTTGCGCTGACCAGCCAACTGTTCCGCAAGCCGCGTCCGGAAACGCAACAGCTCAATCTGTTTGCGTCATGAGCGCACCCCCGGCGCCACTTTTGACGGTCGTAACGCTCGGCGTGCGCGATGTCGCCGCCAGCGCACACTTCTATGAACAACTTGGTTTTGTGCGCAAGATGCGCGCGACGGGCGACGAGATCGCCTTCTTTGATGCTGGCGGTCTTGTGCTTGCGCTATGGGACCGCGACAAGCTCGCGGCCGATGCGGCGGCAGTTGGCAGCACCGCGCAGCGGCAAGCCTTCGGCAATGCAACGCTGGCCTGGAACTGCCGCACACCGGCCGCTGTCGATGCTGCCTTCGCGCACGCGCTGGCGGCGGGAGCCGTGCCCTTGCGGCGGCCGGAAGCAACAGATTACGGCGGCTATCGCGGCTATTTCGCCGATCCTGACGACCATGTCTGGGAGGTGGTGCAGGCACCGGGCTTCGGCTTCACCGAAAAGGGAGAACTCATTCTGCCGGATTGAGGCGGAGTTTTCCCCGCCATCCACGCGCAAGGCAGATGCTGTGCGCCATGCGCGTCCCAGCTCATTGACTTGCTCATTGACTTGGCAAGCTCGCTGGGCAGGATCGCGGCATGAGTCGTGCCGCGTCGTCCCAGAGCCAGAACCGCTTACCGCTTCTCCGTGCGGAAGACATCATCCGTCCGACGTTCGTGCGCGAGCGGCGCGTGATGCGCCGCGGGATCATGCCGGTTGCCGGATGCGACGAGGCCGGCCGCGGTCCGCTTGCCGGGCCGGTGGTGGCGGCAGCGGTCATCCTCGATCCCAAGCGCATTCCGCGCGGGCTCAACGATTCCAAAAAACTGTCGCCGGACCAGCGCGCGGTGCTGTTCGAGCGCATCTGCAGGCACGCGACCATTTCCATCGCGTCGGCTGCGCCTGCGCGGATCGATCGCGACAATATCCTGCGCGCGTCGCTGTGGGCGCTGGCGCGGGCGATCCACGGCCTGCCGGTGCGCGCGCGCCATGTGTTTGTTGACGGACGCGACCGCATCGATGTCGATTGCGACTGCGAGGCGGTGATCTCCGGCGATGCGCTGGTGCTGTCGATTGCGGCAGCGTCGATCGTGGCCAAGGTCGCGCGCGACCGGATGATGGTGCGTCTCGGGGCGCTGCATCCCGGCTATGGTTTTGAGCGCCACATGGGTTATGCGGTGCCGGAGCATCTCGCGGCGTTGCGCCGTCTCGGCCCGACGCCGCATCACCGCGAATCCTTTGCCCCCGTCAGGGCCAGTCGTCCCGGTGCGAGCATATCCATGGACAAGGCGTCGGCCGGCTATCCTGTCTCGGAGAACGGCGACCTGGAGAACGGCGAACTGTCGCCAGCCGTGTTGCCTCTCTAGTCACGCCGCCGTATTGCTAATCGGCCGTGATCGCCCGCGTCGAGGCGGACAGGCGGCGAATGGCAACGATGATCTACGTCTCCCTGATATTCGAGTTTCTGCTGTCGCGGCCGCGCGTGGTGTTCTGGTTCGCGTCGCTGACGCAAACGCTGTTGTGGATCGTCGTGCCGTCGCTGTTCTATGCAGCGCCGCCCGGCGATCTGCCGCTCGCGATTGCCGTCGGCCATGAAGGGGTGCTGGGCAGCTTCCTCGGCCCGCCGCTCGCCTATTGGCTTGCCGAACTCGCGTTCGTCGCCACCGGTCACAGCGTCATCGGCGTTTATATCCTGTCGCAGGTCTGCGTGCTGCTCGCGCTCTGGTTCCTGTTCGAACTCGGCCGCGTGCTGGTCGGTGTGGCGCACGCGGTGCTCGCGGTCCTGCTGATGGCGGGCCTCGTCGCGCTCTCGGTCCCGACACCGGAGTTCGGACCGGCGATCCTTGCCCTTCCGCTGTGGACATTGGCGCTGCTGCTTGTGTGGCGCGCGATCACCGGAGATGAGCCGCGCGCGTGGCTCGGTCTCGGGCTAGTGCTCGGACTGTTGATGCTGGCCTCCTGGCTCGGCGTGTTTTTCTTCTTGTTCGCCGTCGTTCTGATGGGAGCGACGCGCTACGGCCGCGTGGCGTTGCGCACGCCGGGACCGTGGGCGGCGCTTGCGGTTGCGTTTGTCGCCGCCGCACCGTGGTTCGCCTGGCTCGCAGGTGGCGGCCGCGATCTGCTGCCCGCCTTCGACACGAAAATCCTGCTTGAACCAGGAACGCTCGTGCTCGCGCTTGGCCATCTGGTCTTGCCGCTTTTGCTCGCTTGCGTCGGCGTTGCCGTGCTGGTCGCACTCGCGAGCGGCGCAGGCGTGCCGGCGCGCGAAAGCGCTGCAGCGATCGAGCGTCAGCCGGCGCCGTCGTTTGCAAAGACGCTGGTCCTGCTCGCGACGCTTGTGCCGGTGTTGAGCGTCTGCGTGTTGTCGGTCTTCTTCGCCGTGCCGATGACCTACGCCGCGGCGGCGCCGCTTCTGATCCTTGTCGGTCTTGGCGTGATCCTGTTCGCCGGCGCGCACATCCGGCTCCATCGCCAGCGCGTGCTCAGTGCCGTATGGATCGCGATGCTGATCGGAACGCCGGTCGCTGTCGCGCTCGGCCTTTTGATTACGCCGTGGACGGTCGCGGCGGACTTCGCGGTGCTGCAACCGGCGAACGCGATTGGTCGCTCTTTCACCGACACATTCACGCGGCGCACGGGCGCGCCCTTGTCGATCGTCGCCGGCGATCCACGCCTTGCCGCGCTGGTCGGGTTGCAACCAGCGCGGCCGGAGGTCTTCCTGTCCGATGCGCCAAGTCATTCCCCCTGGATTGATGCCGGCGATATCAAGAAGCGGGGTGCGGTGGTGCTGTGGCTCGCGACTGACGCGCTCGGCACGCCGCCGGCTGAAATCACGCAGCGTTTTCCCGGCGTAACGGCGGAAACACCACGCGTATTCGAGCGCCGCGTGGAAGGCCGGCTCGCGCCGCTGCGCATCGGCTGGGCGCTTATTCGTCCGGAAAACGCAAATGAGAAGCGGTGAAACGACTCTCCATCCGGCGCAACAGGGTGCGTCGGTTATGGTGGTGTCGATGCGATCATCGCATTGCGAACAATGGGATTAGCACCGTGAGCGCGAATGTCTTTACGCACTGGCAGACATGGGCAGTCCTGTCCGCTGTCTTCGCGGCGCTGACCGCGATTTTTGCAAAGATCGGCGTCGAGAACGTCAACGCCGATTTCGCGACCTTCATCCGCACCATCGTCATCCTGATGGCGATTGCGTTCATGCTCTCCGTCGCGGGGGAGTGGCAAAATCCCGGCACGATCACCACGCGCACTTACGCATTCCTCGTTATGTCAGGCATTGCGACCGGCGCGTCGTGGCTGTGCTATTTCCGCGCGTTGCAGATCGGCAATGCCAGTCAGGTGGCGCCGATCGACAAGTTGAGCGTGGTGCTCGTGGCCATCTTCGGGGTGATGTTTCTCGGCGAGCACTTGTCCGCGCTCAAATGGCTCGGCGTTGCATTGATCGCTGCCGGCGCCATCGTCATCGCGCTCTAGCCGATTAAGACGAGGCGGCGAGCGCCGTTTTCACGGCAAGCAGATCGCGCCAGGCAAAGCGCTTCTGTAGCGGGCTGCGCAGCAGGAAGGCCGGATGGAACATCGCCATGGCGCGGATTTCTCGACTGCCGGTATCGTAGGTCATCCAGCGGCCACGCGACTTTGTGATCCCGCCACGGATCGCAAGCAGCGCCTGTGCCGACGGATTGCCCAGACAGACGAGCACGTCGGGATTGGCGAGTGCGATCTGGCGCTGGATGAACGGCAGGCAGATCGCAGACTCGTGCGGCGTCGGCGTGCGATTGCCCGGCGGCCGCCACGGCACGATATTCGCGATGTACACGTTTGTCCGGTCGTGGCCGATGGCGGCGAGCATGCGGTCGAGAAGTTGGCCCGAGCGTCCGACGAAGGGACGGCCTTCGATATCTTCCTCATAGCCGGGCGCTTCGCCGACGATCATCAGCGATGCGGCCGGATTGCCGTCGGCGAAGACGAGTTGCTTGGCCGTGGTGCGCAGCGCGCAGCCATGGAAGCCGTCGAGGATGGCGCGCAGGTCCTCAAGGGTGGCGGCGGAGGCGGCGGCCTCGCGCGCGGCCATCACGGCCTCGTCGGCCGAGGTCATTCCGGGCAAGGCCGCAGGTGCAGGGGCGGCCGTTGGCACGACGCGGGAGACGGGCGGCAGGGCCGGCTGCTGCGCCGGCCGTTCCTGTCGTTGCAAGGCGGGCGCGGCGACGGCGATGTCGGCCGGCTCCGCGAAATGATCGACCGGCATCTCGCCGACACACGTGTCGATGCCTGCCTCCGCGTAGAAGGCGAGAAGGTCGCGGGCGCTGCGGGTGTCCATCATCCCGGCCAACTTATCACCGTCGGCGAGGCGATTGCCACTTGCCGGCCGAATCGATTGCCCGGAGGAACGCAATGGTGGAAAAAGGAGCCGGAGGGAGTGCCCCATGACGGAACAGCCTGCCGCGCGCGAATCCGAGATTCGCGAATCCATGGATTTCGATGTCGTGATCGTCGGCGCCGGTCCGGCCGGCCTGGCGGCTGCGATCCGGCTGAAACAGATCAACGCCGAACTCACGGTGGTCGTGGTCGAGAAGGGTTCGGAGGTCGGCGCGCATATCTTGTCCGGCGCAGTCATCGATCCCATCGGTCTCGACCGGCTGCTGCCCGGCTGGCGCGACGAGGAGACGCCGATCAAGACGCCGGTGCGGGACGACCGCTTCTATTTCATGAGCGCGTCCTCCGGCATCCGGCTTCCGAATATCCTGATGCCGCCGCTGATGAGCAATCACGGCAATTTCATCGTCTCGCTCGGCGACGTCTGCCGCTGGCTCGGCCAAAAGGCCGAGGCGCTCGGTGTCGAGATCTATCCCGGCTTCGCGGCCAGCGAAGTGCTCTACGGTGACAAAGGCGAAGTTGTCGGCATTGCCACCGGCGACATGGGCATCGGCAAGGACGGGCAGCCGCTCGCCAGCTTCACGCGCGGCATGGAGTTGCGCGGCAGATACACGCTCTTTGCCGAGGGCGCGCGCGGCAGTTGCACGAAACAGCTCATCGCGAAATACGCGCTCGCCGATGGCCGCTCGCCGCAAAAATTCGGCCTCGGCCTCAAGGAGTTGTGGCAGGTCGCTCCGGATAAACATCAGCCCGGGCTGGTGCAGCATTCGTTCGGCTGGCCGCTCGACAACGGCACCGGCGGCGGCTCGTTTCTGTATCACTACGGCGACAATCTCGTGTCCGTCGGCTTCGTGGTGCACCTGAACTACGCCAATCCGTATCTGTCGCCGTTCGAGGAATTCCAGCGCTTCAAGACGCATCCGCTGGTGCGCGACATGTTCGCCGGCGCCAAGCGGCTGTCCTATGGCGCGCGTGCAATCACCGAAGGCGGGTGGCAGTCGGTGCCGAAACTCAGCTTTCCCGGCGGGCTGCTGCTCGGCTGCGCCGCCGGCTTCGTCAACGTTCCGCGCATCAAGGGCAGCCACAACGCTATGCTCAGCGGCATGGATGCTGCAGAGAAGGTTGCAAAGGCCATAAATGACGGCCGGATGCACGATGAAGTGCAGGACTACGACGCCGGCTGGCGCGACTCCGCCATTGGCCGCGACCTGTGGAAAGTCCGCAACGCAAAACCGTTATGGTCGCGTTTTGGCACCGCCCTGGGTATCGCGCTCGGCGGCCTCGATATGTGGACCAATACGCTCGGCTTTTCGCTGTTCGGTACACTCGCGCACGAAAAACCCGACCATGCGACGCTCACGCCCGCCGCGAAAGCAGAACGCATCGCCTATCCGAAGCCCGACGGTGTGCTGACCTTCGACCGCCTGTCCTCCGTGTTCCTGTCGAATACCAACCACGAGGAGAACCAGCCGCCGCATCTGATCGTTGCTGACAAGATGTTGCAAAAAACGTCGGAGCACGACGTCTATGCCGGGCCCTCCGCGCGCTACTGTCCGGCGGCCGTCTATGAATGGGTGGAGGAGGGGGCGAACCCCACTTACGTCATCAATGCCCAAAATTGCGTCCACTGCAAAACCTGCGACATCAAGGACCCGAATCAGAACATCACGTGGATTCCGCCGGAGGGCGGCGGCGGCCCGAACTATTCCGGTATGTGAGCGCTGGATCGGCCAGCCGCGTGCATGAACACGGTTGGATCGAGGCCGGCGAACGGTATCGGCCACGATGCTGCCACACGGCGGGCTTTCAAGCTGAAGCGCGACACTCCGTCCGGGCCGTTCTTGCAGGTCCGGAACAAACCGGTCATTGTCGATCGAAACGGCCGGATCGATTTATCGGCCAATCTCGCGAGCGGCGGACGACGCCGGGCTTGCTTATGGAGATCACCTACGTGACCGTTTCCACAGCTTCCGCGCGCGCCCTTCGGGTTTTGTCGATCGGCGGGTTTTTCGCCGTGGGCATGGCAGCCGTTCTGCCGCGTGCAGCGTCGGCCTCAGAGCCGACGAAGTCGGAAATCCGGCGGTTCGTGCCGTTCGGCGCCTATCTCGCCGGCCGCCATGCGGTGGCCGAGCGCGATGCCGTGGCGGCTGCCGCATTCTATCGCGCCGCCTTGCGGTCGGATCCGAAGAACAAGGACATTCTCGACCGCGCCTTCCTCGCTTTCCTTGCCGGCGGTCAGGTCGATGAGGCCGTGCGCCTGGCGGATAAAATCTCGCAGACCGACCGCAAGGACGGGATCGCACGGCTCGTTCTCGGCGTCAGCGAACTCAAGAAGAAGCATTACAAAAACGCGCGGCAGCAGCTTGGGCAGTCGGTGCGCGGTCCGATCACTGATCTGACGGCGACGCTGCTTTCGGCCTGGGCCTCGCAAGGGTCGAGCGATCCTAAAGGCGCCGAAGCGCGCATCGGCCGGCTCGCCGGCCCCGATTGGTACAACCAGTTCAAGGAACTCAACGCCGGCCTCATTCTCGATCTTGCCGGGCGGCGGCGTGAAGCGGGCAGCCATCTGGAAAAGGCGCACGAACTCGCGCCGACCGATTTGCGCGCGGTCGAAGCCTATAGCGGTTGGCTCACGCGCAACCAGAACGATGCCGACGCGATCAAGATTCTCGATGCCTACAAGCAGTTGGCGCCGCATCATCCGCTGATCCTCGATGATCTCGCGATGATCAAGAAGGGACAGAAGATTCCGCTTCTGGTCGGATCGCCGCAGGAAGGCGCGGCGGAAGTGCTTTACGGCCTCGGCGCCTATCTCAGCCGCCGCGGTGGCGAGGATCTCGGACTGCTTTACCTGCGGCTGTCGCTCTATCTCGCGCCCACGCATCCGATGGCGCTGATCACGCTCGGCGACATGTACGCGGCGGCGAAGAAGCCCGATCTCGCGATCAGCCTCTATGAAAAGGTGCCGGAGCGATCGCCGCTGCGCGCCAATGCCGACGTGCAGCGCGCACTCAACCTCGATGCGGCCGACAAGACCGACGAGGCGAAGGAATTGTTGCAGAAGCAGATCGCCAAGGATCCGCACGATATCGATGCGATCATGGCCTACGGCAGCATTCTGCGCACGCGAAAGGACTATGCCGCCTGCGCCGACGCTTACACCAAGGCGGTCGATGAAATCGGCACACCGTCGCGCGCCGAATGGACGCTCTTCTATTTCCGCGGCATTTGTTTCGAGCGCTCGAAGAACTGGAACAAGGCGGAGGCCGATCTCAAGAAGGCGCTGGAACTTTATCCCGACCAGCCGCAGGTGCTCAATTATCTCGGCTATTCGTGGATCGACCAGGGCAAGAATCTCGATGACGGCATGGCGATGATCAACAAGGCGGTGAACCAGAAGCCGAACGACGGCTATTTCGTCGACTCGCTGGGCTGGGCCTATTACCGCACCGGCAAGATGGATCAGGCCGTGGAGCAGATGGAGCGCGCCGTCGAACTCAAGCCGGAAGATCCGACCATCAACGATCACCTCGGTGATGTTTATTGGAAGGTCGGCCGCGAGCGCGAGGCGAAATTCCAGTGGATGCAGGCGCGCGATCTCAAGCCCGAGCCGGACGAACTCGAGCAGCTCAACAAGAAGATCGCCAACGGTCTTCCGGGAGAACCGTCGGACGCGGCGCAGGCCGAGAAGCGGAAGAAGGCCGATAACGGCGGTTGATCGCTGATCGTCCGTGCGCGGGATTGGAAGCCGGGACTGGAATGCAGGAGAGCGGGGCATGACGGACGGCGCTTCGCTGCTTGCGCGCGCGCCCGCCAAGATCAATCTGACATTGCGCGTCCTCGGCCGCAGGCCGGACGGCTACCATGCGCTTGAAAGCCTGGTCGTCTTTGCCGATGCGCACGACACCTTGCGGTTGACGCCGCGGCGTCCGCTTGGCCTGAGCGTCACCGGCATCGACGCGGATGCCTGCGGTCCCGAAGACGATAACCTCGTGCTGCGCGCCGTCCGCGCGCTGTTGCGCGCCGCGCCGGATATCGCTGCCGGCCATTTCGATTTGCATAAATCCTTGCCGATCGCGGGCGGCGTTGGCGGCGGATCGGCTGACGCTGCGGCCGCCCTGCGGCTCATGGCGGAGTTCAATCCGTCACGCTGCGATAGTGCGATGCTCGAGGCTGCTGCGCGCGCCACCGGCGCCGATGTCAGCGTCTGTCTCGACAGCCAGCCCCGTATGATGCGCGGCGCCGGCGAAATCCTCGGCAATCCACTGGCGCTGCCGCCGCTTGCGGCCGTGCTGGTCAATCCGGGCGTCGGCGTTCCGACGAAGAATGTCTTTGCGGCGCTCGGCGTGACCCACATGGCGGCCGAAGAGGGTGGCGCCGATCCGCAGGGGTTGGACGATCCGCAAGCGCTATTCGACTATCTTGCCGCCAACCCCAATGATCTCGAAGCGCCTGCGCGCAAGGTCGCGCCTGTCGTCGGTGACGTGCTTGCCGCGCTGGCGAATGCTGACGGCTGTCGGCTGGCGCGCATGTCCGGGTCGGGCGCGACGTGCTTCGGGCTTTTCGCCGATGAGACGCAGGCGCATGCGGCTGCCGCGCGGCTCGGCGCCGCAACACCCGGCTGGTGGGTAAAGCCGGTGATGTTCAATGCGGTGTAGCGCGGATCAACGGCGGGTAGAGCATTGTCGGACCTGAATTGCATCGAACGGTGCCATTCCGGGATGCGCGTTCTTTGCGAGCAAGCCCGGAATCGATAACCACTGTCAGACCATTTCGATAGGTCGTGCCCGCTGTACTACCCAGTTGTCGTACCCGCGAAAGCGGGTACCCAGCATTTTTCTTTAATCCGCACCTTTAATCCCACCTTGGCATAACGACGCAAGAACTGGATGCCCGCCTTCGCGGGCATGACACAATATGGGTCTGTGTCGTTAGGGCTGGATGCCCGCTTTTGCGGGCATGACAATGGAGGCGCGTGAAGAACGCGCATCCCGGAGTGACGGCTGCGCAAGGGCAGCGTCTTATGCCAAATAGAAAACCAGCTAATGCGTACGCGCGATCGTGAACTCGACCGCGTCGGTCAGCGCATCCTTGAGCGGTGAGGTCGGAAACAACGCCAGCGCATCCTTGGCCATCGCGCCGTAGTGTTGCGCGCGGGTGATCGTGTCCTGGATGGCGCGATGCTTCGTCATCAGGTTGATGGCGGTCTCCAGGTCCGCGTCGGTCGTCTCGCGCTGTTCGATCGCGCGCGTCCAGAAAAGCCGTTCATCCTCGCTGCCGCGCCGGAACGACAACACGACCGGCAGCGTGATCTTGCCCTCGCGGAAATCGTCGCCGACATTCTTGCCGAGCTTGGCGGCCGTTCCGCCGTAATCGAGCGCGTCGTCGACGAGCTGGAATGCGATGCCGAGATTCATACCGAACGAACGGCAGGCGGCGGCTTCCGTCTTCGGCCGGTTGGCAATCACCGGACCGACCTCGCAGGCGGCGGCGAACAGTTCGGCGGTCTTTGCACGGATCACGGCGAGATATTCGTCTTCCGTCGTCGCCGTGTTCTGCGCGACAGTCAGTTGCATGACTTCGCCTTCCGCTATGATCGCTGCGGCGGAGGAAAGGATTTCGAGCGCGCGCAGCGAGCCGACCTCGACCATCATCTTGAACGCCTGACCGAGCAGGAAGTCGCCGACTAGCACGCTCGCCTCGTTGCCCCACAGCATCCGTGCGGCGAGCTTGCCGCGCCGCATGTTGCTGTCATCAACAACATCATCATGCAGCAGCGTCGCGGTGTGCATGAACTCGACGGCGGCCGCGAGCTTGATATGGCCGTCGCCGGTGTAATTGACGAGCTTGGCCATCGCCACCGTCAGCATCGGCCGCAGACGTTTGCCGCCGGACGAAATCAGGTGGTTGGCCACTTCCGGGATCATTGTCACGTCCGAACCGGTACGCGAGACGATGGTCGCGTTGACCCGTTCCATGTCGCCGGCGGTGCCGTCCGAGAGGCGGTTGATCGAGGTGGAAGACGGGCTTTCGAACGGGATGACGACGGCCAAAACGCTTCTCCTGGGCAATAAGGACGGGCCAGAATAGAAAGGGTATGCTAATGCGGCAAGAGTGGTCGCAAGGGTAGTTGCGCGCACTCGGTAGATTGCAACAGGAATTGATGGTGGCAATGGGTTGTGCGGACAAAACGGCGACCACCGATCGACGTGCTGAGGTCCATTAATGCCGGGAACTGACTTTGCGGGCGGTGCGGCGCTCCAGCCCCGCTCGGCGGTAGACCAGCCGCGCGCTGGCCTCATGCCGGTCCTGCCCCGTATTGCCGTGCTGATTCCCTGCTACAATGAGGAACGCGCCGTCGCCGAGACGGTTGCCGCCTTCCGCGCCGCGCTGCCGGATGCCGATGTCTACGTCTACGACAACAATTCGCAGGACCGGACGGCGCAAGCCGCCGCCGCCGCCGGTGCCATCGTCCGGCGCGAAACGCATCAGGGCAAGGGCCATGTCGTGCGGCGGATGTTTTCGGACATCGAGGCCGATATCTATCTGCTGACCGACGGGGACGCGACCTACGACGCGCCAAGCGCCACCGCGATGATCAAAAAGCTGATCGACGAGCGTCTCGACATGGTCGTTGGCGTGCGCGTCAATCGGGAGGCGTCCGCCTATCGCCGCGGCCATCGCACCGGAAACCGGCTGCTGACGGGTGCTGTGAGCGCGGTTTTCGGCCAGGTCTTTACCGACATGCTGTCTGGCTATCGCGCCTTCTCACGGCGTTTCGTCAAATCCTTTCCGGTCCTGTCCGGCGGCTTCGAGATCGAAACAGAACTCACCGTGCATGCGCTCGAACTCGAATTGCCGGTGGCGGAAGTCGAGACGCCTTATTATGCGCGGCCGAGCGGTTCGCAGTCCAAGCTCAACACGTGGCGTGACGGGTTTCGCATCCTGTGGATGATCATGCGGCTGTTTCGCTCCGAACGGCCGCTGCAATTTTTCACCGGCATCGCGCTGGTTCTGGCGCTGGTGTCGCTGATCCTCGCCGAACCGGTGGTGGCGACCTATTTGCGCGAAGGAGTCGTGCCGCGCCTGCCGACCGCGATCCTGGCCATGGGCCTGATGCTCGCCGCCGTGCTGTCGTTCATGTGCGGGTTGATCCTCGACACGGTGACGCGCGGCCGCCGTGAACTCAAGCTTCTGTCTTATCTCGGCCACCGCGCGCCGGGCAGCGAGCGGCGCGTGGCAGGTGACGGAGCATGAGACAGGGCATGAGACGCTGATGCGTGAACTCATTCGCGCGAACGATCCGGTCCTCGTCTCGGCTGTCGTGGCTCTGCTCGAAGGGGCTGGCCTGCGACCGCTGGTGCTCGACCAGAACATGAGTGTGCTCGAAGGTTCGATCGGCATTCTCCAGCGCCGCATTATGATGATCGACGACGAGTTCGCGCAGGCGCGCCGGCTCGTGACCGACGCCGGTCTGGCGCATGAGTTGCGGCCGGACGGCAAGGCTTGACCCTAGTGCAAGGTTTGATTCCGTGGACCTGAGCGACGACGCCATCCTCAATGGCCGCTTGCGGCTGTTGCAACCGGTGCGCGGCCATCGTTTCGGTCACGACGCGCTGTTGCTGGCGGCGGCGACGGAGGCGAGGGACGGCGAGCACGCCGTCGATCTCGGTTCGGGCGTTGGCGCCGCCGGGCTGGCGCTGGCCTGTCGCGTCGCAGCGCTGCGCGTGACGCTGGTCGAAGTGGATCCGGCACTGTCGGAACTGGCGCGCAAAAACATCATTCGCAACGGTTTCGACGCGCGGGTCGATGTCGTGACCGCCGATGCCACAATGGCCGCCAGCCTGGCGAGCGCGGGGCTCGATGGTGGCACGGCGGACCATGTGCTGATGAATCCACCCTTCAACGATCCCGTGCGCCAGAGCGCATCGCCCGATCCGCAGCGTCGCCGCGCGCATGTGGCGGCAGCGGCCGGCCCGCAAGACTGGATCGCAAGCGCCGCGCATCTGCTCAAGCCCGGCGGCATACTGACGTTGATCTGGCGTGCCGAGGACAGCGATGCCGTGGTCGCGGCGGTGGGACAATCATTCGGCCGCGTCGCCGTGCGGCCCGTCATCGGCCGCGCCGGCAAATTTCCCGTGCGTGTCCTCGTGCAGGGCCGCAAGGACGGCGCCACGGACAGCGTGAAGGCAATCCGCACACTGCCGCCGCTCTACCTCACCAATACCGCGGGCAAGGAGACGCCGCTGGCGGAAGATATTCTGCGCAAGGTCGCGGCCTTGCCGTTTGTGGGGCCGGAAGACGATGTTCCCGGGACATGATCCCGAAAAGTGGCCGGGCAGGATCTCGCGCCATAAACAATCAGTAACTTGAGCCCGCCTGCGCCGCGTCGTAGTCATGGCAGGGGCGGGAGACATGACGAGGTGGATGTGAGCGTTGACCTTTCCGATCCCTGGTACGTCAAGGCGTGCAACGCTGTGCGCGACAGCCTGCCGGAGCGCTGGCGCAGCGATCTGCCGCTGGTGCCGGTCGTGCGTCTCTCCGGCGTGATCGGGTTTTCGACGCCGCTCAAGCCCGGGCTGTCGCTCAGTTCCGTCGCCAAGCCGCTCGAACGCGCCTTCTCCATGAAGCGCGCGAAGGCCGTTGCGCTGCTGATCAATTCGCCCGGCGGCTCGCCGGTGCAATCGCATCTGATCTATCGCCGCATCAGGCAACTCTCCGAGGAGAAGGGCCTGCCTGTGCTCGCCTTCATCGAGGATGTCGGCGCTTCTGGCGGCTACATGATCGCGTGCGCGGCCGACGAGATCATCTGCGATCCCTCCTCGATGGTCGGATCGATCGGCGTGGTCGGCGGCACGTTCGGCTTCGTCAAGCTGATCGACAAGATCGGCGTCGAGCGCCGGCTCTATACGTCGGGCGATCGCAAGACGATGCTCGATCCGTTCCTGCCGGAAAAGCCGGAGGACGTGCAGCGGGTGCACACCCTGCAGCAGGAGATCCACACCCAGTTCATCGCGCTTGTGAAAGGGCGCCGCGCGGCGCGGCTGCAACGTGAGGACGAATACCTGTTCTCCGGCGAATACTGGACCGGTGCGACGGCAGTCGAACTCGGCATCGCCGATTCGCTCGGCGATTTGCGCGCGGTGCTGCGCGAGCGCTATGGCGAATCCGTGCGCATGCCCGTGATGGCGCCCGAACGCAGCTTCCTCGCCAAGCGTTTTGGCGGGACGTCGCTCGGCGCCGACGTGCTGAGCCATAATTTCGCCGAGGACCTCGTATCGGCTCTCGAAGCGCGCGCGATCTGGTCGCGCTACGGGTTGTAGAGAGCACGCGTTCTGAGTGGCGTTCGTTCGGGGACAATCCTCTTACGCAGACACAATTCGGGGAGACTGCCATGCACACACTCGTGATGTCGCCGCTGATGAAATGGGCGTTTATCGCCGTCGGCGGAGCCATGGCCGTGCATTGGGTTGTGCGCGAGACGCGGCGCGCCAACGCGCGGCTCAAGCGGCGCAAGGCGACGAGCAAGGTCGACGATCGTCAGGCCTATCCGCATTTGCGCCGCGACCCGCGGACGGGCGTGTATCGGCCGCACTAGCGGTTTTGCGTTTCCCCTAGAGATGCGGCGGTGAGGCTTTCCCCGCGCGGCGCAGTGAAGTAGGGCGCAATAGGGCAGCGTATTGCGCCATTGTGTGGCTAGGCGGATTACGCTTCGCTAATCCGCCCTACGGCTGTTGCTTGACCCGCTTTCGGCCCGCCGATAGGGTCCGCGCGCTTCCAAATCCCGTCAATTTCGAGTACGGCGCCGGTCATGGCCGCAGACACGATTCCCGCCCATATGCGCCCGGAACGCTCGTTCCAGGGCTTCATTCTCGCGCTCCAGCGGTTCTGGGCGGACCAGGGCTGCGTCATCCTGCAACCCTACGACATGGAAATGGGCGCGGGCACGTTCCACCCGGCGACGACGCTGCGCGCGCTCGGGCCAAAGCCGTGGAACGCGGCCTATGTGCAGCCTTCGCGGCGGCCGAAGGACGGCCGCTACGGCGAAAATCCCAACCGCCTGCAGCACTACTACCAGTTCCAGGTGATTTTGAAGCCGTCGCCGCCGAATCTGCAGGACCTCTATCTGCAATCGCTCGCCGCCATCGGCATCGACGCGCACCTGCACGACATCCGCTTCGTCGAGGACGACTGGGAAAGTCCGACGCTGGGCGCGTGGGGTCTCGGCTGGGAATGCTGGTGCGACGGCATGGAAGTCTCGCAGTTCACCTACTTCCAGCAGGTCGCGGGTTTTGAATGCGCGCCGGTCGCCGGCGAACTGACCTACGGGCTGGAGCGCCTCGCGATGTATGTGCAGGGCGTCGACCGTGTTTACGACCTCAACTTCAACGGCCGCGAGGGCGCCGAGAAGGTGACCTATGGCGATGTCTTCCTGCAGGCCGAGCAGGAATATTCGCGGCATAACTTCGAGATCGCCGACACGGCAATGCTGTTCGAGCAGTTCAAGATGGCCGAGGCCGCATGCCGGAAATACATCGACGCCGGCTGGCGGAACGATCATGCGGGTGGGGGTAAATCAGGCCAAGGCACGTCAAACGAAGCCGCGTCGGGCGAAGGCAAATCAAACGAGAGCAAGTCGGAAGAGGCGAAGCGGCGTCACCTGATGGCGCTGCCGGCCTACGACCAGTGCATCAAGGCGAGCCACGTCTTCAACCTGCTCGACGCACGCGGCGTGATCTCCGTCACTGAGCGGCAAAGTTACATCCTGCGCGTGCGCGAACTGGCAAAAGCCTGCGGCGAAGCCTGGCGCGCGACCGAAGCCGGCGGGGCAGGGTGATGGCATCTTCCATGAGGTCACACAATTTGAAGCCGCTTTCCGTGATGGCATGCGTGGAGCGCTTCTGCTCCCCTCCCCCCTGCGGGGAGGGGTCGGGGGTGGGGGGCTTCCGATCATGATCGAGCAAAGCGTTAAACAGGATCGGCAAAAGCAATTTGCGCGCAGTATGCGCGCTCAACCAACCGATGCGGAGCGCGTCTTGTGGCAAAGGCTCCGGCACGACGTTGCGTT
>Ga0310811_10002030_pt1 | contig 25209 bp, 18 predicted proteins | sample YCmetagenome_FD_207642 | JGI IMG/M metagenome (GOLD analysis project Ga0310811, IMG submission 207642) | Soil microbial communities from experimental microcosm in Duke University, North Carolina, United States - YC | ecosystem: Engineered > Artificial ecosystem > Soil microcosm > Unclassified ... | reverse complement strand
GCACCGGATGCAAATTGTTTTGTGCTGTGAACATACAGCCATTTTAATAATGGAAACTCGTGAGTGAATTCCTTTACTATTTTCTCTATTTCTGCCTGCTTTTGATTGTCATTATTATTATCGACCACGCATATTTCAAACGATGGATATCCCTGGACAGCGACGGATCGTAATGCCCTTCTAAGCAGATCCGGGCGGTTTTTTGTGGGGATGATAACGGATAAGGAAGTTGTAGACATGGCTAGAGTTTTTGATTATTATACATTGTCCTGAACTCTCCATCCGCATTGGTCAACGTTTCGAAGTCGCCTTCCTGGCTGATTTTTCCATCCTTTAAAACATAGATATGATCGGCTATTTTCAAATTATATAGCCGGTGTGTAACTACAATGACAACCTGATCAGTCAGGTTATTCTTTAGATTTTCAAATACTTTAAACTCGGCATTGGGATCAAGTGAACTGGTCGGTTCGTCCAGAACGATCAGTTTTGCGTAGCGATAAAATACACGGGATAGTGCAATTTTTTGCCATTGCCCCCCGCTTAGTTGTTCGCTCTCTTTAAAATGCCGCCCGATACGTGTTTTATAGCCACGGCTCAGCTTTGCAATAAAATCGTGCGCCTGCGCCATTCGTGCTGCACGTTCTACTGCTTCGTTATTAATCTCTTTCGTACCGGTGCCCAGCGTAATATTTTCTTCAATGCTTAAAAAATACTTTTCAAAGTCCTGGAACAGGAATACAGAATTGGCCCTGTACCCTGCCATATCGATATCGGAAATAGCAGTTTCATTAAGCTTAATATCACCCTCTTTTACATCATATAATCCGGCTAGCAATTTGATCAATGTGGTCTTTCCTGAGCCATTCTCTCCAACCAAAGCAATGATCTTACCGGAGGGGCAATTCAGCGAAACATTTTCCAGTACATGCCTCGTAGTGCCGGGATAAGTAAATGATACATTTTTGATATCAAGATTGATATCGCCTTGTGGAAATGTGGCTGTACCTGAAATTCCTCTCGTGTTTGTCAAATCAAGAAAGGCGAAAAGATCTTTTATAAATAACCGCTGTTGAAATATTTGTACAAGTGCCTGCAGAAAGCTTTTTGCCGAGCTTTGTAAACGTTGAAAGCCTTGCAGATAAATAACAAACAGCGCAACTGTGATAACTTTTTCCCAGGTATATTTTGCCAGTAAGATAAAGACCAGGCTGATGGCAATCACCTCTGCTGCCTCGGCAAACAGGCTATACCAGGTAAGCCGGGCATGCGTTGCGGTTTTTTCTTTTTGAATAAGCGCCCGGATATGGGTAAACTTCTTTATGAAATCATGCCCGAAATTAAACACGCGAACTTCTTTTGCCTGGTTAATCCCCGTTAATGTGGTGTTCAGGTAGCTGGCTTCCCGCTCCAGTGGGATAAATTTTTTGTCCAGTTGCAAAAGCTTATAACCCGAATACCATTTTATAACAGCCAAAGGAATAAAAACGACAATAAATGACAGGCCAAACAAGGCATGGATAGTAAAGAAAAAGACTATCAGAAAGACTAATGAAAGGGCACTTCCAATCAATGTGTTAAAATCCCTGAGTAGTTGGGGTATTTTAGACGTCGCCTGTTGCTGGGCAAGGTGAAGTGTATCGTAGTATGAAGGATTTTCATAATACTCATAGTCTACTTCTATAGCCTTTTCCAATATCCTCGCAGAAAGCTGGTCAGTAGTTTTATATTGATATTTTATATCTAAATATGAAGCATACTGTGTAGTTAACACTATCAGAAGCTGGGTGCATGCATAACCCATGATAAATAACAGGACACGGTTAAAATCGGTGTTTGAATGCATTACTGCTTCGATCATCCCTTTCATAAAATATAAAGCACTAACGGGAAAAAGTGCCTGCAGTAATTGAAGGAATAGACTCGTCCGGTGAGCAGATTTGTCAATATCCCAGAGTAACCTGAACGCTCTTTTAAGATCGCGGAAAAAAGATGGCAATTGGTTTTTCAGGTTCAAGTTCTTTGCAAATTGTTATGAATAGGATAGAAGCAAACTGGTCCGCTTTTCGGCTTTGTAATTTAGTGCAATTTAATTATTGTGTGAGTAATATTTCTATATTAGTTATGCATAAACCGGTATTAAACGTATGCACGATAGTCGCAAATTCAAACTTCAGCAGGGCACTGGTACGTCATCAGAACCCAAACATCTTTTTAAACATATTAGCAAAATAAGCAGGGCCGATCGTGAACGATTAAATAACAGCAAAGCATTTACAATCTGGCTAACAGGTCTTTCAGCATCCGGAAAATCAACTATTGCCAACGAAATTGAAGTCTGGATTTATGGGCAACAAATCCGCGCATATGTTTTGGATGGCGATAATACACGATCCGGCATCAACAAAGACCTTTCTTTTTCTGATGCTGATCGTGCCGAAAACATTCGGCGTGTGGCCGAGATATGCAGATTATTTAATGATGCCGGTATTATCGCCATAGCAGCGCTGATCTCACCCTTTGAAAAAGACCGGCAAATGGCCCGGGATATCATCGGAAACAATGATTTTATAGAAATATTTATTAATTGTAATCTGTCCGAATGTGTTAAACGTGATCCCAAAGGACTATACAAACTGGCATTAGAAGGGCAGATCAGTAATTTTACTGGAATCAATAGCCCTTACGAACCCCCGCAATCGCCGGATCTGCGTTTGCAAACCGATGTTAATTCTATTGATGAGTGCATGCTATTGGTTAAAAATTACTTAATAAATAAAATGAAATTTGCTGAAAATGTATAATTTTAGAGGGTTATACCTATTGTTGTTTTTGGTAAAATATGCTTGTCTGATCCATAATAAAAAGACTTATGGGGTACACATTAAAGATCAATTACTTAACAAGTGGTAGATGCAACATCAACCTTAAAAACACACCTAAGTCTTTTTAGATGCATATCGATATAAAAAAATTACTCCTTTTATTCTTTTGTATTAGTTGTAATTTATCTATTGTGCTTGCTCAGGGCAAGCATGGGCAGACAACCATTGTTGGTACCGACGATACACAGGCTTCGTACATATTCAGTGGATACGATCTTTCAAATTTCAATGCCGATCAGCTTTCAGATACCGATATTGCTAATATAAAGGCTAAGCTCCAGGCACGTAATATTTCTTATGATCAGGCTGAACAAATGGCAGTCAGTAAAGGTATGGCACCTGCAGAGGCGCAAAAACTGAAAGCCAGGTTATCCGGGCTGACAACAAATGGAACAGCCTCAGGCACTAATTCAGGCGCCGACACATCTGCATCAGGCAAAAGGACAGGGCAGGGCAATAGTTATTTAAGCTATCAAAAGTCAAAATCTGATTTAACCGTGTTTGGTTCATCATTTTTTAATAATCCGTCCTTGTCATTTGAACCTAATTTGCGGATTGCCACCCCCGTTAATTATATACTTGGCCCGGATGATGAATTATTGATCACGATATCAGGTTACCAGGAAGCTGTTCTGCATGCAAAAGTGCAGCCGGAAGGCACCTTATTTATTCCCCAGGTTGGTACAATTCCGGTAGCTGGATTAACTATTGAGCAAGCTACAGCACTGATGAGAACTAAAATGGGGCAAACGGCATACCGGTCTCTAAAAAGTGGATTATCCACGGTTATTGTCTCTCTCGACAAGATCAAAAGCATACATATCACAGTAATTGGTGCTACCAAACCGGGTAATTACACCGTGTCTTCTGTTTCTACAGTATTTAACTCATTATATGTTTGTGGTGGTCCTGGCGATATCAACAGCTATCGCAATATTGAGCTTATCCGGAATAATAAAGTCCAGCAAAAAATCGACCTGTATCAATTTCTTACCAGGGGCGATCAGCATGGCAATGTTCCGCTGAAAGAAAGCGATGTGATCAATTTCCCGGTTTATAGCAAACGGGTGACTATCCAGGGACAGGTAAAAAGACCGGGAATTTTTGAGCTAAAAGACAATGAAACACTGCAGGACCTATTATTCTTTGCAGGTGGATATACAGATAGAGCTTACAAAACAACTATTAAAGTCAGGCAGATTACCGATACAGAAAGACGGATCCGCGATTTGTCAAAAGCTGATATGGCCACTTATCAGCCATCAAACGGTGATATATTCGAGGTGGATTCTGTTTTAAACAGGGTAGTGAATGGTGTTGCGGTTAAAGGTGCGGTTCGCAGGCCGGGTGAATTTGAGCTGACCCCGGGCTTAACAGTAAGCGGATTAATAAAACGCGCAGGCGGTTTGGACGAAAATGTATTTACCCAACGCGCTAACCTGACCAGGAGGCACGACGATGGCACCAAAGAGAACATCACCTTTAACGTTACCAGTATAATGGATGGTAACAGTGATATCAAATTAGTAAAGGGCGATACGATTAATATTGCTTTCTCAAACGATTTGAGAACAAAAGATTCCATAATAGTACAAGGGGAGGTAAGGAAGCCCGGCGAATTTTGTTTCAGGCAAAATCTTACTTTGAAAGATGCATTACTTATGGCCGGTGGTTTGACAGATGCTGCCAGTTCATTCAATATTGAAGTAGGGCGTAGGATCGTAGATCAAAACTTAAAGGTAAATGTCGATTCTATCGCCAGGGTATATAATATCAACATCCAGAATGGTTTGGAGATAGATGAAAATAAATTTATTCTGGAGCCTTTTGATATGATCACGGTAAGACGTAACCCGGGTTATTCAGAACAACAAAAAGTGGTGATAAAAGGAGAGGTAAATTTCCCCGGCAATTATACTATTGAATCTAAAAATGAACGGATCAGCGATCTGATTAAACGTGCGGGTGGCTTATCGCCCTTAGCTAATAAAGACGGCGTATTTTTAACCAGGAGCGGGAGTGCAGATACTTCAAAAAAACAGGACGTAAAAAATATTGAGGCGAGTACCAGGGATAAAAAAAGTAACAAGATAATACGGGACGTAAATAAGGTGAACGACAGGATTGCCATAAGCCTTGATAAAATTTTAAAAGAACCCGGTTCAATTGATGATTATGTATTGCAGGATGGCGACGTTATCCAGGTATCAAAGCTTGATCCTTTAGTGAAAGTAAGCGGGGAGGTATTATCATCAACCAAAACTGGTTATGTAAAGGGGCAGTCTTTAGATTATTACCTGACACAGGCAGGGGGTACGACTGATGACGCGCGGCGGTCAAAAATCTACGTCGTGCACTCCAATGGAAGCGTAAGCCGCACCAAAAATGGATTCTTTGGGATATTCAGATCTTACCCTCGTGTTGATGCCGGTGCCGAAATCATTGTTCCGGGCAAAAAGGAGAGAAGAGATTTAAGTACAGGCGAAGTTATTGGCCTGTCGTCAACTGTCATATCACTCATATCGGTAATTATTGTTACCATAGCCGCTATTAAGAAGTAATCGATTATAAACATGTCCAACCAGGAACAGATAAAACTTATAGCAGATTATTTATTAAAAAAATGGTATTTGCTGGTTGCGGGCCTGGTTGCCGGGTTGATAATTGGATTGGTCATATTTCTGCGCAAGCCACCGGTTTATTCATCAAGCATAAGCTTTGTCCTTTCAACCGATTCTCGGCCCAATACCAGTATGATCAACATCGCATCGCAGTTAGGTTTTGATGGCATTACTAATAATCCTGATAATATCTTTTCAGGAGAAAATATTATAGAGCTTTTCAAATCGAGGAAACTGATAAGTGCTGCCTTGTTATCAGAGACCGATACCGCAAAACATGTCACCTTGCTTAACCTGATTGCTGGTAAACAGTACCCTCAAAAGTATGCATCTATCGGTCCGTTTGGGAAAGACCCGGCTAAGTTCACGGCAGCGCAAACAAGCTTATACAGGCTCATTATTACACAGATCGGCAAATCGTTTATCGTATTCAAAAAAGATAAGAAGCTGATAATCTATATTATTACTGCGACGTCGACCGATCCTGATATTGCCTATTATACATCGAAGCACGTACTCGATCAAACCTCGAAATATTTTATTGAGACCAAAACCAAGGTATCAGCTACAAGTGTGCGGTTGCTGCAGCATGAAGCTGATAGTCTGGCAGGAGTTCTGAACCGTACTTACTCGTCAAGTGCATCCATGAGTGACCAAACTTATAATCTTAATCCAGCGCTTAGTGTTCAACGTTCCGGGGTAATGTTTAACCAGGCCAAGGCTGCTGCATTTGCTGCCGCATATGCCGAAGTGATGCGTAACCTTGAAATTGCCAAGATCAACCTGCAAAAAGAAACGCCGTTATACAGGGTAATTGACGACCCGGAATTGCCGCTGCCGCCAATACGTCAAAGCCTGATCAAGTATTTATTTATATCATCTTGCCTTGGCTTGTTTTTAATGGCAGTATTGCTTTCCGCACTACAATTGAAAAGATCGCTTGGGAATAATCTAGTTAAAGGCTAAAGTAAAATATCTCTGATTTGAATTTTTTTAAGGCATTTGGTATTTACACAATAAGCGGTTTTGCAACCAAAGCCATTTCATTTTTCTTACTCCCATTTTTTACTCATTATCTTTCTCAGGCTGATTATGGCCTGATCACCATATTCTCCAATGCTTTTTTCCTTGTTGCCCCTTTGATGAGCATGGGTATCGGCGAAACATTTACGGTGGAATATGCCGGTTTTCAGGACAAGGACATGAGCGGTTTTATCAGTACATCCATAACCATTCCGCTGGTTGGGTTACCTATTATGTTAATAGTAGTATGGGCATTTCACAGCGGCCTTACTACTTTAACCGGGCTGTCAGAAAGTATCCTGTACCTGATATGCCTGCTGAATTTCTTTAATTTTTTCTGTGATTACCTGTTTACAATTTTGCGTAACCAGAAACGCCCTGTATTTTTCGGTATAATGGCAATTGCCAAGACAACGCTGGAGCTGTCGCTGGCTATTTACTTTATCAGTGTTTGCCACGATGGATATATGGGGCGCGTAAAAAGTATATCCTTAAATGTTGTGGTCATCGCGTTGTTCGGGATTTTTTTCCTTATAAAGAATCGCCTGGTTGTTTTCCGGTTTTCAAAGAAATGGCTGGTTCTGATCCTGAAAAGAGGCTTTCCGTCAATCCCGTTATTCTTCATGTCGTTCACCATGTATAACTGCGATACTTTTATGGTGAATTATTTTTACGGACCTTCAAAAGCTGGTGTATATGGCCTGTCGGGACAATTTGCTTTTATTCTTACCGTTGTCACCACGGCCTTTATTACGCCATTTTACCCCTTTCTGTATGAGAACCTGATCAAGCGGAATAAACTGAAAGTTGTTTCACTGGTGATGCGGTATATTCTTTTTTTAACAGCACTTATGGCCGGTATTGCGTTGTTTACACCTTTTGCGTTTCACCTGTTCATTGCCGAAAAGTTTTACCCGGCGCTTTACTATCTTTTGTTTCTGCTCGCCGGGCAGTATTTCTACAGCCTGTACCTCATCCTGGCCGGACTTATTTACTACAAAAGGCAAAATCGCCTGTTCTACTTTATTGCCCCTTTGGTCATTCTGTTTACCATTGCGGTTAACTACATCTTATTGCATATTGTAAAAGTTACCCAATATGGCATAACATCAGCATTATCCTATTTCTTTTGCCTGGTGGTAGTGGTAATTATCTATAATAAATATATCAGAGAAGCTTTGAAACTATACCTGAGGCATAATCTTAAATTAACGTCGGCAGTGGAAAAATTAAATACCTAGGCTTGATGAGGGTTGTTTTCTATTATAATAGCTCTTATGAATCGGTGTTCCTGCTGACAGCGATGGAGGACCTTATGAAAAAAGGTCAAACTGTCTACCTGTTGACTACAACTCCTGTTGGTGCACTTCACGAATATGCTGAAAAGTTAGGTGTTAAAGCTTTTTCAGTGCTTTCAAAAAATATTTATGGGCATTACCGGAAATTGATCAGGTTCTGCTATAAGCACCAGATTGATTCTGTGTTCCCGCATCTGCAACAACCGAACCTGGTAGCAGTTTTGAGCCAATATTTTATTAAAGCGTCGGTCTGGCCCATGCGGCACCATGCAGATGATGTCTATCTGTCTGGCAATAAAAATGCTTTGAAGATTGATAAACTGATCAATGTTCTTTCAAGAAAGATCCTTGTTGTTTCCGGTGCGTGCAAAAGGCACATGACGTCTATAGAAGGTGTATCTGCAGAAAAGATAATCGTGATGCCCTTGTATTACAACTTCGACTTTTACAGTACCTGCGAAAAAAGCCAAACAGATACTACTACTGATAATGCATTAAAACTGATCAGCATAGGGCGTATGGTTGCTAACAAGAACCATATGGATTTGTTGAAAGTGGTCAAAAGGCTGACCGATGAAGGCCTGAACATAAAGCTGGTTTTATTGGATACTGGCCCGCTGGAAGATGAATTGAAAGAGTTTGTAAGGGATTCGGGTCTTGATGAAAACGTTTCCTTTTTGGGCAGGCAGACTGATGTGGTTAAGTATATCTATGAATCTGATTTGCTGGTTCATATATCGGTTTCTGAAAGTGGTCCGCAGGTAACAAAAGAAGCGGGCATATGCTGTAAATCTGTTATTGCTGTGGAAGGCATAGGTGATGTTGATGAATATATAATTAATGGAAAAAACGGATTTCTTTTATCGCGCGATAATATTCAACAGGAATTATATGAAACCCTTGAACAGGTATATAACAATCGGTCGATATTGATAGATATGGGTAAGGAACTGGATAAGGCTGTGCGGGAAAAATTCGACCTGAGTTCTGCCACAATAACTTATGAGGATATTATCAACGGTTCAGTTAAATAGGTATGTCGGTAGAGCGTTATAAAGATCATGAAGTAACTCCCTGGACGGGTGAGCATTTACACCGGTATATCCAGGCGAAAAAGTTAGTAGAAGAGGGAGACAATGTGCTTGATCTGGCATGCGGTTCTGGTTATGGTGCAAATATTTTGAGTGAGGTGCTGAATACCAATATCTATGCAGGTGATATTGATCCCAATACTGTTGCTGATTGCAAGGTTGAGTGGAAAGACAATAAGTCAGTGCATTTTGAGGTAATGGATGCTACTGCTCTAAGGTTCGATAATGATTTTTTTGATGTCATTGTCTCATTAGAAACTATCGAACATCTGACAGCCTATGGGAAAATGGTATCTGAATTTTCACGGGTTGTAAAACCAAATGGAACGGTAATCATATCAACACCAAATATAAAAGTGTCTAGCCCGGACGGAAAGGTTATCAACCCTTATCACACCCAGGAATTTACTTATGATGAATTAAAAGATATTTTGAAAGCAGAGTTTAGTGAGGTGACGATCAGCGGGCAAAAATATACGAGGTATGAAAATAATCAGGCTAATGGGTTTAAACATTTTATGGAAAAATTGTTGCTAGCCAGGGGCGTCAGAAAGCTGCCTTATCAATTACGTAACTGGATTTTTAAATCAATGTTCAAATCGCCATTATACCCGGAGATCGGGGATTATCAATTGTTCGGGGATAAGGATTTTATAGAGAAGAGTTGTCATGTTTTGTTCGCTGTTTGCAGAAAATAGATAGCATGCCCAAAGTAAGCATAGTGATACCGGTTTATAACGTAAGCAAATACCTTGCTGCAACGGTTCATTCTGTTTTGGATCAGGATTTTGCTGACTGGGAAATGCTTATCATAGATGATGGCAGCACGGACAATACAAAAGAAATTGCATTCGACCTCCAAAGCAAGGAAAGCCGGATAACCGTGTATTTGAAAGAAAACAGTGGCGTTTCAGATACCCGGAATTATGGTATGCGGTTGGCCAATGGTGAGTTTATCGTATTCCTGGATGCAGATGATATGCTGGGTAAGGACTTTCTGCGATCAAGGTTAGATGCGCTGGAGCAAAATGAAAACGTGGCGGTTTGCGGGTCAATGGTTGCATGTATTGATGAATATGGTAAAGTACTGGATGAGCATGCTACAATGCAAGCTCCGGGAAATGATATACTGGAGAATGTGTTATTGTATAAAAATAATATCACCACCATCCCTTCAAACCTGATGTTCAGGAAGAATGTGTTGACGAAAAATGATATCCTGTTTGATCATAGATTGAGCAGTACAGCCGACCGGATGTTTCTTTGCAAAGTAGGCTTAGCATCGCCATGCATATCGTTGCAGCGCGTCAATGTTTTTTACAGAATACATTCCGAAAGTATGTATAACGATGCAGGTAAAAGGAGGCAGGTATTTAAGGATAATGAATTGTTTATCCGCCTTTTGCTAAAAGAAGCCATTGTGCCTAAGCGGCTTATGGGAGAATTCTTAAAACGAAATTATTATATGCTGTTTGGTGCGGCAACAAAATCCGGCTATTACCTGAGTGCGGTACTATATGGATTAAAATATGGCTGGGCAAAATTAAAGTATCACAATAAATAATTTGAATAAACATGTGCGGTATAACAGGTTTTATTGATTTTAAAAATAACAGTGACGCTGCCATATTGAATGAAATGACCTTGTCGCTGGCCTCCAGGGGACCTGATGGACAAGGGGTGCTTTTTCAGCAATTAAACGATTGCCAGGTAGGATTGGGGCATCGCCGTCTTTCGGTGATCGATCTTAGTGCAGCGGCTAATCAACCTATGGATTACGATGACCTGCATATTGTTTTCAATGGCGAAATATATAACTATGATGAGATAAGAAAGGAACTCATTTCGATTGGACATACTTTCAAAACCCATTCTGATACCGAAGTAATTTTGCATGCCTGGAGGGAATGGGGCGAAGATTGCATCGTGAAATGGAGAGGCATGTTTGCGATCGTACTTTGGGATAAAAAAACGAATGAGATTATCTGCATACGCGACAGGGCCGGGGTAAAACCTTTCTTCTATTATTTTCATAATGATGTTTTCCTTTTCGGTTCGGAACTGAAATCGATGGTAAAACATCCAAAGTTCGAAAAGAAAATCGATCCCGATGCTGTTGCTTCCTTCCTTACTTATGGATATGTCTCATGGCCTTATTGCATTTTTCGTCATACTAAGAAGCTGTCTCCCGGACATATATTGCGGTTTGATCTTGCCTCGAAAAAAACTACGCTAAAGACTTACTGGAATGTTTACGACTATTACAATCAGCCTAAGCTTCAGATATCTATGCCCGAAGCTATTGAGGAAACAGAAAGGATATTGTCAGAAGCTTTCCAATATCGCATGGTGGCCGATGTGCCTGTTGGCGTTTTCCTGAGCGGGGGGTATGACAGCGCCTGCGTAACTGCGCTTTTGCAAAAACAAAGTACCACCAAACTCAAAACTTTTACAATCGGCAGTGTCGATAATAAATTAGATGAGGCGCCTTATGCAAGGGAGGTTGCCAAACTATTGGGTACCGATCATACGGAGTATTATTGTTCCGCAAAAGATGTATTAGATATAATCGGCGACTTGCCTGAGTATTATGATGAACCTTTTGCCGATAGCAGCGCTATACCTACCATATTAGTGAGCAGGCTTGCACGAAAAGATGTTACGGTAGTGCTATCAGCTGATGCAGGCGATGAGGTGTTTGCAGGTTATAATCGTTATGAGTACATCTCCAGGTATGCCGAAAAAATAGAAAAAATACCTAAGGTTGTACGTAAGATAATTTTCCGCACCATGAATTCGTTGTCGTCGGAAAATATACCTTACCTGCGCAAGTCGTATAACTTCCATGGCAGATACGATAAAATTAAAAATATAATCAAGGATCCTTCCACAGCTGAACTGTTGAAAAATCTGACCCAGGTTTTCACCCCGGATGAGATCAGTCGTTTGTTCGCTGCACCTGTAACACAACTGAATACCGCACATAACACCAATGGGCAGGATGCCGGTTTCGACAAACTGTCAAGTATGATGGCTGTAGATTATAAAACTTATCTTGTTGATGATATCCTTCAAAAAGTTGACCGTGCAACGATGAGTACCGGGCTTGAAGGACGCGAACCTTTCCTTGATCAGCATATTATAGAGTGGGCGGCACGGCTACCTTCAAGCTATAAATACCACGATAAACAAAAGAAATATATTCTTAAGCAAATTGTCTATAAATACATTCCGAAGGAGATGATGGATAGGCCTAAGATGGGGTTTGCGGTGCCTATTGAATGGTGGCTCCCTAATGAGTTGAAACCGTTGGTTGATTATCATATTAATGAAAAAAAGCTTGCTGAGCATGGCCTTTTTAATACAGGTGCAGTAATGAGTATCTTGAAAAGTCTTAACGCGGGTAACACCGAGCGGCACTTGCAGATCTGGTATTTGCTGATGTTCCAGATGTGGTATGAGAAATGGATGAAATAAAGGAGAAATGATCGCGAAGAAAAACGTGCTGTATATCTCTTATGACGGAATGACCGACCCGCTCGGGCAATCGCAGGTTATCCCGTACCTTATTGAATTAAGTAAAAAAGGGTTCGCGTTTACCATACTGAGTTTTGAAAAAAAAGATAGATTTTCACAAAGAAAGGATCAAATCAATACTGTCCTTGGTGCAGCCGGGATACGATGGGAGCCATTGACTTATACTAAATCTCCGCCGGTATTATCTACACTGTATGATTATTACCGCATGACACGCAAGGCATCAAGCTTGCATAAATCAATTAAGTACAACCTTGTTCATTGCCGTAGCTATATACCAGCGCTGACGGGTTGGGTCTTAAATCGTAAATATGGCCTATCCTTCATTTTTGATATGCGCGGCTTTTGGGCCGATGAACGGGTGGACGGCAAATTATGGAACCTAAAGAATCCGGTTTTTAAAACTATATATCAGTTTTTTAAGAAGAAGGAGAAGGAGTTCATAAAGCAATCAGCAGCAATCATCTCTCTTACTAATGCGGCAAGAGCTGAAATACTAAGATGGAAGGATATGCAAATTGAGCCTGAGAAAATCACAGTTATACCATGTTGCGTGGATACTGCACTTTTCGATCCGGATAAAATAACAGCAGATCAGTTGCAATCGGCACAACGGCAACTTAATATCACCAAAGAGACATTTGTTGTAGGGTACCTCGGCAGTATCGGCACATGGTATTTGCTGGACGATATGCTGCAGTTTTTCAAATCTTTAAAAAAAGAAATAACCGGAGCAAAATTTTTGTTCGTTACCGAAGATAATGCTGGAAGTATTATTGAAAAAGTCCACCAGTTTGGTATAAGTACCGAAGATATCATCATTACAAAAGCGGAACGCAAAGAGGTGCCGCTAATGATCAGCCTGTTTAACTACGGCGTATTTTTTATCAAACCGGCTTATAGCAAGATAGCCAGCAGTCCAACCAAACAGGGCGAAATAATGGCGATGGGTGTACCTGTCATTTGCAACCCGGGAGTAGGGGACAGCGACCACATAGTCAGGACATATAACTCAGGTTTTGTTGTTACTATGGACGAGTATGATAACATGATCAAAGAAATATCCACAGCCAATTTTAATAAACTACAGATAAGAAAAGGCGCAATTGATTATTTTTCGCTGGATAAAGGCGCAACGGAATATTTTAATGTATACAACTCTGTATTAAATGCCGGCTGAGAAACGAAATAAAAAGATACTGGTACTTTGTCCATATCCACGTGGGCATGTGCCTGCTCAGCGGCTCAAGTTTGAGCAGTACTATGATAACTGGCAGGAGAACGGCTTCGACCTGGAGATATCATCTTTTATTTCAGAACGGACTCAAAAGATACTTTATAAAAAAGGACATTTATTCGGAAAGATATTAGGAACCTTTGGCGGCTATCTGCGCAGATTCAGGGATCTTTTCCGCTTAGGGCGATATGATATAGTTTATATATTTCTATGGGTCACGCCGTTCGGTCCGCCAATTATGGAAAGGCTGATTCGCCGGTTAGCTAAAAAACAAGTGTATGACATCGATGACCTGGTTTATATCATTAACACCAGTCAGCATAACAGGTTTATCAAACCGCTTAAATCATCATCCAAAATAAATTACCTGATAAAGAATAGCGACCAGGTTTTAATCAGTACAGAAGAGTTGGCGACTTATTCCAAAAAGCTGAATGAGAACCTGACCCTGGTACCGGCAACCATAGACGTTAAAAAATATAAATACCCTGTAGAACACCAATCGGATATCGTAGTGATTGGATGGAGCGGGAGCCATACCACAAGTAAGTATTTACATTTGATAGATGATGTATTGCGACAAATCTCCTACAAATACCCGGTTAAGATCATGGTGATGGGCGATGACGATTTTAAGTTTGATGGCGTAGATATAGAACTATTGCACTGGACGGCCGAAACAGAGATAGCCAACATTCAAAAATTTGATATAGGCCTGCATCCTTTGCCGGATGAGCCATGGGTGCACGGTAAAAGCGGCGGGAAGCTGGTACAATATATGGCCGCCGGACTGCCTATCATTGCTACTGCAATCGGGCCTAATTATAAAGTTATCAAAGACGGGTATAATGGCTTCCTTGTAAAAGATGAGCAGGAATGGATAGATAAACTGGGAGTCCTGATCAAAGATGCGCAACTCAGAAAACAAATGGGAGCCAACTCGCGGAAGTTCGTCGAAGAGAATTTATCCGTTGAAGTGCATGCGCCAAAATATCTTGAAGTATTTAACCGGCTATAATATCAGGTAAGACAGGCTGATCTCCGGTGTTTTCATCAGTTTGTTTTACAACAGTCTCTGTCTTATCCTTGAATAAAAGAATCAGTATTAACAGCGCATAAAAAGGGGTGCACGGAATCTTATAACGTGAAAGTGAGCCGAAATTATAAGTTGATACTCCGACTATAAACGCGAAAAATAAAGTGAATAACAGGCACATGATCAGGTTAGGGTCTGTAAACAGGTTTTTGATAGTTTTGAAGATATTTCTACTGAATACGAGGTAAATCGTGGCCAGCAGCGTGGCCTGTGATTCGATGGAGTTGATTACTTGAATAATACTGCGCGATTCCCAAAGGTAGGGCCTGAATAAGGTGACGTTTACTGCAGGCCAGAATTTGGCAAGGATACCGGATAGTGTCGGATTAAAATCCCCGAGATCGTATGCCTGGCCGTCTTCCTGGATAGATAACTCCAGCAGATAATCTTTTTGATGCTTTATCGTATCAAGAGTGGCCTCAACGGCAACTGCTGATATCATGTATTCTGCGGCAACTTTTATCAGGTAAACAGCTCCGGCACAGACTACGGTTAGTGTAAAATAATAGAATACACTTTTACCATAACGTGCTGATAATCTTTTGCGGTAAACCAGGAAGGTCTTGAAAAGAACTATCGGCAGCAGTAGTATTAGTATGTATGCTTTGATCACCAAAAGCATAAGGATTGAGATCACAAAAAAAGCGATAATGGATAATCTGAATCTTCCCTTCTCAAATAGGGTATAGGAGCAATAGATCAATCCGTTTATAGCAATAAGGCAAAAGCTGTCTTTAAATAATCCGGACCCCCAAACCACCAGGCCCGGCATAAAAAATATCGCGATAGCAAGGTATTTGATCAGTTTTGGATATTGTTCGGCAAAAACAGTAAATAAAAGCCAGGAGCTGATAAAAGATAAACAAGCAACAATTGTATTGATCTCCAGGTATTTGGTGAAGCAAAGCAATCCTATAAAAGCTCCAAGACACGAAGTAACATACGCGGGGATATCATCAAACCAATACATATCAGACAATGCCCTTGCTTCAATCATATCACTTGTATTTACCTGGTGGGTCATCAACATAAACCAAGAGGGGGGAGATTGCAGCAATGTTGAATTGATAATTTGGGCATGATAAAAAAAGTTGAAGGTGTCGCCACCACCATAATAGTAATAGTAAAATATCCCGACGAATAGCGCGCCGCCTACCTTGGCAGTTAATGCAGGTATAAAATAGGGATAATAGGGATGGTCTTTCGGGTAGTACTTGTCGCGAAAATGGTAGGCTATTTTGAAAATCACCCAGAGGTACAGGGGCAATAGCAGGTAGTCAGTTATGGTGATATCGCCCATTTTTATCTTGTGTATAGCTCCGGGTTATTCTATGTGATTATTGGCGAATATCATAAAATCCGGCGACTACTTTTTTGTTTTTAGCGAATGTGCTTTATGGGTAAATATTTTAGTAATTAAAACTAAAATTAATTAAAACAAATATCTATTTTTAATTATTGACGCCTAATAATTCGCGGTTTGCATATCTGTTTTATCTTTAGGTATTTACCGGATTTTATAACGTCTCAGTTATTACTTAAACTTTATAAAATGTTTCGAGCCCTATGCGCTTTTAATCGTAATATTGATATCCGTTCCCGTAGTTGTTCCATGACCATCCGGTTAAGACAACCTGCACCATTATTTATTAAACTGATCAACTTTAAACTGGCTATTATGAAAAAAATTTTAATTACAGGTGGTGCGGGTAATATAGGTGGTTCGCTTGCGAACCATTTGGTCAAGAATAAGGATTACGATGTGGTTGTAGCCGATAACCTGCTTACCGGATCAGTAGCGCATTTACCTCAAAATTGTGATAACTTTTCGTTCATCAAATGCGACGTAAATAACTATAATGATATCTCGGCGGTGATGCTCAGCTTTAAGTTCGACTATGTGTTTCATTATGCAGCTATGGTTGGCGTGAAGCGTACCCTCAACAATCCCATGGCAGTTTTGCAGGATATTGAAGGAATAAAGAATATACTTAACCTGTCAAAAAATACCTGTGTAAAGCGCGTGTTTTATTCTTCATCATCTGAAGTGTACGGGGAGCCGGTTGAACTTCCCCAGAATGAAGATACCACTCCGTTAAATTCGCGGCTTCCATATGCTATCGTAAAAAATGTTGGTGAGGCGTTTTTCAAATCCTATCATAAAGAATTTGGCCTTGATTTTACCATATTCCGTTTTTTCAATACGTATGGCCCGTATCAAAGCCCGGATTTTGTGATGACAAAGTTTATAGATGCTGCCCTGAGCAACCGGGATATAACAATTTATGGCGACGGTCATCAAAGCCGCACATTTTGTTATATTAATGATAATATAGAAGCTACGGTGAAAATATTTGAAGAAGGATTATTTTTAAACGAGGTAATTAATATTGGCAGCGCAGATGAGGTTTACATTATCGATCTGGCAAAGAAAGTGATCGAGCTTACAGGTTCGGGTTCCTCTATTATACATCTCACCCCTTTGAAAGAAGGGGATATGACACGCCGCCAGCCCGACAATACAAAAATGCTGAGCGTACTTAATCGCAAACTATTAAGCATTGATGAAGGTATTGAAAAAATACTGGAGGTTAAATATAACATAAGCAATAAAGTAGCTTTATGATGCAATCCCTGTCAGGATCAGTAATTGCAGGCGTAGTAGCATTTATTTGCTGCCTGGTATTTACCCCGCTTACCATCAAACTGGCCAATAAAAAAGGTTGGGTAGTAAAACCAAGGGCAGATCGCTGGCATCAAAAAACTACTGCCCTGATGGGTGGCATAGCCATTTTTGCAGCATACACCGTAGCAATTTTTGCTTCAGGTATTCATGCTAACCTGATGCTTTACGGGATATCGTTCATCATGTTTGCAACCGGGCTTATTGATGATCTTTGGGAACTTAAGCCGGTTATTAAACTGCTTACACAGATTGCCTGCTCATTTGTCCTCATCTATTACGGTTTCAATTTTGGCGGAGGTTTGTTGGAGTGGGCAGGCATACCGTTAACTTTTATCTGGGTAATCGGGATCACCAATGCCATTAACCTGCTCGACAATATGGATGGCCTGGCGGCAGGTATTTCGGCCATTGTAGCGCTAATCACCGGCACGCTGGCATCATTAAACGGAGATGCATACCTGGCAGTTAGCGGATTTGCATTAGCTGGTGCATCCATCGGTTTCCTGGTATTCAATTTCAAACCCGCCAAAATATTTATGGGTGATTCCGGAAGTCTTTTCCTGGGCTGCACATTGGCTTATCAGAGTATAGCTGTGCAATATAAAATGGGTTCATCCTCTGCTGTGTGGGTGCTTTTTATCCCGATAAGCATTATGGCCATACCTATCATGGACACTACCCTGGTTACTATAAAGCGCCTTCTGGCGGGCAGGAGGGTAGATCAGGGTGGAAGAGACCATACATCACACAGGTTAGTCGCTTTAGGTTTGAGCGAAAAGCAGGCTGTGCTCACATTATATGGCATATGCGCAGCATGGGGAGTTTTGTGCTTACTCATGTATAAAAGCAGGATCAATAACCTGCTTTTGTGTGCCATTATTGTGGCGGCAAGTTCCATCATATTTTCGGTGCTATTGTCAAGGGTAAAGGTCTACTCAGACAAAGAAGAGAAATTGAGTGATCAGCGGCTAAGAGGACAATCGAGCCGTGCAAATGCGCCATTGCAATTCCTGGTTTCTCAACGGAAGCTGATTTTGGGGGTGTTCATCGATGTATTGATCGTCTATATATCCTTCCGGTTTGCCAGGAAAGCATTGCACCTTAAAAATGTTCACGAAGACGTTGTGGTGGGCGCATTTATCTTTGTTAAAATATTATTACTTTATGTTTCCCGTTTATACTATCGCCTGTGGCGGTATATACAGATCGTAGAAATAGGTGCTTATTTTATATCCATTTTCCTGGCGACTGTTATTCTTGCCGGTATACTTATGCTAAAAGGTAAGTTTGGACTTTATACTTCCTATTTTTTCCTGATCGATTTTATGGTGACATCTATGGGAATTGTATTCTCGAGATTATTTTACCGGTGGCTCAGTGATCAGATCAGCAGAAACAGAACAGCAAGAAAGAAGGTAATTATATACGGGGCAGGGGATAGCGGCCACCTGTTAATACAAGAGCTGTTGCAAAATCATAAATACGAACTGAAACCCATTGGATGGATTGATGATGATGAGATTAAACATAGTATGTACCTGTACGGGTACAAAATTTATGGAGGTAAAAAAGACCTGGCAGAGATTTGTGAAAAGCTTAAACCAGATATGATATTAATCTCGACAAATGCAATAAAAAGTAGCGACGAGGCTGAGATACGGCAAATACTTAATGGTGAAAATATCAGTATAGGCAGGTTTAACCTGCATCTTTCTTTCGGCTCTGTTGTGCCGGCTACCACTTACTTTCAAGATGTTCGTTCAGGATATCCAGATCCTTCCCGACAGGAACAGTCAGTGAGCGGATAGATTTCCATGTGCGTATGTTGGCTTCCCAGATGTGTTTATTCCGGATATTCCAGTCGAAGTTTTTAGGCATTTCGCCTTGTCCCATCATGATCACATCAAAACCAACCAGGCCAAATATATTATCCTTAACTGAAGAATTGATTGCACTGAGAAGATGATTATTCGCATAGCTCAAAGGCCCTGTTTCGTAATAAAGATCTACCATGTGTTTTATACCACTTATATCGGTGTATTCACGGCAGTCCTTCCAGAAAGGGGTATCAAATTTCTTATTAAACTTATAATGAATTGATAGAAAATTACGCAGGTAATCCCAGTTATCATTTATATCGTCATTCAGTTTTCTTTTAAGGGCGGGTGATTTTTTTAACTGCCGGAAATTGTAAACCAATGTCTTAGCTGCTTTGATGATCATGTGTATACCCGTCGATTCCAGAGGCTCTACAAAAGCAAAGGAATTGCCAATAGCAAATACATTGCCTATACATATTTCCCGGTGACGGCCGGATCTGAACCTTACTATCTTGGTGCTCTTAACCCCAGGGTTTTTGCCCAGGAATTCTTGGGTTGCTTCCTCAATGGAGCAATGTGACGAAGAGAATACATAACCGCGATGATATTCTCCCCGCATAGGGATACCCCAGCACCATCCATGATTCATGGATTCGGCATAAGTGTAGGTTTTGGTTTTTTCTACATCAAGAATATTACCTGTTATTGCAGTATCTGTAAACAGGCTTTTGTTATAAGGTATAAAATCTGATTTTAATGTCTTTTCCAATAAAAGCGAACGAAAGCCGCTGCAATCCACATAGAAATCATATTGGTAGCGCATGCCATTTTCCCCTATCACTGCCTGCAGATCATCCGATCCTTCCTTTCGTTCGGCGTCAACGATTAGGTCGTCAATGTATTCGATCCCTCTTTCCCGGGCCTTTGCTTTTAAGTAATTGATAAAGCGGGCATTATCAAGATGCAGTGCGTAGAAAAGGTCATCTGACAGGGTTGAATAATGCTCTTCCCCGTTTGAGCCTTTTGTACCCACGACGAATGAGGAATCCTGATCCATTAAAACTGCAGTGAGCGAGCTTTTATTGATATGACCATCTGTGCTGTAGGCACTTTTTATATCGGGCGAACCGAAAGGGTAATTGAAATAATAATCTCCGGGTAATCCCCAAAAAAATTTTATGCCCAGCTTCCAGGTTGGCTTTACTTTTTGATAGAATTCAAGTGCCGGAAATTTTAATATTTCAAAAAGAAAACGACGTATTTCGGGACTTGTGGCTTCGCCTACGCCAATCACCGGGACTTTAGATGATTCAATAAGCGTTACAGGTATATCGGAGTGTTCTGCTTTAAACAATAGGGCTGTCAGATACCCTGCTGTTCCGCCACCTATGATGGCTACGTTCTTATATTCATTTTGCTCGTTATTCTCTGTTGCCTGCTTCTCGAAGTAACGCCCTTTTATTTGTGACACCGAACGATCAAATTTCCCACGCAGTATTTTATAATCTCTGGAGCTTTGAAAAGTTGCCTGATTATCGCTGTCAAATATCGGATAGATATACCTTGTGTTGTTTTTTGCCGGTTGCTTATCCAATGGAGACAATTGGATGTTGTCAACAAATTTCAGCTTCTGATCAGGCTTATCTTGATAAATAACTTTCAGTTCATTAATTATATCTGCAAAAACAGTATAAAACAGGGCAGTATTGTTTTGAAAGTCCGCAGGACTGACCGTGTCTGTCAATTGATCTGTATATGCTGTATTTTTATACTCTTGCCTCAAAACTACGAACGCCGAATCCATACCCGCACTTTTCAGCGGAAAATGGGTTGGCCCTGTTATCAGTGTTTGGTTCCAGAACGCGACTGAGACAGAAGATTTTTTCCGCCCTCTTAAAAAGGCGCAATGATTCAGTACATCGTTTAAAACATTATTCTCAAAGACATTAAGGTAGATATCAGCATCCCCAGTCTTGTTCAAATCAGCAAAGCTTATGCAAGAACAATCTATCCAATCCAGCCCTAGCAACTGCCTGAGCAAAAAATTGCATAAGACCGTATCGGTATGTTTTGCTGTAAGAATAAGCTTCATTGGTAGATGTTATTTAAGTTGATCTATTTTTAAAAATCCGGCTTCGATCATTCGTCGTGCTATCTCAAGTTTGCCCTGTTCAGTTATCAGGCCTTTGATTTGATTGATGCGGAATGGCTGATCCTGCATAAATATATCCTTCTCCACAAAGGCTGGTACTTTTACTTTTTGTTCTCCAAACCGGATCACCCAGGCGTTTTTTATATTTTCATTAATGATGGAGAAGCCATTAAGACGTGAGACTTTAGTTTCTGAAGTAATGTCTTCTAAACGGAGAGAGTTGATCAACCTGCCTTCAAAACTCAATAGCTGGTCTTTTACAAAATTGTGCTTTTGCTTATCCAGCAATTGTTCAGGATTGATTTTTGCGATCAGGTTACTTAGCTCTTCTTTAAACTGATTCAGGTAATTCCTTTTGTCTTCTTCACTTTGAAAGCCATGTGGAATCGTCTGCCTGAAGAATTTTTCATGATCAGCTGCCATACGGGCAATTTCCTCAATCAGGTGAAAGCCATACACCGGTTTTAATGAGAAATTGACATGAATTGTTGATGATTCTGACGAATAAGCTTCATGCGGTGTGCCGCGGGGGATGTACAGGAAATCACCCGATTGAATATCGAATTTCGAGACTAATTTTGGCTCTTTTGTGAAAGAGCGATAGGTTACCGGTAATTCTTCACCCGAATCATAGATCAACCAGGTTTTGGGGCCTTTGATCTGCATCAGAAAAATATCATGTGGGTCGTAATGTAATGCAAAGCCTTGTGAGCCTGGTGGCGTTATATAAACATTGGATTGTACCTTGAATTTTAACTCCTGTTCCATGCGCTGGCATGCGGCAGCGAGGCGTGGTATCGATCGTTCAGCAGAATTGATAATAATGGTATGCCCGTTATTGAAAAGTTCGAATAATTTCTTCGGCTCGACAACAGTGCGTATGGTGCCATTCAATAAAGTGTCTGACCTTGTCCACTTTTCTGACGGAATATTTACCCCCTTATCCATCAGTTTAATACCATCCGGAATCAGGTTTTGCTGGCTCAGCAAGGCATCTATATCTGCTATCGTTAATACTTCATCAAAATAATTGGGATTGTGATGGCTATTATGAACAAATCCTTTTTCCCAGTACCGGTGGAAGAAATCTTCGATACTAAGCGGGGCGATCAGATCATGGAAACTGAAAATGTCCATACGTTTACAATTCTGCGTTTAGTCTGTTTAGTTGCTTTAAATCTTCCAATATGGCTTCGCATTGTAAATTAACAAGTTCTACATTATGCCCAAAATGGAGATGCTTAACAGGTACTTTTGTAGCTACTTGCGCCAGCGCTTTAAACTCCTGCTTTTGTAAATCAGGGGTTACTATATAACTGACGAAAGTATTGCTGTGCAGGTGAACTATCCGCTCAGCAGAAATGGCAGCTACAAAAGGCAGATCATTCACTGCTTTCGTTTCGCCGAGTACATATATAGCGCCCAGCGGTAATGAAGTATCCCAAAAGCTATCATTCAGATCAGAATACTTGCTGTCGCGATGCGAGTACACGGATACGAAATCATAATCATTGTCCGGGTAAAAAAACTGGAGCGGGTTAGGTCTTAAGCGCACTTTGGCGTAACCGGGTTCCACAAAAAGCTCGTCATCAACTGTGCTTATTACGGCAATGTCATCGCTCAATACTTTAAAGCCTAATTTGGAGAAGGCCGCAGCAGTTGTTGATTTGCCGCTTTTCTTTTTCCCGATCAGGATCACAGCCTTACCATCAATATTGATAACGGACCCATGAAAGCAAAGTACACCTTTAAGTCTGAGTACGCAGCCTAATATTGAACCTACAAAGAATGAGTTCAGGTGGGGTTGGGTTATTCTTTCGTCATGCAATATCAATAGGTTTTCTTTAGCAGGGTCGAGTATTGCAGCCAGTTGGCCGAACTGTGTTATGAAGCATATTCTTAAATATTCGCCTTCGTGAGTTTGAGCGCTGAAAAACGAGATGCGTTCCTTGCTTTGAAGCTGACGTGTGGTTACCTGCTGCCATTCCAGAGTGGTGTCAGGTGTGTTTTCTGCTTTTGAAGTCCAGTCGACTGATAAATCAACTTCACTGGCCGGTTGTGCAGATAACAGATCGATTCCCCTCGAACTTTTAATTTTCAGACCATAAATTTTGTAATAATAGCTCATGTTGATTATAGTCTGTATTCAGGGAAACGTCTTAAAAAATGAATAAGGTAAATGCCTTCGGGTACTACGTCCAATGCTATATTAGCTGGCAAGTCACCCGGACGTAAAGATACATTAGTCCAGGCTTTTAATTTGTCGATATCTACAATTTCTCTTACCGGGTCATGAGGTGAAATATCATTCAGAAAAGATCTTACCTCCGGCAGCTGAGCCTGGTACCTTACATCATAATCAGGCGAAAACGGGCCTTTCGTGTTTCGCCATTGGATATCGTGCGGAAGCAGTCCATTCAGTCCGGCCCTAACAGTGTATCGCTTATACCCATTTTTTAGTTTAAAGTCAAGGGGGGCAGCAAGGCAAAATTCCAATAGTTCTTTATCAACAAGTGGGTACCGTGGTTCAACAATACCCAGGTCTACTTTGCCGTGCGCTTTTTTCTGCGCAAGTTTGATCAGGTTTGCCTGATTGATGCGATGCGACGAAGAAACATATGGCATGTAGTTTGCCAATTCGTGCCTCCTCGGCTCCCATAGCTCTTTAAGTTTCTCTGCTAAATCATCGCGCAAACAGCTTACTCTTTTTTTGCCGGTAAATGTGCTGGTTCCCAATATGTTTTTCTTCAAAAAGTTTACCGGAAGCAATGGTCTTATGACGTTTGAATAAACAGTGTTCAGCAGCGGTTCCTTTGTTAAACGATGCCTGCATTTCAATTCACGACCGAGGGTTAGCCACTGCATCTTTTTAAAAAGTTCAGCATACCCCCCTGTGCCGTGAAACGATATTCCCATTTCACCCCCACCGCCATTAAGTAATACTCTTGATCCCATGGAATGTGCAGCTTTAATAAATGCAGCAGATAAATAATGTCGTGAAATGAGGTTGGGCGAATAAATGTTTGTTTGCAATCCTTCAAGATCGCTAAAAAAGCCTTTGCCCGGGGCGGTGATATAATTGATTTTAATGTTAGGGAATTTATTAAACAGATCGATATAATAGCGTTCATCCGTCAGAGAGGGATCGGCGTTACCTGGCAAAACCGCCGAAAAAACTTCTAATTCGCGATTCTGTCTTTCGAGTATTTTTGCCGCAACACTAACCACTGCAGATGAGTCAAGGCCACCGCTCAATGATGCTGTAATAGGGAAATTGCTATGCATCCGGTTGCCAATTGCCCTAAACAGCACATCTCTAAAAGCATCTTCGAAATCATTTATGCTTTTAAAATGCAGTTGTTTTCTTTCATCCGGTGCCCAATATTTTTGTTTCTTTATTCCATCGTTACTTACCGTCATTACCGTTGCAGCAGGCATTGGAAATATTTCTTTAAACCAGCTTTCAGACCAAAATAAATGGGCTGCTTGTGGGAAAGCAATGGTAGAGAGCTTGTTGGGGTTAATAACCTGCGGTACCTCTTTGTGCTGAAGTATGGGATTAGGAGTAGATGCAAATATGAATTTTTTGCCATTGAAGTAGTAAAATATGCTTCGTGACCCCACATGGTCCGTACAACAAAGCAGTTTTCGTTGTTTGTTATCCCATATTACAAAGGCAAAATCTCCTGCCAGATGTTCAGCAACTGATTCTCCCCACCTTTTGTAAGCCGAAAGAATAACAAAAGCATCTCCATATGCATTA
>Ga0310811_10002029_pt1 | contig 25214 bp, 24 predicted proteins | sample YCmetagenome_FD_207642 | JGI IMG/M metagenome (GOLD analysis project Ga0310811, IMG submission 207642) | Soil microbial communities from experimental microcosm in Duke University, North Carolina, United States - YC | ecosystem: Engineered > Artificial ecosystem > Soil microcosm > Unclassified ... | reverse complement strand
ACCGCTACCAGCAGTTGGTAAGGGCTATCGTACAATAACTCGGTCTCTGCATCAGGATTGTGCTTACTGAAATAGTCCAGTACGAATTGAAAGCGTTCCTTTCTGGTCATTGGAGAGAGTTCAATGACCGCAAATTAACGAATATAGATTTATGGGTGCGATACAGTTTCCTGCACGGCGGTCCTTCTGGCATAATTCATAACCCGCAGGACAACTTCCATGCGAGGAGCAATCGTAACCTTATCGAGTTCGTCGGAAGAAGATCGCAGAACTTCCAGCTTCTCGCGAAGCATCCAGTCTTCCTTCAGCGCAGCCTCTATTGCAGCCGACAATTCGGGGGAAGACTCTTTATACAAATACCGCAAAAGATCCTCCGGTGTAAAGAGTGTCATAGGCAAATACCATTTAATGTCCAATAAATTCCGAAAGCAGTAAAAGTGAAACGTCCGTTATAAAAACGAGATTTGGATAGGGATATTGTCTGTTAAGTAATTATTAGTAAAAAAGGGGCGGGGAAAATACAAAAAACTGACTATCAATGTTTCTCAGGTGCGGCTTCATCCCGGATCAAAAAGAGATCCTCATTGTCTCTCTTCATAAGATATTTTTCCCGGGCATACTTTTCCAGCAGCGCCGGGTTTGTCTTCAACTGCTCCAGCTCCTGTTTGGTTGCAGTGATCTGCTGCTCGTAATACTTCTTGCTCTCCTGCAATTTCAGCAATTCTCCCTTCTCCCGGAAATGACTCGTTATGAAGTCCCGGTTGTCAAAGAACAGTATCCAGACAGTAAATCCTGTTGCTGTCAGCAGGTATTTGTTCTTTAGAAAGGAAGGAATATGTGCTAAAATTTTCATTGAAAATAGGGTCCGGAACCGGCTGGCGTCGATTCCGGACCTTAAATTATAACTATTTCTTGAATTTGATACGTCCTTTGGGATAAATACCAGCATCACCCAGTTCTTCCTCGATGCGGAGAAGCTGGTTGTATTTAGCCAGGCGGTCGGTCCGGGAGGCGCTGCCGGTCTTGATCTGACCGCAGTTCAGGGCTACGGCGAGGTCGGCGATGGTAGTATCTTCCGTTTCCCCGCTGCGGTGGCTCATGATAGTTGTATAACCGTGAGTCTGAGCCAATTGTACGGCATTGATCGTCTCGGTAATGGTGCCTATCTGGTTGACTTTGATCAGGATACTATTGGCTACTCCCCTATCGATACCCTTTTGCAGGATCTTCGTATTTGTGACGAACAGGTCGTCTCCTACCAGCTGGACCTTGTTGCCGATGGCGTCTGTTAATTTTTTCCAGCCATCCCAGTCTTCTTCCGCCATACCGTCCTCGATGGAGATGATGGGATATTTGTTTACCCAGGAAGTCCAGTAGTCCACCATTTGATCGCTGGTCAGCTCTTTGCCGGTGCTCTTGTAGAATTTGTACTTGCCGTCCTTGAACATTTCGCTGCTGGCGGCATCCAGGGCGATGCCGATCTGGCTGCCTACTTTGTAGCCGGCTGCTTCGATGGCCAGGAGAACGGTTTCGATGGCTTCTTCGTTGCTCTGGATATCCGGAGCGAAACCGCCTTCGTCGCCGACATTGGTACTATAACCTTTCTTTTTCAACACGGATTTCAGCTGGTGGAAGATCTCCACGCCCCAGCGCAGTCCTTCGCTGAAGGTTTCGGCGCCGACCGGGACGATCATATATTCCTGGTAGTCGATCTTGTTGTCGGCATGAACTCCGCCATTGAGGATATTCATCAGCGGCATTGGCAGTACGGTGCTGTTGACGCCACCCAGGTAGCGGTAAAGAGGCAGTTTGCTTTCCTTGGAAGCGGCTTTTGCCACGGCCATGGACACGGCCAGCAGCGCGTTGGCGCCCAGCTTTCCTTTATTTTCTGTGCCATCCAGCTCAATCAGCCGGGCATCGAGAGAGGCCTGCTCGTTGACGGGAAACCCGATCAGCTGATCGGCAATGATGTCATTCACATTGGCCACTGCTTTCAGGACCCCTTTTCCGCCAAAGACAGCTTTATCTCCATCCCGTAATTCCACGGCTTCGTGGATACCGGTAGAGGCGCCACTGGGTACGGCGGCACGGCCGCGATGGTTGTTCTCGGTGACGACGTCGACCTCGATGGTCGGGTTACCGCGGCTGTCTAAGATCTGTCTTGCATGGATGTCGGCAATGTAGCTCATGTTGGTTCTTTGTTTTTAATTACTTGTAGTTAGTTAATTGCTCGTTATTTTGAGGCCTTTGGCATCAATTCGCCTGGGCGGTGGGGGATAGAGGGTTATTTGTCAGGTTCCGGAAGATCTCTTCCAGGCTCTGGTTTTCACTTTGCAAAGAAACAATGTTCCAATTGTTCTGCAAAGCCAGTGTGAGTAATAGTTTTTTTACGGCGTCGGGCTCCTGGGTCTGCAGCTCCCATTCGTTTGGGGAAAGGCGGGTTATCCCGGTGACACCGGGTATTTGGGACAGTTGTGCGGATTCGGGGTTTTGCATGCCCGGGCTGGTTTGTGCGGGCTGTGAAGGTTGCCCGGACTCGGGGGTTAGCGCGTTTGACGCGGGTCGTGCGGATGCAGCAGCTTGGCCGGATGCGGAATCTTGTGCAGGTCCTGCGGCATGTGCAGGTGGCGAGGACTCCTTAAAGGCTACCCTGATCCTTCCTGTGCGGCTGTTCTCCTGTCTTAGCTGGCTCAGCTGGCTGTCGGCGACCAGTCTACCCCGGTTGATGATGACCACCCGGTCGCAAAGGGCCTCTACTTCCTGGAGGATATGGGAGGAGAAGAGGACCGTTTTGTCTTTGCCCAGCTTTTTGATGACATCCCTGATCTCGATGATCTGGTTAGGGTCCAGGCCGCTGGTGGGTTCGTCGAGGATCAGCACTTCCGGATCATGGATCAGGGCTGCTGCCAATCCGACCCGTTGTTTGTAACCTTTCGACAGCTGTCCCAGCTTTTTATTGCTTTCCACGGTAAGTCCGACCAGGGAGATGACGGCTTCGATCCGCGCCTTTTTATCGGTGACGGTATGGACGTCGGCGATGAAATCCAGGTATTCCCGCACATACATATCGGGGTAAAGGGGATTGGCTTCGGGAAGGTAGCCGATCTTTTTTTTCGTTTCCAGCGGCTGTTGTCTTACAGAAAGGCCACAGACAATGGCCTCGCCGCCATCCTGGCCAAGATAACCGGTAATGATCTTCATCGTGGTGGATTTCCCGGCTCCGTTGGGTCCGAGGAAACCGACGATCTCTCCTTTTCCAACCGTAAAAGAAATGGAATCTACCGCTTTTTGGTCACCGTAGATCTTAGTAAGGTTGCTGATTTCAATAGACATTGGGACAATTTACGATGCGAATTTAGGTGAATCCGGTGTTAACGATCGTATTCTCCTTTAAGTGCGTAATATCCAAAAAGTACCAGCCCGACGACGATGGGAATAAAAACGACGATAAAGACGCCCCATTGGATCTTTGTGTTGATTATCGGGTTTTTGGCAATCTCGGCTGTGCCGGTCTTTATGAGCCAGTAAAGGATCACGGGGCCAAGGGCGATCCAAACGATACCAAGCAGTTTTTTAATTATATTCATAACAAATGCGATTATAGTTTATATGGTCCTGATGCGTCTGCCGCGGAGGCGGCAAGATCAGCCCTCCAGTTCCGTGGTGAGCGTTTTTGAAGGGATATACAGGGCTCCAATGATCAGGCACAGCGCTGCTATGCCGATGGGATAGACTAATCCAACCAGCTTGTTACCGCCGTAGATGGTCGTCAGCAGGGTGGCTATAAATGGTGTCATCCCTCCGAAGATGCCATTCCCGATATGATAGGGCAGGGACATGGACGTATATCGTATCCTTGTCGGGAACAGTTCCACCAGGAAGGCCGCAATGGGTCCGTATACCATCGTCACGTAAAAGACCATTACGAAAAGAATGCCTACCATCTTCCAGTAGTCGCTGTCGCCAAGGGTCCGGCTGCTGCTGAGGGCTGGCTTGCCGGCGGGTTTGCCGCTGGCGTAGACGGTATCTTTTGCCGTTTCTGTCACCAGCAGCCCGCCTTCATAATGCCGGAGGGTGGAAGAGGTCCGGATAAGGTCGCGGCTGTGTCCGATAAAGGCGACGCTGCTACGGATCTCTTTCTGACTGGTTTGTTCCGTCCTGCTTTCTGGACTTGCGATGGACAGGAGCTGCTTAAAAAGCAGGGGATAGGTAAGGATCGCCAGCAGCATACCGATCAGCATGATCCATTTTCGGCCGATACGATCGCTCCAGCTGCCGAACAGGACAAAGAATGGGGTTGCAAAAAGGATGGCCAGCAGCAGCATGGTCTTCGATTGGTCGAAGTCGATCTTACAAACGGTTTCCAGGAAAGACTGGGCATAGAACTGGCCGGTATAAAAGACGACGCCCTGGCCCATGGTAGCGCCAAACAAAGCAAGCAGGACTATTTTGAGGTTGGTTTTTCGGCCAAAACTTTCTTTTAGCGGATTGACGGATAATTTGCCTTCTGTTTTCAGCCTGCTGAAGAGGGGTGATTCCTGCATCTTTAGCCGGATATAAACCGATATGGCAACGAGCACGATGGAAACGAGAAAAGGAATGCGCCAGCCCCAGTCGTTAAACTTCTCGATGCTCCGGGAGAGGTCGGGATCCAGAACATGGCGGACCAGCAGGATGACGCCCAGGCTGACGAAGAGCCCTATCGTGGCGGTAGCCTGGATCCAGGAGGTATAAAAGCCGCGCCTGTTGGATGGGGAGTGTTCTGCCACATATGTGGCTGCGCCGCCATACTCGCCGCCCAGTGCAAGTCCCTGCAGCAGTCGGAGCAGTACGACGATGAGAGGGGCGAAAAACCCGATGCGGTCATATCCGGGCACCAGCCCGATGGCGAAGGTGGAACCCCCCATGAGGACGAGTGTAAGCAGGAAGGTGTATTTGCGGCCGATGAGGTCTCCAAGCCGTCCAAAGACCAGGGCGCCAAAGGGGCGAACGATAAAGCCGGCCGCAAAGGTTGCCAGGGTAGAAAGCAGGGCCGCCGTAGGATTTCCATGAGGAAAGAACTGGCCGGCGATGACTGTAGCCAGGCTTCCGAAAATGTAAAAGTCGTACCATTCGATCAGGGTACCCACAGAAGAGGCGATGATGATCTTGCGGATATCTTTTGCGGGAGCTACTGCGGATGTAGATGACATAGGCCGTTAGTGGTTGAATATAGAGACGAAAATAAAGTTAAAATAATTTATTAGGGATTAAATTCTAAATTTATGGCCCTAATAATTAATGACTAACGAGCCTACGGCTCAATAAAAAATCTGTGAGCAGCCATGAGCAATTATCCTTATCAGATCCGGTCCCGGGAACAGTACGATCTGGCTTACAAAAAAAGCGTGGAAGATCCGGAAGGATTCTGGGCGGAGGTAGCCGGTAATTTTCAATGGCACCGTCGCTGGGATAAGGTATTGGACTGGAATTTCACTGAACCGAAGGTCCGCTGGTTCGACGGCGCGAAGCTGAACATAACGGAGAACTGCCTGGATCGTCACCTCGCGGAAAGAGGCGACCAGCCTGCGATCATCTGGGAGCCGAATAATCCTGAAGACAACTATCGCACCCTTTCCTATAAGGAGCTGCACTTTAAGGTCTGCCAGTTTGCCAATGTCTTAAGGAACAATGGTCTGAAAAAAGGAGACCGGGTCTGTATCTATATGCCGATGATCCCCGAGCTGGCTATCGCCGTGCTGGCCTGCGCCCGTCTGGGTGTCATTCACTCCGTTGTATTTGGGGGTTTTTCTGCTCAGAGTATCGCAGACAGGATCCTGGATGCGCAGTGCAGTCTTGTCATCACAGCGGACGGAGCTCACCGCGGCAACAAACAGATACCGTTAAAGGCCGTTATCGACGATGCGCTGATACAATGTCCCTGCGTAAACAAGGTGATCGTCCTCACCCATACCCATGTTCCGGTAAGCATGATAAACGGGAGGGATATCTGGTGGGAGGATGAGATCTTCAAGGTCGAGTCGCAGGGCAATCCGGCCTGTCCCGCCGAGGTAATGGACGCGGAGGATATACTGTTCATTCTTTATACATCCGGTTCGACGGGTAAGCCAAAGGGGGTAGTCCATACCTGCGCCGGTTATATGATCTATGCCAATTACAGCTTTGTAAATGTATTCCAGTATCAGGCCGGGGATATCCATTTCTGTACAGCTGACATCGGGTGGATCACCGGGCATAGCTATATTTTATATGGCCCTCTGAGTGCGGGAGCCACTACTCTGATCTTCGAAGGGATCCCTACCTGGCCTGATGCCGGCCGTTTCTGGGATGTCGTGGACAAGTTCAAAGTGAACATCCTGTATACGGCGCCTACGGCCATCCGAAGCCTGATGGGCTTTGGGCTTGATTTTGTTAAGGACAAGGATCTCAGCTCGTTGAAAGTGCTGGGCTCTGTCGGCGAGCCTATCAATGAAGAGGCCTGGCATTGGTTTGACGAAAATGTAGGAAGAGGCCGCTGCCCTATCGTCGACACCTGGTGGCAAACGGAAACAGGCGGTATCCTTATCTCCAACCTGGCGGGCGTCACCCATAGCAAGCCGGCGCATCCCACACTTCCTCTTCCGGGGATACAGCCCATATTGGTAGATGAAAAAGGGGAGGAGTTATCCGGCAATAATGTCAGCGGGAACCTTTGCATAAAATTCCCCTGGCCGGGGATTATCCGGACGACCTATGGCGATCACGAGCGCTGCCGGACAAATTATTTTGCCACATATCCCGGTCTTTATTTCACGGGGGACGGGGCTTTACGGGATGCCGACGGTGACTACCGGATCACCGGTCGTGTCGACGATGTGCTGAATGTCAGCGGTCACCGTATTGGAACGGCAGAGGTAGAGAATGCTATCAACATGCATACGGGTGTGGTGGAAAGTGCGGTTGTCGGTTATCCGCATGATATAAAGGGGCAGGGCATTTATGCGTATGTCGTCTACAAGGGAAGTCCGCATGGCGGTGACATGGTGAGCAAAGATATCGTTCAGACGGTCGCGCGTGTGATCGGACCCATTGCGAAGCCGGATAAGATCCAGTTTGTCAGCGGCCTGCCCAAGACCCGCAGCGGAAAGATCATGCGCCGTATCCTGCGGAAGATAGCCGAGGGCGAGCTTCAGAACCTGGGTGATACTTCGACCCTGCTTGATCCTGCGGTGGTGGAAGAGATAAGGAATGGACGGCTTTAATGCTGTATGACCACCCTGGTTCCTACCGGCGCCATCTTATAGACCTCATCCATGTCTTCGCATTTTAGTGAGACACATCCGTTGGTCCAGTTCTGGTATGCGTCAACAGCATTCTCATCGTGAGCCCAGGTGCCGTGGATGGCGATGCCGTCCCCGATCTTTGCGTTACGGGGAACGAGTCCTTTTGCTTTCCGCTCGTTGAACTTGGCAAGATCTGCGGCTGTCGGGTAATCCAGGTCCATGATCTTGTCCCATTTTTCATGAGGTCGTTTCGAAACTATATGATAAGTGCCTTCCGGGGTCTTCCGGTCTCCCTGCATCATTTTATCGTCGAGTGATTTATTGCCGAAAACCGCCGGATAGGTGGCATACCATCCGTCCTGGTCATAGACCTGTAGTTCGTAGCTCGATTTTATTACGATAATATAAACTTCCCCATCGGGTGCGCGGTGGAAAAATCTCCGGCTTGCAGAGCGGTGATGAGCGTCGCGGAATGAGAAAAGACTGAATACCAACAAGCTGCCCAGGATCAATTTTCGGGAGGTCATATACGGCTGATTTAATCCAGTTTCAACGATGGATGCCGCCGTATTATTTTGATGTGGAAAAGTTTTAACATATGAATTACAAAAGGATGATTTACCAATTCCCAATTCGTATTCCCAGTGTATATGGCACCTGGTCAAGGCCTTTGCTAAACATGCTGCGGGTGGCATAGGAGCCATATAGTTTCAGCCAGCCGAGCTGGAGCTCCCCTATATAAGATATTTTGAAAGTTTCCATGTCGAAGTCATCATAGGTTTTTTCTTTGCCTGTAGCCGAGCTTTTGAATTTTTCCCGCGAAGAATATTTATATCCGAGACTCACGCCTCCGCTGAATCCAAAATCCTGCCGGCGGTGGGGGGCAAAATTGAAGTTCAGCAGGAAGGGTACTGTGACATAATCTGCCGCCAGCTTGTTCTTACTGTAGTGAATAGTATCCATTATCACTTTTGTGGGATTGGTTTTGAACCGGATGTCCTCTTCATAGCGATAATTGTTCAGCTCGATTCCCAGGCCATATTTAAAATTGACGACGTGTTTGATCAGGTTGATGCGCTGCATGAAGATCCAGATGTTGACATTAACGGATTTGCCGGTGCGCAATTTGAACCAGTCTTTGGTTGCCCCGGGCGCAAATTGCTGGGCGCCAGCGGATGCATAATTGGTCCGGTCGTTGTAATTGGTAAAGCCCAGGTCGAGGATGCCCCAGTTGGTGCTGATATTACGGGGTTCGTAATCGCTGTGATGGTGGCGGACGTGAAGGTTGCGTTGTCCGCGTTCCTGGCTGCCGCTGCGGACGATCAGCAGGTTGCCTACGCGTAAAGTGTCCTGGCGGCTTTCTTTTTGTGAAGCGCTTTTTGAAGCTGTCGTATCAGTTCGCGGAGTTGCTGTCGTATCCGTTTGCGCGAGGCTGGAAAGGGTAAGGAATAGTCCGGCCGCCAGCAAAAATGAATTGCGGCAAAAAATGGTCAACATAAATTTTTTGTTTTAAATGAGATTTAATCGACTGCAACCTGGAAAGCGCTGATAAGCACTTCGCGTTTCCCTTCTCCGTCGCGGTCCGCTGTTTTTCCAAACGTGCGGGCCACTTTTCTAAAGAGTCCCCGGAGCTTGTTTTTGCCGGGCGAGGTGGGTTCCGGGAGGGATGCTATTGTTTTTTCATTGTCTTCCTCCAACAAGGCCTGGGTAGCAAAAGAAGAAAGTTCTTTTGGGATCCTTACCTGCTGGGCTGCGGCGGTTGTTCCGGTTGTCCGGATCAAAGGTGCGTTGGCTTCGGGCAGCGTTTCCGTTCTTTTTTCGCCGGCCGGATCGTGTTCCGGCAAGACGACTGCCATTTGATCTATTGTGCCGCTCTCCTGTTTCTCCGGCGCTGTGTTGTCAGTGTGCTGCGCGGGAGTCTGGACAGGAAGCGAACGGATGACCTTCTTCTTTGCTATTCCTCTAACCGTGTCTTTGGTTTCTGTAGGGTATAACGGGGCAGTGGCAGCAGGAGTTACAGGAGAAGGATCTTTTTTATTTATTTGTGTGGAAGTGTTTGGCCGAGCCGGCTCAACTTTTATATTTTTCACAAGGGTCGGCTGGTTTGCGGAATGTCTTTGCAGGATCAGCAGTGCAACGGCCGCGAGCAGGACGGCGGCGGCTCCGGCCAGGAGGCGGTAGAAGATGATGACGCGGCGATGGTCTTCATTTTTATAAAGGCTGTCCTTGTCCGGAAAGACTATTGTCTTATCGGGGGTACTAACGGTTTGGCGCAGTTGTTCCAGTTCCAGGCGTTTCGAAGGGAAGAGGCCGATAAAAGTCTCTACCATCTGCCGGTCCTTATCATTCAGCTGGTTGTCGATATAGGACAGAAGATAATCCTGGTAATTGCTTTCTTTTATATCCCCGGCTACGCGCAGCAGGCTTTGCTTATCGCGAAAGACGAGCTCTTCTTCCGGAAGGATCCGGCATGACAACAGAGACTCCCATTCTTCCTGCCGGTCGGGATTAGCCGCTACCCATTCTTCCACCATCGATCTGTCTGCCGCCGACAATTCGTTGTCGACGTAGAGCAAAAAGAATTCCTGATAATTATCTCTTGTGATCATAGCATAGAACATTAAATTAAATTTTCCAGGCTGACCAGGTAGTTTTTTAGCTGGATGCGTGCCCGATGCAGGTACACTTTTACCTGGCTTTCGTTCAGCCCGGTGATAAGTCCGATCTCACCATAGGAATAACCTTCGTAATCTTTCAGCAGGACCAGCGAACGTTGCGTTTCATTTAGTCTCGACAGCGCGATCTCCAACGTCTTTTTCAGCTGATGGACCGGCTTGTCGCTGATGCGCGCTTCTTCCCGGAACTCATCCCGGAGCTGGACGCGCTTTGTCTTCCGGATATGATCGATCATCTGGTGATAGGCGATGGTAAAAAGATAGGACTTGCTTTTTTCCGCGTCTACCCCCTGTCTGTTCTTCCAGAGCTTTTCAAACGCCGTCTGGACCACATCCCGGGCATCTTCTTCCTGCCGAAGGTTCTTCAGGATAAAGCGATACACATTGTCCGCATATAGAGTCACACATTCATTGTATTCTTTCTCTGTCATAAGCGGTTGCGCTATAAAGCGGTAATACGTCCGATAAAAGGGGAAAGTTACAGTAATGGAGAAAAAAAGGGGAAGGGAAGGGCCGGAAACAGCCAGGAAACTCTTAACCCTTGACCATTAATAAGTTGCGTGTAATGGATTCCCAGAGAATGTATTCGGTCTGGGCTTTTTTGTTGGGGCACTTGTTGCCGCATTCATTGGTAGCGGGCTCGTCCTGCCGTGAAGCGCGGGCGCGGACATAAGAAAAAAGCATCAGGCTCAGCGAAATCGCGAGGGTTAGAATGGACAATCTTATGTATAATTTGCGTTGCATCAGCTCAGTTGCGTTTCATTCAGCCAAAGATCACTATTGGTAAGACGAAGGTATAAATAATTTGTTACAGATGGGCAAAAATTTACCCTTTGGTCCTAACAGGTGATGGTTCAACTACTTACCTTTGGGCCCATTAAAAAAATTTCTATGAACTCTTCCTTTGTGAAACGTGTTGCTGCCGAGCTGGATGAGATTAAAGCTGCCGGCCTCTTCAAAACGGAACGTATCATCTCCAGTCCCCAGGGTGCCGAGATGCAGGTCAACGGTAAAAAGGTGCTGAATTTCTGCGCTAATAATTATCTCGGGCTTTCTTCTCATCCCAAGGTGATCGCTGCTGCCCATCAGGCTATCGATTCGAGGGGATATGGGATGAGCAGCGTTCGTTTCATCTGCGGTACGCAGGACATTCACAAAGAGCTTGAGCAAAAGATAGCCGCATTCCTTGGTACGGAGGATACGATTCTTTATGCTGCGGCATTTGATGCCAACGGAGGCGTTTTTGAACCGTTGTTTGGCGAGCAGGATGCCATCATTTCCGATGAGCTGAATCATGCATCCATTATCGACGGGGTCAGGCTTTGCAAAGCTCAGCGTTACCGTTACAAGCACAACAATATGGCCGACCTTGAAGAGCAGCTGAAAGCAGCGAATGGCGCCCGCAGCCGGATCATCGTTACCGATGGTTCCTTTAGCATGGACGGGACAATCGCTCAGCTCGACAAGATCTGTGATCTGGCGGATCGTTATGATGCCATCGTGATGATCGACGAATCCCATTCTTCCGGTTTTTTGGGAAAGACGGGCCGTGGAACCCATGAACACTGTGGGGTGATGGGCCGGATCGATATCATTACCGGTACATTGGGTAAGGCGCTGGGCGGCGCGAGCGGGGGATTTACCAGCGGCAAAAAAGAGATCATCGAAATGCTGCGGCAAAGAAGCCGTCCCTATCTCTTTTCCAACAGCCTGGCTCCTTCCATCACCGGGGCATCGATCGCGGTGCTGGACATGCTGAGCGAGACCACGGAGCTGAGGGATAAGCTGGAATACAATACAAAATATTTCCGGTCTAAAATGACGGAAGCAGGTTTCGATATCAAACCCGGGGAACACCCTATTGTTCCCATTATGTTATATGATGCGGTGGTGGCTCAGAACTTTGCTGCCAAGCTTTTGGAGGAAGACATCTATGTTATCGGCTTCTTCTTCCCGGTAGTCGCGAAGGGGCAGGCCCGCATCCGTGTTCAGCTCAGCGCCGGGCATGAGCAGCAGCACCTGGACAAGGCGATTGCAGCCTTTACAAAGATCGGCCGGGAGCTGGGAGTCCTGAAAAATTAGATATGGTCAGATCTGGATGCAGGCGATCATGCTGATCTCTACATTCACATTTTTGGGCAGGGTTTTTACGGCATAGGTCTCGCGTGCCGGGAAGTCGCCTGAAAAATATTTCCCATACACTTCATTGACGTCGGCGAACAGGGACATGTCGCTCAGCAGGATGGTCGTTTTCAGGGCATGGTCAAAAGTAATATGAGCCTCGCTGAGTATAGCTCTGAGGTTATGCATTACCTGGTGCGTCTCGCCTATAATGTCGGTGGCCTCGACCTTTCCTGTAGCCGGATCGATAGGGATCTGACCGGAAATGAACAGCAGGTTGCCGGATTGTACGGCCTGGCTATAAGGCCCGATCGGGGCTGGGGCGTTCGGGGTATTGATGATCTTTTTTTCCATGAAGCAAATATAACAATTGCTTACAGCTAAATTTGCCGGAAAACCCACAACAAGCTACATGACAATTGTTGTTATAACAGAAGCTAAGACAGAAAAGGATCTGGCTGCCTATTTCCCGGCTCCAGGAAATGATTGGGTGGTGGTGAGGAGGGCGGAGGAGGCAAAGGCCTATCCGGGTGCGGATGCCTATATAGATCTGGATTTTGTCAACGAGCGGGGGCGTGCAGACATGCTGAACCAGTTATTACCGGGTCTTGTCCTTGTGAATGCGGTGGTGTCCACGCTGGAAGAGATAGGATCTCCTTTTGTCCGGATCAATGGCTGGCCGGGCTTTTTGGAACGTACTATCCATGAGCTGGCTGTTTTGAAGGAGCAACCCGTTGACCAGCTGACAAAGGTCAGAGACCAGCTGACGAGGCTCTATGAAAAGCTGGGTCGTGAATATCGTCTTGTTCCCGATACGCCGGGTATGATCAGCGCCCGTATCCTTGCAACGGTTATCAATGAGGCGTACTTTACATGGGAGGAGGAGGTGAGTACAAGAGAAGAGATCGACATTGCCATGAAGCTGGGCACCAATTATCCGTTGGGGCCTTTTGAATGGGGGCGGCGCATTGGTTTGGGAAAAGTGGCGGATCTGCTTACTGTTTTGAGCAGGAATAATAGCCGTTATACCCCTTCAAACAGCCTTTTGAAGGGTGTTGAGGTGTTAAAATATGATTAAAAATAATAAGTGTAAAAGTGTGATTTAATGGCCCTGATTTTAAATATTGACACAGCAACGGGTAAAGCCGGGATCTCTCTGGCGAAGGATGGCGAGGCGCTGGATATAGTCGAAAATCCGGACCAGAAAGATCATGCTTCCTGGTTGCATCCTGCCATTGAAAAAATGCTTCGGAGGGGGGGGTACCGGCTTTCTGATCTGCAGGCTGTGGCTGTCGTCTCGGGGCCTGGGTCCTATACGGGTCTAAGAGTTGGAATGGCCGCTGCCAAAGGGTTTTGCTATGCTATGAATATCCCTTTAATCACAGAGGATAAATTAAAATTAATGGCTTTTGCCGCCAGGGAGCAGTATCCTGAGGCGGATCTTCTCTGTCCAATGATCGATGCGCGGCGTATGGAAGTGTTCACTGCCGTCTATCAAAATGACCTGTCAGTCCTTCTGCCTTCAACAGCAATGATCATAGATGAAAACTCATTTTCCGGCTATCTGCGGACCCGTCAAATGTCGTTTTTTGGCGACGGTAGTGATAAGTGTAAACCCATAATATCTTCGCCTCATACGACTTTCGTAGATGTCAAGGATCATGCCGGGTATCTGGGGATTTTATCTTTTTTACGATATTTGCATAAGGAATTCACCGCCCTGGCATACAGTGAGCCCGCTTATACCAAGGAATTCTACACTCATACAAGAAAATGACTATATTATCATATTAGCAAAATTTGACCATTTTTATTCGGGTACTTGATCATAAATTTGCCCGGACCTGTCACGTATCTTCTTGAAATCCTTAAAACGGTAATCGCTCATGAGCTTAACGATGAATAACAATAGCAGCTATTGGATGGTAGTAAATGCAGAGGGTTCTGAAGGAGCTCCTGTAAAAGTTGATTTTTTGAACCTGAAGAAAGGAGCTTTGATTCTTAGAGCGCTAAATCACAAGCTCCGTCAACAGATCATCCGCCTTTTGGATGAGAATAAAAAACTCACCGTCACCGAAATCTACGTACATCTTCGCCTTGAACAGTCTGTTGCTTCTCAGCATCTCGCCATTTTACGCCGGGCCGGGATCGTAAAAACACAGCGCGACGGGAAGTTTATCTATTACATTATCAACCACGACCGGTTGAGCGAGATCATGAAATGTGTAGATGAGCTGATCGACTAATGTCGGCAAACCGACGAGTCCAACGTTGAAATAATGCCTAATTTTGCAGGAAATGCAAGATTATGTTCATTAAGCAATTGTATACAGGCTGTCTCAGTGAAGCGGCGTATTACATTGAGAGCGAAGGGGAAGCTGCCATCATTGACCCATTGCGTGACATCGACGGGTACCTTCGGTTAGCAAAAGAACGGAACGCCACCATCAAATATATATTTGAGACTCATTTTCATGCCGATTTTGTGTCCGGGCATCTGGACCTGGCGAAAGCAACCGGCGCACCCATCATATACGGTCCGGGAACAGAAACAAGTTTTCCTATTCATAAGGCGGAAGACGGAGAGGTCTTTCACGTGGGGAGCAGTACGATAGAAGTATTGCATACTCCGGGTCATACGCTGGAATCATCCTGTTATCTTGTCCGGTCGGCTGACGGCAAGGAGGAGGCTCTTTTCACCGGTGATACTTTATTTGTAGGAGACGTAGGGCGGCCTGATCTCAGCAGCGGCAATCTCAGCCGGGAAGAGCTGGCCAGCCTGCTTTATGACTCTCTCCGGTCGAAGATCCTTCCCCTGCCGGATGATGTGATCATCTATCCTGCACATGGTCCCGGCAGCAGCTGCGGCAAGAACCTGGGACCGAACACTCATAGCACGCTGAAGGAAGAAAAGGAAAGTAATTATGCCTTGAGGGAACAGACCCGCGAAGAGTTTGTCAAGGCTGTTACGGATGGGCTGGATGCGCCGCCAAGCTATTTTTCCGTTAATGCCCGGATCAATAAGGAAGGATACGAAAGTCTGGATGGGGTCCTGGAAGCCGGGTTGCAGCCGCTGGATCTTTCAGCCTTCAAGGAGTTGATCGGACAGCCCGAGGTCATTTTGCTTGATACCCGCCGGTCCGATGTCTTTGTGAACGGTTTTGTCCCCGGGTCGGTCAGCATTGGCCTCGACGGGCGTTTTGCAGAATGGGCAGGCAGTCTCCTGCCTTTTGACAAACCCATTGTGCTGGTGACGTCGCCTGGTGAAGAGAAAGAAAGTGTTGTTCGTCTTGCCCGTGTCGGATTTGACAAAGTGAAGGGGTACCTGGAGGGTGGATATGCTGCCTGGCAGGCGGCGGGTGAGCCTATCGACATGATCATTGATATAGAAGCGGACGAGCTGGCGATGGATATACCTTTTGATGAAAACCTCGTCGTGCTGGATGTAAGACGGGAAACCGAATTTGCGGATGGTCATGTCAAGGATGCCATCAATCTTCCCTTGCAGGACCTAACCGATCCTGGTAATATGTCCAATCTCGAAGAGCATTTCAATATCTACATTCATTGCGGTGGCGGATATCGCAGCATCATTGCGGCATCTCTTCTCAAGCGGCAGGGCATTCACAACCTGCGGAACGTAGCCGGCGGCTGGGGAAAGATCAAAGATCAGAAGGGTATCGAGACGATAAAAGAGAAAAGTGTGTTGAATTAGATACTTTTTGCTGTGGCTCGGGCGAGAGTGCCGATAGTATCGAGGTTGACGATGCCATTCCGGACAGCATACATGGCCAGTCCCACTCTTGTCTTTACATTCAATTTTTCGAACAGAGCGTCCCGGTATCCATCGATGGTTCTTGGGCTCAGGTACATCCGGTCGGCTATTTCTTTATAGGTCCATTCCGTGCAGACGAGCTTCATGAATTCCAGCTCCCGCCCGTTCAATGTCAGCAGATGGTGAACCCGGTGTTCCGGTTCGTCGATGTGACTGATGGTATGGATCAGCCTGCCTGTTACCAGATCGGAATAATAATACCCCTTTTGCATCACCGATTCCAGCGCCAGCTTGAGTTCAGCGGGTTCTATATCCTTGAGGATATAACCTTTTGCGCCGTTCTTCAACATGCGTACGATAGCAGAATCCGTGTCATACATGGAAAGTGCCAGGACCTTGATCTCGGGGTGATAACGTTTCAGCCAGCATGCCGTTTCATAACCATCCATTCCCGGCATGTTGATGTCCAGTAAAATAATGTCCGGGCGTCTGTAATTTTTCAGTTGTCTGATCAGGTCCCTGCCTCCTCCAGCCTCAAATAGAATTTCATATTGGCAGAAGCTGCGGATAAGTCCGGCAAGTCCGTTACGGAGCAGCACATGGTCGTCGACCAACACTACTCCAGGTTTAGAAATTGTCATCCGGTTTAGGTTTAGGTTGAGTGTGGTGCCAGCTAATCAGAGTAAATGTTGAATTGAATTTTTTGGGGCCTGTGTTAGAGTAACGGTCGGGCGGGTAAGATCAAAATTCGTATGGTCTGTTGTAGTAAATGTATTAATATTTTCCGGAATGCCACAAATTTGGCCCATTATTTTCCTTTGTCTTTCTCTATCCATAATGGGTTATATTCTTCTTTCCAGGCCTTTTTCCACCGTTTGTGACTCCATAGATAATTTCCGGGCTGCTGGCGGATAGAATCTTCCAGCATCTTCCGGTAAAGACGGGTCAGCTCCCCTTCGGGAAGGCTAGAAGGCTGATCGGAAAGCGTGGTAAGCTCAGCCCTGTAGTATCCGCGTTTGGTCTTATAGATCCGCGCGAAAACTGCCGGGATATTGGCGATACGGGCGCCGCGTTCCGGTGTCCGGACGAAGGGTGTCGGCTTACCAAAAAAATTCAGCCAGTAAGAGCGTTCTGGTCCTGACGGGGCCTGGTCGGCGACGAGGGTCAGCATATATTGCTTGTTCCGGTAAGGGAGGATAGCCCGTTGCATATTGGTGGCTGGCAGCAGGACGGTGCCGGTGCGTCCCCGCAGGTACAGGAACAGGCGGTTGAAGGCTCCGTTGTCCACGGGCATATAGATAACGATAAAGGTAAAGCTGGTACGAAGCGGCATGGCGACATTGGCAATCTCCCAGTTAAAAAGATGTCCCATATGCAGCTGGACCTTTTGACCCTTCTCATAAAAATCTTCGAGAAGCCCGGGATTGTCGAGAACAAAACGCTCCCTGAGAAAATCGGGACTGGCCGACAGGAGTTTGATGGTCTCTATAAAGCTATCCGTAAAATTGCGATAGAATTCTTTGGCGATGGCTTTCCGCTGTCTTTCGGTCTTTTCCGGAAAGGCTGTGGCAAGATTAGATAACACTACTCTCCGGCGATAGCGGATGATGGCATACATCAGCAGCGCCAGGCCGTCTGATACACGGTACAACAACCACATCGGCAACAGGGAAAACAGATATAACAGGGCGAATACTAAATAATACATGAATACAATTTCGTCAGTTGATCCAGTTCTTTGCTTCCTGCTCGATATGATGCAGGTCGATCTTTACATGAAATTTATTTCGCAAATGTCTTGCCAGCGCATCTGCTGCATATACGCTCCGATGCTGGCCTCCTGTACATCCGAAATTGACCGACAGGCTTTCAAAACCTCTTTTTATATAATCCTCTACTGAAATATCGACGATATTATAAACGCTGTTCAGGTACTCAGGCATACGTGTCTGCTGTTCCAGGAAGTCTTTTACTTCCTTATCGCGACCTGTTTGCGACTTGAACTCCCGGATCCTGCCCGGGTTCAGGATGCCACGGCAGTCGAATACGAATCCGCCGCCATTACCGCTTTCATCTTCGGGTATTGTTTTGCGATAGGAGAAGCTGCTGATATGAACGACCAGCGGCGTCGAGTCGTCCGCCTGCACTGTTTCGAACCGGCTGACAACCTCTTCCTGTACCATGAGTCCCAGCATTCTTTCAAATTCCGGAAGTACGATGCCCACCTGTTTGTTACTCAGAAACCCTTTGAAGTTGCGTAAAGCCAGCGGGATGCTGCTAAGGAAATGCGCCTTCCGTTCGAAGAGGCCGCGAAATCCATAGGCCCCGAGCACCTGGAGGAGCCGGATCAGCACATAACCGTTGTACTGGCTGACAAAACGTGTCCTGTCGATGGTGGTATCCAGGATCGTCTCCACTTTGTCCATATAAAATTCCAGCAGGCTGTCCTTCCATTCATCGGACAGTTCGGCCTTGGCCTGCCACAACAGCGAGGCGACATCGTATTGCAAGGCGCCTTTCATCCCGCCCTGGTAATCGATGAAATGTACATGACCGTTCCGCAGCATGATATTCCGGCTCTGGAAATCCCGGAACATAAAATACTTATGATCTACGTGGGTAAGATAATTGCTCAGCGCTTCGAACTCATCTATGAGCTTTTCCTTGTCATAAGGGATCTGCAGCGTGTCCAGGAAATAGTATTTGAAGTAAAGCAGATCACTGAGGATCGCCTGTTTTCCGAATTCGCGGCTTGTAATGGCCCAGTCATAATCCAGGTCCCGGTCTCCGAAGATCTGCAGGTGAGCCAGCTGTTCGAGGCTCTTCCGGAAAAAAGCGTATACCCCTTCATCGTGGCCTTGTTTTTCCAGCTCATTCAACAAGGAGGTATCACCGAAATCTTCCTGAAGATAGATGGTGTATTCTTCATTGACGGCAAAGATCTCCGGTACCGGGCATCCGCGCGCGCGGAAGTGATGACTGTAATAAACAAAGGTGCGGTTCTCCCGGACATTGTCATTATAGGTGGCAATACAGGAGCCATTGGCGGCCCGGATGCGAAAGTAGATACGATTGCTGCCTGATTGAGGAAGCTTTTCCATCGAGGTGATGGACGTATCATTGTTGCTATATGAGGCAAAAAGCGCTCTGATGTTGTCGATGATAGATATCATGGGCCGGTAAAGATAAAGGAAAACGCGTAACTTAAGGCGTGGCCCCGCCCGCTCCTCCTCCGACACGTTTGGTCTCCTCTTCGGCTCCTGACTGGTGGTGGCGGGCTGCTTTCAGCTGTGTATTACCCAGCCGGTAAGTAAATTGCAATTTAAGCTGGCGGCTTTCATACCCCCCTGTTGTCTTTATATACTGCCCTGCAAAATTGCTGGTTGCTGTCCAGTGCAGCGTATTGAAGATGTCCGAGACGGAAATTTTAAACGATGCATTTCCCTGAAAGAGGCTTTTTTGCAGTCCTGCGTCGAGGCTCCACATCGACCGGCTCCGGAGGGTCGCCTGCCAGATGTTGGGCGACACAAAATACTGCGTAAGCTCGCCAGTCCAGCCTCCGCCGAACCGGATATTATGCTGGGTATAAATGGTGGTATTAAAGACGTTCAGATCAATGACCCGTCCTGTGCCGAAATTGGCCTTGTTAATGGAATAAAAGCTGGTGACATTCAGGAACAGGCTATACCATTTGTACTGCAAGGGGTAGCTGATGTTCAGGCTGGTGATGTCCTGTGTCGCCAGGTTCTTTTTATAGACGATGGCCTTCGACTGTTCGGTCGTATCCACCAGTGTTGTGGACAGGTCCTTTATATGACTATAGTTCAGCGTGGCGGTGAGCTTATACTTGTACATAAAAGTGAGCCCAACGCTATGGGTATATTGAGGCCGCAGCAGGGTATTCCCTTTGGAGAAGGTATAGTCATCCAGCTTGAATTCGAATGGATTGAGATCCTGGTAAGCCGGGCGGTCGATCCGCCTGCTATAATTCAGGGTCCATTGTTTCATCGGGTCTTTGTTCCAGGTGATGGACGCGCTGGGGAAAAGATCGGTATAATGCCGTGTAAAGGAAGAGTCATAGGTTTGAAAATCCCCGCCCACCATCTTGTAACCGGTGGATGTCCCTTTTATGTTTGTGTTCTCTGCCCGAAGACCGGCCTGCAGGATCCAGCCTTTCAGCGTCCGGGTGTAACTGGCGTACAGGGCATTGATATTTTCCTTGTAATCGAAATTATTGCTACGCAAGGTATCCAGCACTTTTACCGGGTCGTTGACATCATACTCCTGGAAATCATTTCCGCTGGTGACGTAGGATACTTTACCGCCGAGACCCAGCCGCCCCTTGAGGAAATTTTGTTCCCAATCCGTCTTGAGGCTGTAAATATGAATGTCCGTTGGTGACAGGATATTGTAATCATGGCTGTATAAAAGGATCTGTTGTGTAGAGTCATAGTATTTATTGGGCTGCAGCTGATCGCTGCGGAGGCGATACATGCCGTAGTCTCCATTGATGTCGAGCTGGCGACCGCTGCTGTCCGCATAATGATAGTTGCCGTTCACATTGACATTATTGTTCTGACCGTCGGTGTGGTTGTTTGCCTGAAGGACCCTGTCCGTAATATTTGTGGGGATATAGACAATGGGGGTGATGCCGTTGGTACGGAAGCCATAGTCGTTGAACGTACCGGACACGACAATACCAAAAGTGTTTTTGCTGTCGATGAAATAATCCAGTCCTGCTTTATAATTATGGCTGTTATTGGTATTCAGGAATGTCGAACGCTGGAGGAATTGAGTATCCAGCTGTGTCCTGTACATGGTGGCATAGGTCTCATTGAGCGAATAGTTATAGCTATAATCGCCAAATACATTTATATTCCTGTCCCGGTGATTAAAAGAAAAGCCGCCGTTGTATTTACTATAGGTGCTGATGTTATATCCTGCGGTGATCGTTGCATTCGTGCCGAAGGCCTTGTTCTTCTTCAGGCGGATATTAATGATACCTGCGTTGCCTGCCGCCTCATACTTTGCGCCGGGATTGCTGATGATCTCAATGGATTCTACCGAGGAGGATTGCAAAGTTTTCAGATAATCGGCGAGGGAGTTTCCGGACAGATAGGAAGGCCGTCCGTCGATATATACCTGGACTCCATTCTTGCCGCTCAGGCTGAGATTATTGTCCTTGTCCAGGGTTACACCGGGTGACTTGCGCAACAGCTCGAGGGCATCCTGCCCCATGTCGTTGATGCTGCCTTCCACGTTCAGAATGATCTTGTCGGGTTTCACTTCCACGAGTGGTTTGCGGGAGGCGACAACGGCTTCCTTTAGCTCCCTTGGGGCACGCGGCAGCTCTATTGCAGGGACATGGGTGAGACCATCCGCCTTTACTTCGAATGCGGTAGAATTGCGGGGAATATATCCAACGTGAGAAACAGAAATAAAATAACTACCCGGAGGAATTGTTGAAAATTCATATTGTCCGGTTGGGGCTGAAATGCTTAGCTTTACTACAGAAGAATCCTTATTACTTTTGAGGACAACTGAGGCTCCGGCTAATGGTTTCCCCTGATCGTCCCGGCTGAAACCGGCTATCTGCTGGGCCACAAGGCTTTCATAGGAAAAGAAGGTAAATAGGAATAAAGGTAAAATTCTCATGGTTGAGGCGTTTAGCTTTGGTATCTGCAGTTGCCTGTTATTCGAAAAAAGCGATTTTTTTTGAAGCTACAAAACTAGTTTTGAAATTTAAGGATTAAAAATTGCCGGACGAGGTCTGGCAACCGGAAGGACTACATGGATTATATCAGGCAATATAAGAGTTTTATTAACAGCCATTACCTGAATGGGGCTATACGGATCACAGCAGGAATTACTTTACCTGCCATTCTGCTCGGTTATTTCAACAATTTATCAGCTGGTGTGGCATTGTCCATTGGCGCCATGTGCGTTGGGAACACCGATAACCCAGGCCCTATTCATCACCGTCGTAATGGGATGATGGCCTGCGTTTTAATAATTTTCCTGGTCACTCTGCTGGTGGGCCTTGCTTCCGGGTCGCATGTACTGACGGGGATCCTGGTATTTGTTTTCTGTTTTGTTTTCTCGCTGATGAACATCTATGGTACCCGGGCCAGTTCTATAGGTATCAATGCGCTGCTCGTTATGGTATTGAATATCGACCGTCCTTATCATGGCTGGGATATTCTTATCAATGCTGCCTATGTACTGGCTGGAGGCACCTGGTATATGCTGCTGAGCCTGGTGCTGTATAGTTTCCGTCCCTACAAGCTGGTCCAGCAGGCATTGGGAGACTGCGTACAGGCTACAGCGGGATATCTGCGGATCAAAGCATCTTTTTATTCGCGGGATGTGGACTACGACAAAAGTTATCGTCAGCTGGTGGACAGCCAGGTGGATATACACGAGAAGCAGGATCTTGTCCGCGAACTGATGTTCAAAAGCCGCAAGATCGTACAGGAGTCCACGCACACGGGGCGCGTGCTGATGATGATCTACCTGGACATCATCGACCTCTTTGAAAGGATCATGACCTCGCAGCAGGATTATCAGCTGATGCATGCCTTCTTCGATGATACGGGACTGATGGAAGACTGCAGGAAGCTGATCATGGGGCTTGCAGCAGAGCTCGATGAAATTGGTATAGCGCTGATGAGCGGGAAGCCATCGGAGGAGAATGCGGAGCTTTCTTCCCGTATCCGGCAGGTTCGGGAGTCCTTCAACGATTACCGCGACCGGTACCGGACGGCGGAGAATGTCGAAAGTTTTATCGGGCTCCGTAATATCCTGGACAGCATCCAGGACATCGGCGATAGGTTGCATACCCTGCATGGCTATACTACCTATGATCGCAAGCTGAGCCGGAATTTCAAATCGGACCTGGACTATGAGGAATTTAATTCTCACCAGGACATGGATCCCAAACTGCTGCTGGATAACCTGAGCATCAAATCGAATATCTTTCGGCATTCCCTTCGGGTCAGCATTGCCACCATCACGGGATATATCATCTCCGGTTTTCTGCCTTTCGGGCATGGCTACTGGATCCTGCTGACCATCATCGTCATCCTGAAACCGGTATACAGCCTTACCAAAAAACGAAATTTTGAGAGGTTGATGGGGACGCTGGGCGGGGCATTGGTCGGGCTGGTGATATTGTACTTTATAAAAGACCAGGGGGTCCTGTTCGTGCTGATGATACTCTTTATGATCGGGACCTATGTATTTATCCGTACGAATTATCTTGTCGCTGTAACAATGACGACGCCTTATGTGCTGCTGCTCTTTCATTTGCTGTATCCGACCGACTTCCATACCATCCTTTCCGACCGTGTCATCGATACTATCATCGGTTCTGCGATAGCTTTCCTGGCGAATATCCTTATCATTCCTTCCTGGGAGCACGAAAGGATCACCGATTTTATGATCGCCGCTGTCGAGGCCAATACGATCTATTTCAGGGATGTGGCCGGCGCCTTTCTAGGTAAGCCTGCTGCCATCCAGCAGTTCAAGCTCTCCCGGAAGAATGCCTTTGTGGCGCTGGCTAATCTCTCGGATGCGTTTGGCCGCATGCTATCCGAGCCTCGTCGTCAACAGAAGAGGGTTGCCGAAATGCACCAGTTTGTCGTCGCCAATCATATGCTGACCTCTCATACGGCAACACTGGCTTATTATATAAATCCTTATGCTGCGAAATATGCGGATATGGTTTACGAGCCACTGGTGGATGATATTGTCAATCGTCTCGAAAGGGCTGTTGCTATTCTTGGGGACAAGGCTGTGCCCGATATGCCGGAGTCCCGTAAAGAAGAATTGAGGATCCTAAATGACAGGGTGAGCGTGCTGATGGAACAGCGCAAGGCGGAATTAGGGGGTTTGCTGGCATCGGCGGGGGATACGCGCCGGCAATTATCTGAATTCAAACCGATAGCGGATCAGTTCAACTTCATCGTAAAGGTGTCGGCAGACATTGAAAAGCTTAGTGCGCCGCTGCATATCGCGATAACATCACCACAGGAAGTGGGATATAACCCGCTGTTTTAGTGGGGGGCCAGGACCAACAGCCACCTGGTCGTGCCGCAGCGTTTTCTTTAGTGGGCGCCGCCGGTCGCGGACATTGTAACCAGCATTTCCCTGATCTTCGTCACGAGCTCGGTCTTTGTAATCGGGATGCCCATAATCTTATTATAGCCCTTTGCATCGACGAAGAACTGGTCGCGGATGATCTTGATCAGCTGTCCGTTATTGATCTCGGGGATCAGTACTTCCTTGTAATTGCGAAGCATTTCACCCAGGTTAGCGGGGAAGGGACGCAGGTGACGGAGATGGGCATGCGCAACAGAAAGGCCTTCGCGCTGGAGCTGGGATACTGCGCTTTTGATAGAACCGTAGGTGCTGCCCCATCCGAGGACCAGCAGATCGCCTTTGTCGGGGCCGCTATCCAGATGTTGAGGCGGGATATGATCGGCGATACGGGTTATTTTTTCTTCGCGGATCTTTACCATTACCTGGTGGTTTTCCGGATCGTAGCTGACATTCCCGGTGACGTTCTGCTTCTCCAGGCCGCCGATACGATGTTCCAGTCCGGGTGTGCCGGGTATGGCCCATGGGCGTACCAGCTTTTCATCGCGGAGATAGGGCTGGAATTTTTCTTCATCGGGTCCCAGGTCTGTCTTGAACTTAACTTCTATAGGCGGCAGGTCTGCGCTCTTTGGGAATTTCCAGGGTTCAGCGCCGTTGGCGATGTATCCGTCGCTCAGGAAGATGACCGGCGTCATGTGTTGTACTGCGATGCGTACTGCTTCATATACGGCGCTGAAACAATCGCTTGGTGTAGAAGCGGAGATAACGGGCATTGGACATTCCCCGTTACGGCCGTAATAGGCTTGCAGCAGATCGCTTTGTTCGGTCTTTGTGGGCAGGCCGGTGGAGGGGCCTCCTCTTTGAACATCACAGATCAGCAGTGGTATTTCCAGCATAACAGCCAGGCCCATGGCTTCTGCTTTCAGGGCCATGCCGGGGCCGGAGGTTGTCGTGACGCCGAGTGACCCGCCATAGGCTGCGCCGATTGCCGAAGTGATCCCGGCTATCTCATCCTCAGCCTGGAAGGTACGCACTCCAAAAGATTTGTAGCGGCTCAGCTCGTGCAGGATATCGGAGGCGGGGGTAATGGGATAGGAGCCGAGGAACAGCGGAAGCCCGCTTTTCTCGGACGCGGCGATCAGGCCATAGGCAAGTGCCTGGTTACCCATGATAGAGCGATATACGCCGGGGGTCATCTTTGCTTTTTCCACTGTATAGGTGGTCGTAAAGGTTTCGGTCGTGTCGCCAAAATGATAACCTGCCTGTAACGCTTTTATATTACTT